>Ga0315280_10008213_pt1 | contig 13716 bp, 9 predicted proteins | sample YL17G06_40_MG_FD_203697 | JGI IMG/M metagenome (GOLD analysis project Ga0315280, IMG submission 203697) | Sediment microbial communities from Yellowstone Lake, YNP, Wyoming, USA - YL17G06_40 | ecosystem: Environmental > Aquatic > Freshwater > Lake > Sediment | place: USA: Wyoming | collected...
CGACGCGCGCCTGCGCCGCCGCTACCGCGACCTCGGCCGCCTCGAGGTCGGCCGCCTCGAAGGCGCCGTCGAGCTGCTTCTCCCATACGCGGAGGTCGACCTGTAGCTGCCGCTCGCGCGCCTCGAGCTCGGCGGCGCGCCGCTCGAGCTTGACCAGTTCGTGGGGAGGCAGCGCGTACGGCTCGAACTCTTTCAGGCTCTCGTCGGCTTTCAGCGCCTCTTTGGCCGCGGCGCGTTGGCGACGTTGTAGCTCTTCGGCTGCGGGCAGATCGTGCAGGCGGCCGCCGGCGGCGCTGATGCGCGCCCGCAGCGCCTCGACCCTGCGTTGCAGCTCATCGCGCTCGGCGCTCGCCGTCGTGACGCCGGGGAGGCCGGTAAGCTCGGCCGCGGCGGCTGCGACGTCGGCGGCAACCGCTGCGCGCTGCTCCTTCAGCGCCGGCTCGTCTTGCCCCGCCAGAAGGATCCGCAAGCGCTCGTCGGCGGAACGGCTCGTGCCCACAAGCTCGTCGCGCTTCGCGGCCCGCTCGGCCAGCTCGGTAAGGTCGGCGACCCCGTACTCGTTCAGGCGACCGGCCACTTCAGCAGCGAGGGCGTCGCGCTCGGCAGTCTGCTTCTCGATCTCGGGTGAACCGGCCGAGACGCGCACGTCGGCCACATCGCCGATGGTGACCGCGAGTTCGCCCACGAAGCGGTCGGTGACGTGCTCGCCGGCCGGCAACTCGTGCACGCTCTCGCCCAGACGGACGACGACATCGGTCTTGGCCGTCACCTCGATGATCGCGCCCTGCGCCGCCAGCACCTGACCAAGGGCCTCGGCGCGGGCTTGAAGGCGACCGAGCCGCTGCACCTCGGACGGCTCGGGAGCCGGCCCGACAGCGTCGAGTGCGGCCTGGGCGTCGGCACGGGCTTGGCGGAGAACCTCTATCTCGGCGATGAGCCGGTCGAGTCGGTCGCGGTCGGCACGAGCTTGAGTGAGTCGCTCCTGGAGCAGCTCGCGCCGGGCGACTGCCGTCGCCTCGCGCTCGGCGCGCTGCGCGGCTTCGGTCAGGGCAGGAAGGATCTCGTCGAGCTCGCTCGTGGCGGCTGCCCGCTCGCTTTCGGCATCGGCCCGGTTGCGTACCTGGTTCATGGCCTCGTCGAGCCACGCGTTGGCAGCCTCGGCTTTTGCCTTGCTCTCGGCAAAGGAGCGCGCCCGCTCCAGCGCGACGCCGACCAGCGACAGTTCGTTGCTCAGCCGCGGCAGCTCGTCTTGCCCCGCGTAGAAGCTCTCGCGCAGGGCGGCCTGCTCGTCGAGAGCGCCGGCGACCTCGTCGCGACGCCGCCGTGCGACAGCCAGATCGAGCGCGGCCTTCGGCAAGCCGACCCCCTGCTTGCGCGGCGGCCTGATGGCGCGGATCTCGACCTCGAGGGCCGCGTCGATGGCCGTGAGGTCGACGTCGCCGACGCCCGACACCTTCTGTTCGAGCAGCGGCCGCAGGTCGTCGCGCGCCTGAGCCACCCGCTGGAGTTCGTCGGCCTGCACGCAGACCGTGCTGCGCACCAGCGATTCGGAACCCAACCCCAGGAGGTCGGCGACCCGCTGGGCGATCGTCTTCTTGTCGTGCCATTCGTCGCCGGTCGACTCGTTACGCAGCCGGTTCTTCTTGGCCGCGTAGTCGCGACGCAGCACGTACTGCTGCTCGTCGGCGGCGAAGCGCAGCTCGACGCACGGCCGGGACTCGAGGCCCCACGTGGTGGCCGCCTTGATCTCGGCGGCTGTGCTGCCGGCGTCGCGGAAGAGGGCGAAGAAGACGGCCTCGACCAGTGAGCTCTTGCCGGCTTCGTTGGGCCCTTTGACGACCACGAAACCGTCGGCTGGGGCGAGAGAGAACTCGGGAAGGTTGCGGAAGCGCTCGAGCGACAGCCCCGTGATGCGCAGACTCATCGGTCGCCTCGCAGCAGCCGCCAGAGCCCTTCGGCCTTCGCCTCGTCGAGGAGCGCCGCATCGTGCTCGCCGGCTCGCTCGTTCAGGAGCCGGACGAACTCGGCCGCCACGGTGCCCGGCGGCGGCTTCAGCGGCGCGCCCCGCACGGCCAAGCCGGCGTCGTCGAGGAGCGTGGCAAGGGCGTCGCCCCGGGCATCGCCGAGCCGCTGGGAGAGCAGCGTAACGAACCCGGGGTCGTCGGTCGCCCCCTGGAGTGACACCTGCAGAAGGTCGGCCCCCGCTTCGGGCAGCCTGAGGATGTCGTCGGCGGCCTCGGCCGGGCTGAGGCCGGGGACCACGGCGAACGGTACTTCGGCGAGAGCCAGCGAGGCGACGGCGTGCTGGTCGACCCGGCCGCTCTCGAGGTCGACGATCGCGAGAGAGCCGTGGCCGCCGAGATCGATGGGCTGCGGCGAACCGCTGTAGAGCGCCGGAACCGGCTTGCCGCTCACCGCGAACCACTTATGCCAGTGACCCAGCGCCACGTACTGCATGCCGGTGGCGCGGATCTCGGCGCCGGTGATCGGGTAGTCGTCGGCAGCGACTTCCATCGCGTCTTGGTACGAGCCATGGGCAACGGCCACGTTGAACGGCGTATCGGCGGTAGGGCGCACGTCGAGCAACGGGCTCGTGCGGCTGCGGTTCGAGGTGTTGACGCGAGCGTGGAAGGCGATTCCTGGAGGGATGACGATGGTAGAGGGCTGCGGATCGGTGAACACGTGCACGTGGCCGAGCGACGACCAGTCGGCGCGACGGTAGATGCTCCCGCCGTCGTAGCGGTCGTGGGTACCGGGAATGACGACCACCGGCAACGGCGCGAACTCGCGCAGCGCCCCGAAGGCGTGGTCGCGAGTCGCCCGGCCGACGTCGTTGCCGTTGAAGAGATCGCCGGCGATGACCACAGCGGCGACGGCCTCGCGGCGCGCCACCTCGGCGATCGCCGGCAGAACGCGGCGCAGCTCGGTGTCGAGCCGCGCCGACACGCTCTCGCCGAAGCGGGCGAAGCTCTTGCCGAGATGGATGTCGGCGGTGTGCAGGATGCGGGGCACCAGGAAAGACCTTTCGCGTCGTCTGTTGGGCAGAATAGCACACGAGGGGGACGGAGCCGGACCTGGGGTAGACTAGCTGACGACATGGGAGGAAGAGACGATCCGCAGGCCGGTCAGGTGACGATCGCCGTCCTGCTCGCCGGTGGCGAGAGCCGCCGGATGGGCCGCGACAAGCGCGAGCTCCGCCTCGGGGGTCGCACGCTGCTCGAACGCAACCTCGAGTTCCTGCGCCGGCTGTTCCCCACCGTTGCGGTTTCGGTCAAGCCGGGGCAGGAAGTCCGGTGCGTCCTCGACACGACGACCGAGGTGGTTCCCGACGTGTACACGGGATCGCCGCTGGCGGGTATCGCGACATCGCTCCAGCGCTTCGCGCAGCCCGTCTTTGTGCTCGCCGCCGACATGGCCTTGCCGCAGGCAGACGCCGTTCGGCGGGTCCTCGAGGCGTTCGCGGACGTAGACGTGGCGCTGCCCATCGTCGACGACAAGCTCGAGCCGCTGCACGCCGTCTATGGGCCGCTGTGCCTGAAACCCATGACGAGGCTTCTGCGCCGCGACCGGCACCGCATCCTCGACATCTTCCCGGACGTGCGCGTGGCCACGGTGCCGTTCGCGTCGCCCGTGCCGTTCCTCAACGTCAACACGCCGGCCGACTTCGACGAGGCGCGCAAGACCCTGGGCATCGTGCAGGAGCGACCGAAAGCATCCGGCGGAGTGGGCGGCGAAGCCGCGGTGGGCGGCGAAGCCGCGGTGGGCGGCGAAGCCGCGGTGGGCGGCGAAGCCGCGGTGGCGGCCGAGGGCCGGCCGCAGGCCGGCACAAGTCCGGCCGCCGAGGGTTTCGGCCCGGCCACCGAGGGCACTGCACGGCAACCGGCGCTCGTCGCCATCGTGGGCAAGACCGACAGCGGCAAGACGACGCTCATCGAGACCCTGCTGCCCGAGCTCAAGAAACGCGGCCTGCGCGTCGGCACGGTGAAGCACGACGTGCACGGGTTCGAGATGGACACGCCAGGCAAGGATTCGTGGCGCCACGGCCGGGCCGGGGCCGACGCCTACGTCATCGCCTCACCGCAGAAGCTCGCCTTCATCGCCAGGCTCGACCACGAGCTCCCGCTGGTCGAGATCGCCCGGCGCTTCTTCGCCGGCTTCGACCTCGTCGTCGTCGAAGGGTACAAGCGCCAGGCGCCACACAGGATCGAGATCTTTCGCGCCGCCGCCGGGCACAGCGAACCGCTCTGCGCCCCCGGCGAGTCGCTGGCGCTGGTCACCGACGTTTCCGTGCCGCACGAGAGGCGGTTCGCGCTCGGCGATGAAGCGGGCCTCGCCCGCTTCATCGCCGAGCGCCTCGACGAGCTGCGTCGCTACTGACACGGCGCTCGATCCGTCGGGCAGGCAAGCTGCCGACACGGCCCGCGGGACCGAAGAGCGGGCGCCCACGCCGGAGACGCCGCACGCGCGGGCGAGCGGTTTCTCAGTTTGACGTGCGAAGGCCGGCTACTCCCGGGCGCTTCTCCGTGGCCCGTGAGCCGCGATTCTGCGAACAGCCGTGACTCTGTCGCGGCGCGTCGGCTGCGCCCGAGGCCTCGCCTTGATTGTCCCCTGCCGAGGGCCTACAGTGATCGAGAGGGCGGTTCGATGTTGCCCCGGGCGGCGCGGTCGCCGCCGTCAGCGAAGAACGGACCGCGGTCGGCAGGACAACACGGAGAGAGCATGCCCAGCATAGGTTGGCAAGAGATCGTCTTGGTGCTCGTCATCCTCGTCGTCATCTTCGGAACGAGCAGGCTGCCGCGACTCGGCAGATCGCTCGGCCAGAGCATCAGAGGGTTCAAGGCGGGCATCAAGGGAGAAGACGACGAGGCCGACAAGCTCGAGAAGCCGAAGCAGCAGATCACGCAGGCGTCGGCGCACGACGACGCGGCACCCAAGGACGAGACCTAGCTTTAGGTCATTTCGCGGCGACCAACAGGCAGACGGCCGTCGCCGAGACACCCTCGTGGCGGCCCTCGAACCCCATCCCCTCGGTCGTCGTCGCCTTCACCGACACCTGACCGGGGGAGACCCCCAGGATGTGAGCGAGACGCCGCGTCATCTGCTCGCGGTAGCCCGCCAGGCGCGGCGCTTCGAGCACCGCCACCACGTCGACGTTGCCCACCTTCCAGCCGGTCTCTTGCACCCGCGACACGACCTGCGCGAGCAGCTCGAGGCTCGGGGCGTCTTTGTAAGCGGGGTCGGTGTCGGGGAACAGATCGCCGATGTCGCCCAGCCCGGCGGCGCCCAGCAGGGCGTCGATGAGCGCGTGGGTGACCACGTCGGCGTCGGAGTGGCCCGCCAGCCCCACGCGAGACGCGATCTCGACGCCGCCCAGCACGAGCCGCCGCCCCTCGGCGAATCGATGAGCGTCGTAGCCGAGCCCGACCCGGAAAGGAGCGGGAGCCACGTCAGACGTCGGCCTCGACCTCCCACGAGAGAACGGCTCCCGCGAGGGGAAGATCGGCCGGGGTCGTGATCTTGACGTTGCCCGGCGTCGAGGGCACGACCACGACGCGGTAGCCGGCACGCTCGAGCAGCGTCGCATCGTCGGTGACGCCGCTGAGGTCGTGCCGGGCATATGCCGCGCGTAAGGCCTCGGCGCGGAAGAGCTGGGGGGTCTGCACGGCCCAAAGATCGGCGCGTTCGACGGTCTCTCGCACGATGCCCTCGCCGTCGGTGCGCTTGAGGGTGTCGGTGACGGCGCACGCGGGGATGGCGCCGTCGGCGTGCGCCAGGGCGGCCACGCACTCCTTGAACACATGCTTGCTGAACAGCGGCCGCGCGCCGTCGTGAACGGCGATCACCGACGCCTCGGCCGGCACGTCGATCAGACCCGCCCGGATGGAGTCGGCGCGCTCGCGACCGCCCTCGGTGATGAGGATCGGCTTGCCTTCTTCGAGACAAAGAAGCTCGTTCGCGAAGCGCACGGTGTGCGAGGGGTGCAAGACGGCCACGACACCGGCGATCTGCTCGATGGCCAGCAGGCGCCGCACCGAGTGGCAGAGGACGGGCTCGCCGACCAGCAACAGGAACTGCTTCGACTCGCCCTCGGGCAGGCCCATGCGCCGACTCTCGCCGGCTGCGGCGACCACCGCCCAGATCGGTGCCTCGCGCAGCTCGCTCATGAAGACGCCACCCTTCGGTCCCTCACTTCGCCAGCTTGGTGAAGATCATCTTTCCGGAAGGGCTCTGCAGCACGCTCGTCACTTCGGCCTTGACGGTGCTGCCGATGAGCGGCCGGCCCGCCTCGACGACGATCATGGTCCCGTCGTCGAGATACCCTACGCCCTGCTCGGGCTCACGCCCCTCGCGCAAGATCTTGACCTCGATCTCCTCACCGGGCAACACGATCGGCTTGACGGAGTTGGCCAGCTCGTTGACGTTGAGCACACGCACGCCCTGGATCTCGGCTACCTTGTTGAGGTTGTAGTCGGTGGTGAGCACGTCGGCGTGCAGGTCGATGGCCAGCTTCACCAGCTTGGCGTCGACGGCCGGCAGATCTTCGTAGTCGTTGTCGATGACGCGCACCTCGCGCGACAGACCCTTGAGGTCTTTGACCACGTCGAGCCCGCGCCGGCCCCTGATGCGCTTCTCGGGATCGCCCGAGTCGGCCACGCGCTGCAGCTCGTGAACGACGAAGCGGGGGATGATGAGCTCGCCCTCGAGGAAATGGGCCCGCAGGATGTCGACGACGCGACCGTCGATGATGGCGCTGGAATCGAGCACCTTGCGCGGCAGCGGCCCCGCTTGGCCGGGATGCGGCGGCGGGTTGATGCCGACCAGACGCAAGATCTCGACGTGTTTCTTGGCCGCCAGGTAGGCGCTGATGTAGCCGACGATGAGGAAGAACGGCACCAGCACGTACTCGCCCACGTAGGGGAGGCGGTTGAGAGCCAGGCTGAAGAGCGCCGCGATGCCGAGGCCGACGACCAGACCGGCGGTGCCGACCACGATCTCGGAGCCCGGCACCTTGGAGAGCGACTCGTCGAGGTGCGCCAGTAGCCGCTGCGCGCCTCTGCCGAGCAAGCCGCCGAGGACGAACCCGACCAGTGCGCCTACGAGGACGAGCAGCGCGATGACGACGATGTTGTACTTCTCGGGCACGAACGGAACGACGCTGCCGTGCTTGTTCAGCGTGGTGAACTGGTAAGCGGCGACGGCTCCCAGCATGGCGAAGACCAGACGAACGGCTGCGACGAACACCGCTACCCTCTATCGACCTGAGCTGGGTTGGCGGCGGCGACTACGATACCGACGCCACCTCGTGCGACGCCGGCACACTCGGTGACACGCTGCCCCCGTTCATCTCGCCCAGGACCTCGTCGAGAAACTGGCTGGCGTCTTCTTCGGAGAGGTTACGCGCGTACATGAGCTCGCTGCCGAGGATCTTCTTCGCCTTCGAGAACATCTGCTTCTCGCCGGTCGACAGGCCCTTGTCGGCGTGCCGCGCCGAAAGGTTGCGCACGACTTCGGCGACCTCGAAGATGTCGCCCGTCTTGAGCTTGTCGCGGTTGTGCTTGTAGCGCCGGCTCCAGTTCTTCGGCATCTTTGTAGGGCGTCCCCGAAGGACCGAGAGCACCTCATCGACCACATCCGGATCGACGACCTTGCGGATGCCGGCGCGGTCGGCGTTCTCGACCGGTACCATCACCGTCATGTCGTTGTGCAGGATCTGGATGGTGAGATACTCCCGAAGCTGGCCGAGCACTTCTTTGCGCTCGATCTGCATGATCTTTCCCGCTCCGTGATGCGGGTACACGACCTTGTCGCCAACCTCGTACAACGTATCAACCCTCCTTGGCGTCACCCACCGCCTGACTGTCGCGCCTACTCACGCGGGGCTGGGCGGCGCTGCATACTCTGCATGGCCCCGCGCACGTCGGCCACGCCCACCACTGTCGAGGCCTTCGTGTGGACACGCTGCGCATCGGAGCGCGGCATCAGCACGGCATCGAACCCGACTCGCGCCGCCTCGGCAAGGCGTCGTTCGGGTTGGCTCGAGGAACGCAATTCCCCGGTGAGGCTGATCTCGCCGAACGCCGCCGTCTTCTTGTTGAGCGGCGCGCCACGTTCGGCGGAAGCTATCGCCAGCGCAACAGCCAAGTCGGCCGCCGGCTCCTCAACACGCATGCCTCCTGCAATATTAACAAAGATATCCGCAGAAGCCAAAGTCATATGGGCGTGCCTGCTTAATACGGCCACAATCATCGCCAGCCGGTTGCGGTCGAAGCCGGTGGCCACCCGGCGCGGCATGGCGAGCTCGCTGTGGCTGACCAGCGCCTGCACCTCGACGACGAAACAGCGCGAGCCCTCGACGGTCACGAAGGCGCACGAACCAGGTTGGGGGTCGCCCTCACCCAAGAACAGGTGCGAGGGGTCGGCGACGGCCTTGAGACCCTGTTCGGTCATCTCGAAGACGCCCACCTCGTTGGTCGAGCCGAAACGGTTCTTGACCGCGCGCAGCACGCGGAAGAAACGGTTGCGGTCGCCCTCGAACTGTAAAACGGTGTCGACCATGTGCTCGAGCACCCGCGGCCCGGCGATGGCGCCGTCTTTCGTCACGTGGCCCACCAGGAACACCGCCGTACCCGTCTGCTTGGCGAGCCGCAGGAACTGCCCGGCTGCCTCGCGCACCTGACTCACGCTCCCGGGCGCCGATGTCAGCTCGCCGCTGTACAGCGTCTGGATCGAGTCGACGACGACCACGTCCGGCCGCTCGGCCGCCACGGCGTCGAGCACCGAGAAGAGCTCGGTCTCGGCCATCACCTGGATCGCGGCGAGTCCGCCGGCGCAGACGCGCTCGGCGCGCATGCGCACTTGTGCGGCGGATTCTTCGCCGCACACGACGAGCGCCGAGCGCGTCTGCGCCACGCGATCGAGCACCTGCAACACCAAGGTGCTCTTGCCGATGCCCGGCTCGCCGCCGACGAGCACGAGCGACCCGGGAACGATGCCGCCACCGAGCACGAGGTCGAGCTCGCCGATGCCCGACGAGAAGCGCTCGACCGCCGACGAGGTCACGGAGGAGAGGGCGACGGGGCGGGCGGCGCCTGCGGCGCCGCCCGCCCCGTCGCCGAAGCCCTTACTCGACGCACCGAGGCTCCGGCCTCGGCCGCCCTTGGCGGCTCGGGCCGGAGCCTTCACAATCTCTTCGGTGAAGCTGTTCCACGCCCCGCAATCGGGGCAGTGCCCCGCCCATTTGGGTTCGGCATGCCCGCACTGGCCGCACACGAACACGGTCTGGCTCCGCGCCATTCAGGGAACCTCGACGCACGGGGGCCGAGCGCTTACGCAACGAGCGGCCGATGCGGAACGACCCGCGGATGCGGAACGACCCGCGGATGCGGAACGACCCGCGGATGCGGAACGACCCGCGGATGCGGAACGACCCGCGGATGCGGAACGACCCGCGGATGCGGAACGACCGACCGATCCGCAACGAGCGCGCCGACCACGCGGGGGCTGCGCGGCCTGCGGCCGCGCAGCCCCCGTCGTGCCTTGACGGAGGCGGGGCAAGGTCAGGCGCCCTCACCCGGGGCTTCGGCCAGCGAGCCTTCTGCAACCGCCGGCGTAGCCCCGACCGCCCCACGAGCAGCCTGCTCGATGCCGACCTCGGGCAGATCGACCGGACCGCCGACGACCTCACCGTTCACGGTGAGCACCGTGTCGTCGCCCTGCCGGTCGACCAGCACCACGGTGCCGGGGCCCAACTGGCTCGCCAGCATGGCGTCGGCCAGCTTGTCTTCGATGTAGCGCTGGATCGCGCGCCGCAGCGGCCGCGCCCCGAACACCGGGTCGTAGCCCTGCTCGACCAGCAGCTCGCGTCCGCCGTCGGTGAGGTGGATGGTCACGCCACGCTCGGCGAGCTGCCTGTTCACCCGCCCGACCATGAGGTCGACGATCAGGCTGATCTCTTCTCGGCTCAACTTGTGGAAGACGATCACCTCGTCGACCCGGTTGAGGAACTCGGGGCGGAACATGCGCTTGAGCTCGCCCGTGACGCGCGACTTCATGTCGTCGTAGGAGAGCCCGGACGTCTCGATCTGCGCGAAGCCGAGCGGCGCGTTCTTGCTGATCAGGTCGGCGCCGATGTTGCTCGTCATGATGACGATCACGTTGCGGAAGTCGACCGTGCGCCCCTGCGAGTCGGTCAGCCGCCCGTCTTCCAGGATCTGCAGCAGGATGTTGAACACGTCGGGGTGCGCCTTCTCGATCTCGTCGAGCAGCAGCACACTGTACGGCTTGCGGCGCACCGCCTCGGTGAGCTGGCCGCCCTCCTCGTGCCCCACGTAGCCGGGCGGAGAGCCGACCAGCCGCGAGACGGAGTGCTTCTCCATGTATTCACTCATGTCGAGCTGGATCATGGCGTCTTCGTCGCCGAAGAGGAACTCGGCCAGCGTGCGCGCCAGCTCGGTCTTGCCCACGCCCGAGGGGCCCAGGAAGATGAACGAGCCCGCGGGGCGCTTGGGGTCTTTGAGGCCCGAGCGCGCGCGGCGGATCGCCTTGGAGACGGCCCTGACGGCCACGTCTTGACCGACGAGCCGCTTGTGCAGCTCGTCTTCCATGCGCAGCAGCTTCTTCGACTCGGCCTCGGTGATCTTGAACACGGGGATGCCGGTCCACATGCTCACGATCTCGGCGATCTCGTCTTCGCCGATGCTGGCCCGTGCGCCCTCGTCGGCCGTCTTCCACTGCTCTTCGAGCTCGAGCTTCTTGTGGCAGAGCTTGCGCTCTTTGTCGCGCAGGTTGGCCGCCTTCTCGAACTCCTGCGCCTCGATGGCCGCCTCTTTCTCTTTGCGCACGCCGGCGATCTCGTCTTCGAGGTCGCGGTAGCTCGGCGGAGCCGTCATGGTCTTGATGCGCATGCGGCTGGCCGCCTCGTCGACCAGGTCGATGGCCTTGTCGGGCAGGAAGCGGTCGCTGATGTAGCGGCTCGAGAGCTCGGCCGCCGCGTGCAGCGCCTCGTCGGTGATGCGGATACGGTGGTGCGCCTCGTAGCGGTCGCGCAGCCCCTTGAGGATCTCTTCGGTCTGCTCGGTGTCGGGCTCGTCGACCTTGATCTGCTGGAAGCGGCGCTCGAGCGCCGCATCGCGCTCGAGGTACTTGCGGTACTCGTCGAGCGTGGTGGCGCCGATCGTCTGCAGCTCGCCACGGGCCAGGGCCGGCTTGAGGATGGAGGCCGCGTCGATGGCGCCCTCGGCCGCACCGGCGCCGACGAGGTTGTGGAGCTCGTCGATGAACAGGATGATGTCGCCCTGCTCGCGGATCTCTTTCATGACCTTCTTGAGCCGCTCCTCGAACTCGCCGCGGTACTTGCTGCCCGCCACCAGAGCCGCCAGGTCGAGCGTGAAGACCTGCTTGCCCTTGAGCAGCTCGGGAACCTCGTTGTTGGCGATGCGTTGCGAGAAGCCCTCGACGACGGCCGTCTTGCCGACGCCGGGCTCGCCGATGAGCACGGGATTGTTCTTGGTGCGCCGCGAGAGGATCTGCATGACGCGCTCGATCTCGGTCACGCGCCCCACGCACGGGTCGAGCTTGCCCTCTTCGGCCAGCCTGGTGAGGTTGCGACCGAACTGCTCGAGCATCTTGGGGTTGCGCTTGCCTTCGCCGCCGGCGCCGCCCTGCGTGCGACGCGCCGGGCCGGACAGCGTGCGCATGACCTCGTTGCGGATCTTGTCGGGCTCGGCGTCGAGGTCGAGCAGGATACGCGCCGCGACGCCCTCGTCTTCGCGGATCAGGCCGAGCAAGATGTGCTCGGTGCCGATGTAGTTGTGACCCAGCGACAGCGCCTCACGCAGCGCCAGCTCGAGCACCTTCTTGGCCCGTGGCGTGAAGGGAATCTGCCCGGTGGGCGTCTCTTCGCCTGAGCCGACGATGCGCACCACGGCCGCACGAACCTCTTCGACTGAGATCTCGAGCGAATCAAGGACGCGCGCGGCGACCCCTTCTTCTTCGCGCAGCAGCCCGAGGAGCAGGTGCTCGGTGCCGATGTAGTTGTGCTTGAGCGACCTGGCTTCTTCTTGCGCCAGGACGACGACTTGTCTCGCGCGTTCGGTGAAGCGCTCGAACATGGTCCCTCCTCGTAAAAGCGGTCGCAGCGCCCGCGAGCACCCCGCCCGCGACCCGGTAGACCTTGCAGTCGTTGACTTTCAGGACGACCGCCGCGCTGCCATATCGTCACGGCAGCGACACATCTATAGTACCCGATTCTCCCCGACGCGCGACCCGAGCCCGGTGCGAGAGTGGTGACGTTGAAGAACGGCGCCGTTCGGGGCGTCGCGGGTCACTGTTCCAGAGTCGCGCCCAGAGGAAACCCCCGGCAAGAACGCGCGCAGTTTTCGACTCGGCGGCGACCCGTCTCGGTCGTGGCATGCCGACCGCCGACCGGGTCGGTGCGCGCCTCACCTGCCGACCACGTCTCTGCGCAGCGGAGCTAGCTGCGCAGCTGGGGGAAGAGGATGACGTCGCGGATCGACGCGGCGCCGGTGATGATCATCACGACGCGGTCGATGCCCATGCCTAGGCCGCCCGTCGGTGGCATGCCGTGCTCCATGGCCTCGAGGAAGTCCTCGTCCATCCGGTGGGCCGACTCGTCGCCGGCGGCCAGGTCGCGCACGTGCTGCTCGAAGCGCTCACGCTGGTCGTCGGGGTCGTTGAGCTCGGAGAAAGCGTTGCTCGTCTCCATGCCGGCGATGAAGCTTTCGAAGCGCTCGACGAAGCGCGGGTCGTGCGGCGTCTTCTTGGCGAAGGGGCTCGTCTCGAGCGGATGCTCGGTGATGTACACCGGCTGGATCAGCTTGGGCTCGACCATCTCGCTGAAGAGCTCGTCGACCTGGGTGCCCCACGTCGGCGCGAGCGGCACGGTCTCGCCCAGCCCTCGCGCCTTGATGGCCGCCTGCAGGCCGGCCACGTCGCGCACGTCGTCGGCGCCGATGTCGATACCGGCCTCGTTGCGGATCGCCTCGCGCATGGTCAGGCGCGGCCACGGCGGCGTGAGGTCGATGTCGTGCTCGCGGAAGTGGACCTTGAGCCCACCGACCGCCTGCGCAGCGGTGGCCACGAGCTGCTCGACCATGTCCATGACATGGTTGTAGTCGACGTAGGCCTCGTAGGTCTCGAGCATGGTGAACTCGGGGTTGTGCTTGAAGCTCACCCCCTCGTTGCGGAAGTCCTTGCCGATCTCGTAGACCTTGTCGATGCCACCGATGATGCAGCGCTTGAGGTAGAGCTCGGTGGCGATGCGCAGGTACAGATCGCAATCGAGCTCGTTGTGGTGCGTCACGAAGGGTCGCGCCATGGCGCCGCCGTAGAGCGGCTGCAGCACGGGCGTCTCGACCTCGACGAAACCGCGTGCGTCGAGAAACTCGCGCATGGCCTTGATGATCCGTGCTCGCTTGATGAAGACCTCGCGCGACTCGTCGTTGACGATTGTGTCGAGGTAGCGCTTGCGGTAGCGCAGCTCGACGTCGGTCAAGCCGTGGAACTTCTCGGGCAGCGGCCGTAGCGACTTGCTGAGCAGTTGCCAGCTCGTGACGCGCAGGCTGAGCTCACCACGCCGGGTGCGCATCATCGTGCCCTCGGCGCCGACGATGTCGCCCAGGTCGAGACCTTGCAGGCGCTCGTAGCTCTCCTTGCCCAGAGCATCTTCGCCGGCCAAGAGCTGGAGGTGGCCGCTCC
>Ga0315280_10008214_pt1 | contig 13714 bp, 10 predicted proteins | sample YL17G06_40_MG_FD_203697 | JGI IMG/M metagenome (GOLD analysis project Ga0315280, IMG submission 203697) | Sediment microbial communities from Yellowstone Lake, YNP, Wyoming, USA - YL17G06_40 | ecosystem: Environmental > Aquatic > Freshwater > Lake > Sediment | place: USA: Wyoming | collected...
ATCACGCCTTTTCCCGGGAGGGTGCAATGCCCCTAAGCCCTTCGGGCCGGGGTGGCGGCGAAGCCTCGCCAAATTGCGCCCCTACAGGGGAAACGCCCATCAATACATGATTGACAGAGCACTAGCTTGAGCGCACCAGGTCCAGCGAACGATATCTATCTGTCGGTCGTCATCCCGGCCCACAACGAGGCGGAGCGCATCGGCCCCACCCTCGAGCAGGTGCTCGCGTACCTTGGTCGCCAGAGTTACACCTGGGAGGTCGTGGTGGTGGATGACGTGAGTCACGACGCCACCGCCGAGGTTGTGGCGGCGTTCCAGCAGCGGGAGCCGCGGCTGCGGCTGGTGCAGCGCAGCGGCAAGCCGGGCAAGGGCGCGGCGGTGCAGGCGGGGATGCTCGCGGCGCGCGGGCGGCGGGTGCTTTTCTCCGACGCCGATCTCTCGACGCCGATCGAGGAAGCACAGAAGCTGCTGGCGGCGGTTGAGAACGAGCGCTACGACATCGCCATTGGCTCGCGTGCGCTGCCGGAGTCGGACCTGCGCGTGCGCCAGCCGTGGTATCGCGAGGCGATGGGGCGTATCTTCAACCTCATGGTGCGCGTCGTGGCGCTGCACGGTTTCCGCGATACGCAGTGCGGGTTCAAGCTCTTCCGCGGCGAGGTGGCGCAGGACCTGTTCCGGCGGCAGACCATCACCGGCTTCGCCTTCGACGTCGAAATCCTGTTCATCGCCGTCAAGCGCGGGCTGCGGGTCAAGGAGGCGCCGGTGACATGGATCAACTCGCCGCGCAGCAAGGTTGACCCGGTGCGCGACTCGCTGCGCATGATGCGCGACATGAGCGGCATCCGCATCAAGAGCATGCTGGGGCTGTACCGTTAACAGCTATCCAACCGCAGAGCGTACCTATGTCACCCTGAGCTGTGCGGCGCAATGCGCCGCTCCGGAGCGCGGCCATGCCGCGCCGGCGAGGGGTCCCCTACCGGGGTTGCTGAAGAGCCTGCCCTGAGCAGAGCGAAGGGGCGATAGGGGACGCCTTCGTCCGCCGACGCCTTCGTCCGCCGGAGCGGAACTGCCCACTTCGCCGAAGTAGCTTCGGCTACGAAGGCTGAATCGTCGCCCGCGAAGGCGGAAGCGGAACTGCCCACTTCGCCGAAGTAGCTTCGGCTACGAAGGCTGAATCGTCGCCCGCGAAGGCGGATTCCTCGCGGAGTCTATCCGGAGCGAAGCCGAAGGGCTCGGAATGACACTTCGTTCGCCTTACGCATAGTGCGGGTCTGAAGAAATGCGCATCATGGTTACCGGCGCCGAGGGCATGCTCGGCAAAGAGATCGTGGCGCGGCTAGGGCGCGAGCACGAGGTCATCGGCGTCGACGTCGCTGACTTCGACATCACCGATTTCGCCGCCACCAGCGCCGCCATCGCCGCGGCTCGACCGGCGCTGGTCTGTCATTGCGCGGCGTACACCGACGTTGATGGCTGCGAGCGCGAGCCGGACCGCGCATTTCGAGTCAATGCTGTCGGCACCTGGAATGTCGCCGCGGCAGTGCTGGCCTCGTGTGGCACAGCCCGGGTGCCCCTTGGGCGCGGCTGTGGCGGCTCTTCGCTGCGGTCGCAGGGGCTGCCTGACCCCGCTCCCTCTCCGAGGGAGAGGCGGGGTGAGGGTGCGGACCAGATTCCACCCCCACCTTCGTCCTCCCCCTGGAAGGGGGAGGAGTCAAGTCGCGCCATGACGCCTCTCCGCCGTCACACCCCCGCAGCCCCCAGCGAGCCGCGCCCCGCCATGATATACATCAGCACCGATTTCGTCTTCGACGGCGCGAAGACCGAGCCTTACACCGAGTACGACGCGCCCAACCCGCTCGGTGCCTACGGCGCGAGCAAGCTCGCCGGCGAGCGGCATGTGCGAGAGCTCGTCCCGTGTCACTTTATCGTGCGCACCGCATGGCTCTATGCCGCGCATGGGCGCAACTTCGTGCTCTCCATCCTGCGCAAGGCGCGCGAGTTGGCGGCGGCCAACGCGACGGCGCCTTCCGCAGAACCGCCCACGCTGCGTGTGGTAGCGGATCAGATCGGCTCGCCCACCTATGCCGGCGACCTGGCGGACGCCATCGCGCGGCACATAGTTGATTCGAAGCTCTACGGCACGTATCATATAACCAACCGCGGCTCGTGCTCGTGGGCCGAGTTCGCGGCCGAGGCGCTGCGCCTGGCGGGCAGCCCGGTGCGGGCGGAGCCGATCCGGTCGGAGCAATGGCCGAGCCCGACGCGGCGCCCGGCGTACTCGGTCCTGCGCCATTACGCGCTGGAGCTTCAGGGGCGCGACGACCTGCGGCCGTGGCAAGACGCGCTGGCGGAGGTGGTGGGGCAGATCGGCGAACGCGGGTCGTAAAGCCAGGCCAGGCAGGCGCGGCATCCGGTTGCACCGCGTAGAGAGATTCCGACCGCTCCGGGCGCGGCGGTGGCGTATTATCGCAAGGTCCGTTGAGGCCCGACTCGCGCTAGACACCGGGCGCGGCTTCGCCCTTCGACAAGCTCAGGGCAGGCTCTGAGGCCGCGAAATCGCGGGGTCGGCGACCCCGCGCCCCATCGGCGGTTCGGGGCGCGAGCGCCGCGCGGCTTCAGCCTGTCACTCGGAGCGAGCGCGCGGCGCGAAGCGAAGAGTCTCGGCTGGCCAAACAGCAGGTTCTTCGCCCCGGCTGCGCCGGGGCTCTGAATGACAGGGCGGCTCCGACCATGGCGGGGCTCTGAATGACAGGGCGGCTCCGACCATGGCGGGGCTCTGAATGACAGGCGGGGCCACGGATGGGTCCGGCCTGTGAATGGCCCCCTGGCGTCGGCGACCGCGCATGGACAAGGCAGACCATGAAAGAGAAAGACGAAACGACTACAAACTACCGCGACACGCTTAACCTGCCGCGCACCGATTTCCCGATGAAGGCGAACCTGCCGCAGCGCGAGCCGGAGATCCAGCGCCTGTGGGATTCGCTCGACCTCTACAACCGCATCCAGGCGCAGACCGCCGGGCGCGAGCAATACATTCTGCACGACGGCCCGCCCTATACCAGCGGCGACATCCACCTCGGCCAGGCGCTCAACAAGATCCTCAAGGACATCGTCGTCAAGTTCAAGTCCATGCAGGGCTTCGACACGCCGTACGTCCCCGGCTGGGACATGCACGGCCTGCCCACCGAGATGCGTGCGCTGCGCACGTTCGACATCGACCGCCACCAGATCGATCCCATGGAGCTGCGCCGTCGCGCGCATGAGACGGCCGTGCATTTCATGGAGATTCAGCGCCGCCAGTTCAAGCGCCTCGGCGTGCGCGGCGACTGGGAGCATCCCTATCTCACGGTGGTCCCGGCTTACGAGGCGGCGGTGCTCGGCATCTTCCGCGACCTGGTGGCGCATGACGCCATCTATCGCGGCCTGAAGCCGGTCTATTGGTGCGCCACCTGCGAGACCGCGCTCGCCGAAGCGGAGATCGAGTACGCGCCCGCCACTTCGCCCTCGATCTATGTCAAGTTCCGCATCCTGAGCGATGTCCACGAGCGCTTCCATGCCGCGCCGCGCGCCCGCAGGCGGCGTACCGCCCCCTCGGCGGACTCGGGGCAGGCTCCGCCGGCCTTCTTCGTCATCTGGACCACGACGCCGTGGACGCTGCCGGCCAACGTCGCCATCGCCGCCCACCCGGCGTTCGAGTATGCCCTGGTCCGAGCTAAGGCGCCCGCCGAGCCTCACGCCTGCCCGCCCGGCGCGGGCGATGAGCTGCTCATCGTCGCCGCCGACCTGGTCGCGCCGGTGATGAAGGCCATCCGGCGCCCCGAATATGAAGTCATCGACACCCGCCCCGGCGAGAGACTGGAGGGCATGCGTGCGCAGCATCCGTTCGTCGAGCGCGAATCGGTGGTGGTGCTCGCGGATTACGTGACCCTCGAGCAGGGCACCGGCCTGGTGCACACCGCGCCCGGCCACGGCAAGGAGGACTTCGAGACGGGCCAGGAGTACGACCTGCCGGTGCTGAGCCCGCTCGACGGCCGAGGGGTGTTTACCGAAGAGGGCGGCAAGTTCGCGGGCCTGCGCTACGACCAGGCCGACGCGGCCATCCTGAACGAGCTGCGCGACCGCGGGGCGCTGCTCGCGAGCGAGCAGATGGAGCACTCCTACCCCCACTGCTGGCGCTGTCACGAGCCGATCATCTTTCGCGCGACGGAGCAGTGGTTCGTCGCCGTGGACAAGTTCACGCGCGCGGCGCTGGAGGCGATCGAGGGCGTGCAGTGGGTGCCGCCGTGGGGCAAGGAGCGCATCAGCGGCATGGTCGCCGAGCGGCCGGATTGGTGCATCTCGCGCCAGCGCGCGTGGGGCATCCCCATCCCCGCGTTCTACTGCGATAAGTGCAATGCGCTGCTGCTGACGCCGCAAGCGGTCGAGGCGGTGCGCGCGGTCGTCGCCGAGCGCGGCAGCGACGCGTGGTTCACCATGTCGGCGGCCGAGCTGCTGCCGCGGGGCACGCGCTGCGCCTGCGGCGGGACCGACTTCCGCAAGGAGACCGACATCCTCGATGTCTGGTTCGACTCCGGCTCGAGCCATGCGGCGGTGCTGGAGACGCGGCCCAACCTGCGCTCGCCCGCCGACCTCTACCTCGAGGGCAGCGATCAGCACCGCGGCTGGTTCCAGGCGTCGCTCTGGACCTCGGTCATCGCCCGCGAGGGGCGCGCGCCATACAGGTGCGTGCTCACTCACGGCTTTTTCCTCGATGAGACCGGCCGCAAGATGAGCAAGTCGCGCGAGAATATCATCGATCCCCAGGCCATCGCCGACCGCTACGGCGCCGACATCCTGCGCCTGTGGGTCGCCTACGTTGATTTCAAATCCGACATGCCGATGTCCGAGTCCATCTTCGACCAGGTTATCGAGGCCTACCGCCGCATTCGCAACACCGCGCGGTTCATGCTCGCCAACCTCTATGATTTCGATCCTGCGAGCGATGCCCTGGCGCCGGAGCAGATGGACGAGGTCGATCGCTGGGCGATGATGCAGCTCCAAAACCTGGCTGACAAGATCACCCGCGCTTACGACGAGTTCGAGTTCCACCGCGTCTATCACACGGTGAACGAGTTTTGTGCGGTGGATATGTCATCGTTCTATCTGGACATGTTGAAGGATCGCCTCTATACTACCGCTGCCGCATCGCGCGGGCGGCGGTCGGCGCAGACGGCGCTCTATAATCTTGCCCATGGCTTGGCGCGGCTGCTTGCGCCGGTGCTGAGCCATACCGCGGAGGAAATCTGGCAGCATCTGCCGCATGTGGCACAGCCGCCCCCGGCTGTGGCCATCGAACAGGCGAGGGCGGCCGTTCAACATCAGCCAAGCGTGCAGCTCGCACCGTGGCCAATGCCTGACGAGCGCTGGCTCGACGATGCGCTGCGCGATCGCTGGGAGCAGATCCTGCGCGTGCGCGACGAGGTCAACAAGGCGCTGGAGACCGCGCGCACCAGCGGCGTCGTGGATCAACCCTTGCACGCGCGCGTGACGCTCTACGCGCCGCAGGAGTTGGCGCGAATCCTGCGCGGTCTGGGCGAGGAGCTGGCGCGGGTGCTGGTGGTGTCGCAGGTTGAGGTCAGCGACTCGCGCGAGGCGCCGGCAGATGCTATGACCAGCAGCGTGGTGGAGGGGCTGGCGGTCGCGGTTGCGTCAGCGCCGGGCTGCAAGTGCGCGCGGTGCTGGCTGGTGCTGCCGAGCGTTGGCGCCGACGCCGGACACCCGACGCTGTGCGGACGGTGCGTCGAGGTCATCGGTAATCGAAGCTAGGCTCGCGCTTGCGCGAACTCCGGAATGCGGCGCCGAGCGCCGCATCAAGCGTGTTGACACTCGACGCTCGCGAACAGCGGCTGAACGCCCGACCTATCGCGCGAGCGTCAATACGAGGGCGAGGCATGAGAGCTCAGGAGCTGGAGCGCTTCCGCAAGCGGCTGGAGGCGGACGAAAAAGCGCTGCTGGAGGAGATGCGCGAGGTCGCTGGCAGCCAGGCGCGCACGCCCGACGCGGAAGTGGTGATGGAGATATCCGGTTACGATGACCATCCGGCGGACATGGCGTCGGAGACCTTCCAGAAGGAGAAGGACCAGGCGCTCCTCGAGGGCATCCAGGATACCCTCGCCCGCGTGCGCAATGCCCTGACCAAGATCAAGCGCGGCACCTACGGCAAGTGCGATAGCTGCGGCAAGGCCATCGGCCTCAAGCGCCTCCAGGCCCTCCCTTATGCCACTTTCTGCGTGGATTGCCAGGAGCGGCGGGAGAATATATGACCCGTCGGCGAATCCCGGGCAGCGCTGCGTCGCGGGGCAGCGCAGCCGTCTTGGCTGCAAATGGCAGCGCCGTCGCCTCGGCTGCAAATGGTGGCGCCGCCGCCTCGGCTGCAAATGGTGGCGCAGCCGTCTCGGCTGCGAATGGCAGCGCCGTCGTCTCGGCTGCAAATGGTGGCGCAGCCGTCTCGGCTGCAAATGGCAGCGCCGTCGCCTCGGCTGCAAATGGCAGCGCCGCCGCCTCGGCTGCAAATGGCAGCGCCGCCGTCTCGGCTGCAAATGGCAGCGCCGTCGCCTCGGCTGCAAATGGCAGCGCCGCCGCCTCGGCTGCAAATGGCAGCGCCGTCGCCTCGGCTGCAAATGGCAGCGCCGCCGCCTCGGCTGCAAATGGCAGCGCCGTCGCCTCGGCTGCAAATGGTGGCGCAGCCGTCTTGGCTGCAAATGGTGGCGCAGCCGTCTCGGCTGCAAATGGTGGCGCAGCCGTCTCGGCTGCGAGTTGGCGGGCCCCTAGGCCCGGTCGGGCCGGGGTGGCGGTCATCTTCGATGACCTAGCCACGAGACGCCTGCCCTACCATGTCGATCGCGCGATTTCGCGCTTGTCCCGCGCGGGAGAGCACCTGACATGACCCGCGCGCGCTGGCCGCTCCTCGCCGGGGTGGCCGCAGCCACGTTGGCCGCCGACCAGGCAACCAAGCTCGCCGCCCTGCGGTCGCTCGCCGACCATCAGCCCCTCGCCGTCGCGGGAGCCTGGCTCCGCCTGACCCTCGCGCATAACCAGGGCGCCGCATTCGGCGTGCTCCCCCAGGCCGCGGTCTATCTCACGGTAGCTTCCGCGGTGATCGCCATCGCCATTCTCTTCTACGCGCGGGTCGCGGTCGCGCACTCGACGCTGCTCACGGCAGCGGTCGCGATGCTTCTCGGCGGCGCGGTGGGCAACCTCGCCGACCGCCTGCGCCTGGGCTATGTCGTGGACTTCATTGACCTGCGCGTGTGGCCGGTCTTCAACCTGGCCGATGTCGCGGTAACCTTGGGCGTGGCCCTGGTGGTCCTGGTGGCGCTGATGCCTGGTCGCGCGGCGACGTCGAACGCTGCGCGGCCTGACGGCGCGAATCGCGCGGGCGTTTCCGGCGACAACGAAGCGCCGGCCGCGCAGCCCGGGGCGAGGGAGAGGTAAGTCGTGCGCCCGGTGTTGTTTCAGCTTGGCCCGATCGCGGTTCGCGCCTATGGCGCGATGCTGGTGCTGGCGTTCGCGGTGGGCATTCTGTGGGCGATGCGCGAGGCTCGTCTGCGCCGCTTGGGGTGCCGCTTGCCGCCGGAGCGCATGATCGACACTGGCCTGGCCGCGCTCATCGGCGGCCTGATCGGCGCGCGCATCCTCTTCGTCATCCTCGACCCAAACCTGGGGTGGCGCGACCTGCCGTTTATCTGGCGCGGCGGACTATCGTTCCACGGCGGGCTCATCGGCGGCATCACCGCGGTTTTCGCCTACGCCTTTGCGGTACGCGTGAACCCGGGACTGCTCTTCGACGCCGGCGCGCCATCAATGGCCTTGGGCTACGCCATCGCGCGCATCGGCTGCCTGCTCAACGGCTGCTGCTACGGCTGCCCGACGAACCTGCCCTGGGGGCTGCGCTTCCCTGATCTCGCCACCGGCGGCCTGACTCCGCCCAGCCATCCCACGCAGATCTACTCCAGCCTGGGCAGCCTCGTTCTCTTCGGCATCTTGCTGCGAATGCGTCCCCTCGCGCGCGTTCCCGGTCAGCTCTTCATCGCCTATGTCGGCCTTTACGGCGTCCTGCGTTTCATCGTCGAGATCTTCCGCAAGGGCTACACCGCCGAGGTCGCCATCGGCCCGCTGACGCAAGCCCAGGTGGCAAGCATCGGCCTGGTGGTTTTCGCCATCATTGGGTGGTTCGCACTGAAAGCCATGGGGGCGCGCCGTGACGCGGTTGCAGGTGGCTAGGCCGAAGGCCGCCACGGCGGCAGGCGCCGCCTGCCTAGCCGTTGAGCCCGCCGACGCCGGCGTACGCCTCGATGCCTTCGTCGCTCGCCGCGTGCCGCAGCTCTCGCGCGCCCAGGCGCAGCGGCTCATCAAGCGCGGCGAGATTCTCGTCAACGGCCAGGCGGTCAAGCCGCGGTTCGCCGTTACGCCGGGCGACGAGATTACGGTCAACATCCCCCCGCCCGCGCCCGCCGCGATCCAGCCTGAGTTTATCCCCCTCGACGTGCGCTACGAGGACTCCGACGTCATCGTCGTCAACAAGCCCGCGGGCATGGTCGTGCATCCGGGCGCGGGGCGCCGCAGCGGCACGCTCGTCAACGCTCTGCTGGCGCATTGCAGCGACCTCTCGGGCATCGGCGGCGAGCTGCGGCCGGGCATCGTCCATCGCCTCGACAAGGACACGTCGGGGCTGATCGCGGCGGCGAAAAATGACCTCGCGCACGTCTCGTTGGCCGCGCAGCTCAAGTCCCGCACCGCCGTGCGGCGATACCTGGCGCTGGTGTGGGGTCGACCGGCGCAGGAATCGTTCGTCGTCCGCACGCCGTTCGGGCGACACCCCACGCACCGCGTCATGATGGCCGTGCTGGATGCCAACCGCGTCGGCAAGCCTGGCACGCGCGAGGCGGTGACCGAGGTTAACGTCCGCGAGGCGCTGGGCGCGATGACCCTGGTCGAGGCGCGCCTGCACACCGGCCGCACGCACCAGATCCGCGTGCACCTGGCGTACGTCGGTCACCCGGTGGTCGGCGATCCCACTTATGGCGCGAAGCGACAGAAGGCCGAGCTGGCAGGGTTGGATGTGGAGACGCGGCGACTGGTGCAAGCGCTGCCCGGCCAAGCGCTGCATGCCTACTACCTGGCGTTCGACCATCCGCGCACCGGCGCGCGGATCGAGCTCACCGCCGACCCGCCGCCGGAGATGCGGGCGCTCATAGACCACATGCGCCAACAACAGTAGCCCGCATTATTCATGTCATTCCGAACGAAGCAAGGCGGAGTGAGGAATCCCCTACCAGGAAGCGCCAACGATAGGGGATTCCTCGCTGCGCTCGGAATGACAGTGTGCACCCGCCACACGCTGGTGGTGAACAATCCAGGGTAGGGGCATGGCATGCCAGGCCCCTAAGATTCCGTTACCTCTGTCTAGCTGCACCGCCGCGAGCGCGTTTCACCTTCGGCGCTTCCCCGCGCCCTCAATTGCCAGCACCCAGTCCTCGCGGCTGGGCTTGCGCGGCAGGGGCCACGCGCCATCCCCGTCCGCCTTGATCGGGCCGACCTCCACGTCGGCGCCGGTGCGCGGGTTGATGAACTTCGCGCGATACTTCGCGCCCGGCTCGATGCGGATCGTCTTGCCCATCATGCCGTGATAGCGTCCCGGCAGTCCATCCGATACCATGTAGAACATCCACACCTCGCCTGGGATGCCCGCCGCGAACGGCGACATGCGCTTATCGAAGTCCCACTCCGGCTCGACGCGCGGCTGGAACCTCCACCACTCATAGCGCTCCAGGATGCGCCGGCCGATCCCGACATGCGCTGACCCGGCGAGCCGCGACGCCTCCTCCCACGTCGTATCGCCCCACGAGCCGCTGATGGCGATGCACGGCTCCTCGGGCGTGCTCATCTGCCACATGCCGTTCGCGCCGTAGGTATGCCCCGCCGCGCCCGACATCATGCACACCCAGAAGCAGAACCGGCTCATGTCGTGCCAGCACTGCCCCATGATGCCCTCGTACATCGGCTCGCCATCAACCACCGGCAGCGGCGGCTCGCCCGCAGGCGGCGCACCGCTCGCAGGAGGCGCACCGCCCGCGACGGCGTCCATGACATAGCGCACCGTGTTCTCCATCGCCCCGTAGCCGTGGCTGGTTTGCAGCATGTCCACGTCGAGCAGCGACGCGTCGTTGATCATCGCGCGCGAGTCGGGCGCCGTGGGGTGAATCGTGATCGGGTTGTGATAAGGGTCGGTGTCCCGCAGATAGCGCATGACATCGGTCCACGCCTGGCGCGCATAGGCCACGTGATCGGGGCCGAAGTTCTCGGTGTAGAAGTGCATCACCGCCTCGCCGGCGACGCACCACACCGTCGGGTATGCGCCGTAGCGCGCGACGAGGTTGCGCCAGTGCTTCTTCATCACTCCCGGGCCGGCGTACTTGATGTAGAAGCCCCACGCGCCGACGATGCACGGCACGATGCCCGAGCGCACCAGCCACTCGATGCGCAGGTCCATCGCGTCGAAGTAGGCGGGGTTGATAGCGCGGTAGCCCTCGGTCCAGGGATAGCCGCCTTCGTTGGCGCCGCGCGGGTCAAACTGGTAAACGTCGGGGTAGAGGCCCGCCACCAGTTGCACCAGGTTGTAGCCTTTGGCCACGCGGTCCGCCGTCAGGCGCTGGAAATCGCCCGGCCAGGTCAGGCGCTTGACCAATCCGAACCACCACGTGTCGCCGAGCCAGAAAAACGGCGTGCCGTCTTCGTGCTCGAGGTGGCGGCGGTCGCCGCGACCCGCAGTCGGCGCACCGACCCGCAGGCGGCCGTGCTGGAGCAGCGGGTTTGCGCCCGCAGGCGGCGCACCGCCTTCGTAGGGGACGACCTCCAGCTCGCCGGCGCGGCCATGCAGGTCGGCGTTGGATTCGTCCGAGCACACGGTGCGGTAGCTGTGGGCGCCGGTCCTGGGCGAAGCGTATCGTGCGCGCCACGTCATCTCCCCCGACCAGAACGCGGGCACGCGCTGCGCGCGCCCTTCCGGGTCGGTGAAGATGACATCTAGCGTCACGTCGTTGAACGGATCCGCATAGCGCTTGCCGGAGGAGAAAGCGATCTCGAAGACGCGATTCTGGGTGACGGAGAGCATGTGGGCACCTCGTGATGGAGCATGGGCACTCCTGCCCGTGCCGCCTGCGGTTTGATGCTGGATAGTACAACGTAAAGCGGCAGGCGTCAAATTGTGGCGCGGGCATTCCCACGCCCGCCGACGGCGCGGATATGAAACCGCAATTGTAAGGCACGCGTTCACACGCGCGCCGAATTCGGCGGGGCGAGGAGAGGTTGGTGCGTAATCCCGGATTGACGGGTCGGGGTGGAATGGCTAGGTCGCCTTCGGTGACCGCCATGGCGGCCTTCGGCCTAGCCACCCGACCCCTACGATCTACGCTCCCGGGCGTAGGGGTCGGCCTCCTGGCCGACCCGCGACGGGTAATTACGCAATAACCTCAGGAATGCCCGCCCTACAAGGCGGCTCGCGCTGCGCGATGTCGGCCGCCTTTACACCTTCTCCCCCGGCCAGCCGGCCATGATCTTCGGACCCAGGTCGGGGAAGGCGGTCGGGATCTGGTCGAGCGCCCCGCGCGCCGCCTCCAGATGGCCGATGCCGGCAACCGTGCAGTTGACGCCGGCGACGATGTTGGCCGCCGCGTTGGCCTTGACCGGATCGCCCGACTGAAGGTAGCTCCACATGAAACCCGCCGAGAACGAGTCACCGCAGCCGGTGGTGTCAATCACTTGCGCCACCGCCAGCGCCGGGTTGGCGACCCAGCGCAGGTCGCGCTCGGCAGCCGGTGATCCCTTGCTCCCGCGCGGCGCAGCCGCACCGCCGACCCGCGGCAACCCGCCGCGATCATACACCAACACCGAACCCAGCGGGCCAAGGGTGATGAGCACGATCGGCGGCCCGCAGGCGGCGCACCGCCTCGCAGGCGGCGCACCGCCCCCGGCGACGATCTCCGCCCCGGCCGCGACAAAATCGCGCTGTTCCCGCAGCTTGCGCCCGACGATCATCTCGCACTCGAATTCGTTCATCTGCGCCGCGTCAACGCGCCCCGCAGGCGGCGCACCGCCCGCAGGCGGCGCACCGCCCAGCCACTCGCGCCAGTCGGCGAACGGCACGACCTCCTTCTTGCCCTGCGCATCCCAGCGCGCGACCTTGCTGTGCACGTCCACGTGCAGATAGCCCCGCCCCTTCGCGCGCAGATCGCCGAAGGTCGAAAGATCCATCTCCGTGCCGTTGACGAAGTTGACCAGCACGGCGTCGCAATCCCGCGCCGCCGCCAATCGCTCGGCAGTCAATGGCCGCATCATGTGCAGCACCGTCTCGTCGCGCCACGTGGGGCTGGTGTAAACCAAGCGGGTCGCGGTCAGCTTGCCTGGCACCCGCGCCACGCCGGCCATCTCGACCAGCGGATAGCGCGCGAGCAACTCGACGACATCGCTCCAACGATCCTCGGCGACGTTGGCTATGGGACAGATGGCCGCGTCTTCGCCGACGATGGAGGACAGCGCCGCGATGTTATAGGTGATGCCGCCGAACGATTCGCGGCGCGCGCCGTCGTGGGTGAAAATCTCGTCGTAAACAATGGCGCCGATAACCGCGATCTTCATAGGTATCCACCGCCGGAGCGATCTCGAACGCTTCCTAGCTTGTGCTGGAGGGCTTGTAGCCGCGCGAGGCGGACGTGGTTGGGTTAGCGAATGCGATGGAACGCCCAGCCATGCCGAGGGTTTGCGGGTCGATTGGTGGCGTCGCGGCTATCGGGGCTTGACGATTTCGAGCTTCTCAAGTATGAAGATCGCGGCCTCGATGTCAGCGTCAGAGAGTCGCCAGCCCAGTTGCCTCGCCTCGGTCTTTGCGCGAGACCGGGTAGTCTTGCCCCCCGCTCGCCTAAGCAGATAATCAATCTTGGCCGCGCACGACAGTTGCCGGTAGTCAGCACCTGTGCCTCGGATTCGCGTCACTATCTCTGCGAGTTGACCGAAGCCATTGTGGTCAAGGCTCTTCAGGGCCTTCAGATACGTGCGGCCACGTGGGGATAGCGAGTACTTATAGAGCACTCGCTTGAAATCTCCCGCCGAGCGAGAGGCGCCAAGGTCCTTGCGTTCCTCGTGCAAGATAGACCTAGATACTGCACCATCAGTCTCCGCACTTATGAGGCGACTATAAGGTCCGTAGTAGTGAGGCTCGAAACCAGCCGGGATACTGAGCTTTCTCGACACAAAATAGGCCATCTTTTGGAGTCGAGTTCGACCCTCAAGTGCGCCACCGCTCGCCTCGATGATCCCCAGCACAATGGCCTCAGCGTTCACTCCGCACCTCCTTTGCTCTTTCCTTGATGGCTTGGTCGACCAAGGGCCGAAGTCTCCTGCGCTCGTGGTCTCTCACCTGCTTCGTGTCGCCGCTTATCGGGAGATACACCGCTATCTCCGCCTTGGCTCTCAGCGGATTCTCCGTGAAGATGCGCGAGACCTCGTGGAAGCGGGCAGGCTCGGCGCGTCCCTCAACTCTGACGAGAATCTCCTCTAACCGAGATTATGCATACAGCCTATGCACCCGCGTTGTTGGCCGGTCGAAGGCGTGTCTCAATCGCGCGGTTGGCGTAAGGGTCGCCGAGGGCAGACGGAGCAAGCGTTTTCAGGCCTGCAA
>Ga0315280_10008215_pt1 | contig 13714 bp, 19 predicted proteins | sample YL17G06_40_MG_FD_203697 | JGI IMG/M metagenome (GOLD analysis project Ga0315280, IMG submission 203697) | Sediment microbial communities from Yellowstone Lake, YNP, Wyoming, USA - YL17G06_40 | ecosystem: Environmental > Aquatic > Freshwater > Lake > Sediment | place: USA: Wyoming | collected...
CCTGGCCTGTGACACAGCCCCAAGCAATATGCCAACACACTCCAAACAGGTTAACGGACTCTTGAGCTTTTCTGGCTCCGTTTCCCGCCCACAATAAAAGCAGTGGAACGTGGGAGGAGCTGCAGATGGTTTGTTGGTTGGTGTTGGGGTTGGTGCAGACTGAATAGCCAAAACATCTGTGATAAAGTCGTTTAGCTCCCGAGCTGACCATTTAGTTAGTGTCCATTGGCCATAGACAGTCTCCTGGCCCACCGGGTCCTTGATCCGAGTGAGAGCCAACGCCTGGGAGAAATTGAGAATCCCCTCGTCAACTGCAGCACGGACCATGGGGGTGAGCTCGGAGATCAGCATAATCCCCTCTATGTGATTTCTGGAGAGTCCGGTCTTTTTTACGATGTCGTCGGGGCCCAGGCCGTGAGTTTTCCAGAGCTCCTCGATAACCTTCACCATGCCCGATAGCGGGTGTTTACCGCGGAGGTGTCCGGACATCAGGTTATTGCAGAGGACATCAACCATGGTGCCGGCGCGGACAGTGACATCAACCAGAGGGAGCTTCAGGGCTAGAGCTTGCTGGAGCCGGTGTAGACCATCGGACAGCCACAGCTTTCCATCGACCTCATAGACATGGATAGGCTCATCAATGCCCACTGTTTTTACCGACTCGGCGAACTGGGTAGCTGTTTCCTCGTCCATTTGAGCTGTCACACGTGTCGGTGGGATCTTGATCCGTTCTGGGTTGACGTGTCTGAGCTTCATACAGTCACCTCCACGCCAGCATTATAACATCTCGGGCACTTATGTGCCTTGCCCCAGCGCTTATCTGTCACTGGGACGTTAAGCGTTACAAAACCGCAACCTTTACACACCGGACAGTCCGGCCAGCCAGCGCCGTTTTTGTGGATCGGTGGCCAGCCTTTATGTTCGACTGGCGGCGGGGCCCGCAACGCCACCTCATTACCCTTAATGGCTAACAGGCGCTCGTGGAACTTACTTTGATGTGATGATAGTTGTGCCTCAGTACCAGCCATATACTCGCAATATAGGCACTTTAACGACACCGTATCCCTCCAAGTATTTATTTGCTGAAAGAAGAAAGAAGAATCATTGGGTATTGTAGCAGGACTTTCTTCTATCTTCTTTCGGTAGAACTAAACTCTATAGGGGTTACGAGGGGGGGTTTTAGGGGGGGAGTGAAGGGGACAAAGCTAGCCTTAAATTAGCGCAAAACTCCCCTCTTAAAGTCCGCTCGTAAAGGTTTGAGGACTTGACATAGAACGTCCGTTCTGATATTCTGTCCTTACATGTTAGACAAACCCTATGATATTCCTCCGCCAGGGGGTTTGTCAAGGGGCAGAAAAAGGCCCGGGCGTTCTGCGGGGAGCGTCCAGGCCTTATCTGTTTACCAAACTCGTATGTTATGTCACCTCCGTTTTTCTTACTTGCTCACAAAACCTATGTAATGACGCTAGGTCCTGAGGAGACATGCAATCGACGAATCCCACCGCCCAGCCCTCTTGCCACACCTTGTACAGTGGATTGGCCACGCTCTTCCCGCTGCCATCAACATCTATCATCTTGGGATAGGGGTTATCTGTCATACTTTGCCTTACCTCTCCGGGCACTCATGTGCCGGGTGTGTATATTACCGTAGGCAGACGGAGTTATATCATCTGTACCGGTAAACGCCGGAGCTGACACCTTGATGATATCCACATCTGTAGCTCCACAAGCTGTGCACTTGCGGTATGGATGTAACGCCTCGGCAACGGATAGCATTGTCTCTTGTCCGCAATTCCAGCATTTTCTAGGCTCGGTCATGCTGTCACCATATCATACAGCCTTGACAGCACTCCAATAGACTCGACTATCTCCTGTTTGATCAGCTCTAGGTGTTCTTTGTGATTTATGGCATGGGCTACCTCGCCGACCTCCTCCATGACAACGTTTAGCAAGCGCTCTGGTGTAGTATCAAATTCACCCCACTGATCAAGGGCTATTTTTTCCTCAGCCTGTACCAGGTTAATTAGATCTATGTCCATTTATGTCACCTCCTAATTGTCAATACCCCCGATTGTCAATAGCTCGTCTTACGGCTCTGGCTCAATCAGCACCTCCGGGGGGCCGAATGGGAACGCTTTGAGGTGTGCTCTCCGTATAGCCCGAGTCCGTGCCTGTGTGCTGGGGGAGCGGCACAGTGGAAGATATGAGAGCTTGTCAGCCACGATGTTTGCTATCAGGTTCTCGTCCAGGGGAGCTTTTTCGTGCTCTTTGCGTACCGTGGCCTCGACCTGGCGGCGCAGCTTATCAATTTCAGCTTTATCTACTACGCCCCACTCGGTTATTGAGGCCTCACGCCCATCCAGCCAAACATGGCATACCCAGATGGCTATAGCATCAGGATAACCCAGCAAGGCGTACTCTTCCTCATGCACAACCTGCACTGAGTAACCCCGATAACCTTTTTTTCTGTTGGCGTTATAGAGCGCTCCCCGCTCCTCGATGTATGGCTGTCCGTACATATAGCATACGTGGCCGCTCCAGGCGTCCAAGCCGTATTGTTTAGCCCAGTTGATCAGGACTATGGCCGCCTCTCGGGTGATATTCGCCCGGTTCCCAGCGTCCTGCTTGCCCGGGAACATGGACAGGGAGCGGGTTTTATCGAGTAGCTGTAAATCGGTTCGTTCGCTCATTTCCTAGCCCTCCGTCTGTGGAGTTTAGCCCCTGGTGTTTTGCTATTGACAAACGGGGGAGGATCAGAGTCCAGCGACCCGAGTGCGGGGAACAGTGGAATTACCCCAGTATTGGGTTTTAGCTCCTCCAGCGGTAGCTGTAGCAGGTATTTATCGGTCAGGTCGGCTATCTTGTCCAGGGCGAAGTAGGCTGTGAAGATTGCCTTAGCATAGTCGTCGTTGGGGAACTTACCACCAAGTAGTAGCTTCCAGTACATCCCTTTGGCAAGGTACACATGGCTCTGTAGCTCAATAATCTCCTCTTTGGTCATTTCGTCACCTCCACTATTTTGCCACAGTTATGACACTCCCATTGATAGAGCGCATAATCACTATGTGGCGATCCTATATTCATTTCACGTCCGCATCGTGGGCACTTCATTTCATCACCCGCTCCTTTCGTGGAGTACCCACGTACCAGTCCTGATAATCTCTTAGGTCCATCACCACAAGGGCCTGGCGGGTGGAGTTGCTGGTTATGACTAGGATACCCAGTTGCCGTTGTGTGGTGAAGCCCCTGGCCTGTGCTAGGCCTGCCAGGATCCACGCCGGCAGCTCGGCACGATCCTTGACCTCCACCTTTAGCACCTCATTCTCCAGGTCCGGACCCGGCTCCCCGCCCCGCTTAAGACGCACGCAGTTAAGAGCTCGGGCAACTCTCCTCTCTTGGGCTTTCCAGCGCTTCTCAGTCATTTGGCCATTGCCTCCAATCTCTCTGTTATTTTGTGGTGTTCTTGGCAAGTCGGACAATCCCAATTTCCATATCTGACCGCTCCACAGTCTGGGCAGATAGGATGATAGTGCGGTCCTGATTCCAAGCACAATAGGAAAGGACACACACCATCAAAGTACATGAGTTTCTCAGTCATTCGTACTCCTTTCCTCTTTTGCTTTCAACCCTATGGTAGCACAGAGTAAGGTGCTAGTCAAGTGCTGTTGAAAGCAAATTGGAGTCGGGGGATACAAAGATATCCCCCCATGGGGGATAAGGCCTCTGTTGGTCATTGTAGGGTCACGGTTTTCAGAACAGTTGTACTAAAATCAGGGGGTTAGCTTCGTCTCTGTTTTGCCAGAGCTCGGTAGACTGTTCGCTCTGTTACGTCAACGGTCTTTGCTATTAACCTTATTGTCAGCCTTTTATTACGCAACTCCACAATGCGCTTATACCTCGCAGCAACCACATCCACATCCATTAAACATTGAGGTAGTTTACACTCCAGACAAGGCCCATGCTTACAGTTTCGGTATCTGTCCATTTAACCACTAGACGCTTTCTTAATTCTTACTAGGTCGTTATCGGCAATGGCGCTGGCCAGGCCTTGGGGCATTTGTAGCTCCAGGAGAGCCGAGTACTCCTCTTTGGAGGTGAGCTGTCCCGCTCTAGTTAATCTACGGATGGTATCTACTTTAGTCTTGCCCTCGTCAGTCTCGTAATCAAGGACAACGGCCGGAGCTATCACGGCCTTGGCTGGGGACAGGGCTACATCATCATTGTCAGCCAGAGCGGTAGCATAGGTCAGCTCCTCTCCGATAGCTACCAGTTGTGAGATCTCCTGCTCGCGAGTTATGAGCTGTTTTTTACGCTTGTCCCGTATTGTGTCAAACTGGACAGCTATTGCCGGATCAGCAACAGGCTTCGCCGCTGCCAGTCTTTTAATACGCTGAGCTGCTACGATCAGTTGTATGCGTTGTGTATCAATGCCGATGGTAGCCAGCGAGGTGCGCAGCTCAGGCTCCTCGATGTCACGGCGATGGTATAAGTCTATGTAATAAGCCCTAAGGTCACTTTGGTAATCATAGTATTGCTTGAGGTTGGCAGCGAAGGTGTACCGATCTAGCATTGAATCAGCCACGCCCAGTATGCTGAGGTTTTGGCGCAGCGACTCCTCAGTATCAAACCCCTCTTGGTAGCGGCTCATGGCTGTGCCGGTGGACACGGTGGCCAGCGTCCCTGCTGCCAGGTTGTGCATCATCTGTTTGATGGCTACTTTTGCCTGATCGTCATACCCGGCGTGGTTTAATGCGTGCTCTAACAGATCCTCGTCAAGCAAACCCGCCTCAGCTAGTGAACGGAGCATGTAAGGCGTCATAGGTCGATAGAGAGCTTTCTCTATCCGCTCTATCCATATATCGGGGTAGCCATGCCAGGCCATTGTAGCCCTGTATTGCTCGCTGGTGATTGCCCGATCCTCGAGCATGGCGGCTAGACTGCGGTCGTTAGGCAGATTCGGGCGGGCGGCCTTGTTATAGTAGTAGGTTAGCGGGGTGCGGATGTAGACACCGGCCAGGACGCCGACGAAGGCGGCGGTGAGTAGTTTATAATTGGTGAGATCATAGATCATGGCTGCTACGTTGCCCAGCCCCATGTTTTTGAGCGGGTGTAGCAGCTCGCCGGCGATGGTCATAGTCCCGAGGCCAGCGATCAGCACAGTGACCATGCTGCTAATCGATTCGGCGTTTGAACGACCTGAATCAGGTGCTACGGGCCCGAGCTTCTCAAACCAGCCGAAGAGCTTAGAAAATAACGGAGTTATAAATTGAGAGGCCAGACCCAAAATATAACTGAAGGCAGTTAGCCCCCAGTCCGTGACTACTGAGAGTGTTTTTAATACCTCGTCCCTCAGCCATCTAATAGCTGTGGGGACACTGGATTTAGCCCAGTTGACAATAGGTGTCCACTGAATTTTATACCAGGTAAATATTTCTTTACCTAATAATCGGAGGGTGTCCAGGAACGAGTCCCAGAGCTTTTTAGGGAGCTGTACCAGCCAGTCCAGAAACGGGTCGATGAACTCATTACTAAACCAGGCGTTGACCTCGCCGATCTTGCTGCCCACAAACGTGGTGAGATCTCCTAAACCTGATACTACTGTAGTGAGCGCTCCATATATCGCTGAGTTAATTATGCCTGTAGCTGTATAGAGCCAGCTCCACACTTGTGTAAACATACCGCTAACCGCTGAGGTGATCTGGACAACCGCTGTCGAGATCCAACTATACACCTGACTAAACATACCGGCTACGGCTGTGTTAATAGAGCCTATGGCTGCATATATCCAGCCAAAGACCTTTGATACCTCTGAGGCTATCCAGCTTGGAATGACTGATATTATGTCAGTTAGCATCGTTGGCAGCTTGGCAACCTGGGCAGAGAGATAACCCCATACCCTGTCTACCTCACTAGTTACCCACTGTGTGACTGTGGTGAACAGAGGTACAACCTTGTCGTACACCCAGTCAACTGATTTGTGGATCCAAGAGAGTATATCGTTATACAGCCCCTCGAACCAGGACTGTACTACCGACATAGGCCATGGCCACGACGTGCCTCCGGACACTAGAGGTGCTAGCGCTATCCCAAGATCGTATGTTTTGCCCGCCTCTACAGTGAGGCTGCCATTTGCGGGGTAGTAACCAGTAGCAGACGCAGACCAGGTATGTACGCCTGGCAATGGGTGTATGGCGAGGTTATTGCCCACAGGCGCACCATCCCATAGGATAGCTGTTTCGGCAGGTTGGAAGAATATGTTTACTGTACTGGTGGTGGGTGCTGGTGTAGGTGTTAACACTAAGTTAACAAAGAGATAGCTCTCCTGTCCCGAAACAATAGAGATCACTCCGCTCTGTGGGTCATATCCGTATAATGACGCTCCCCAGGTGTGAGTGCCAGGCGTGAGAGACATAGTTGTGTTATTTGGCACTTGGATTGTGTCAATCAGCACCGTTGCATTGACAGGTGTGACCCTAATAACTACCTGACCATTTGCACTGACCATGGATATAGTCCTGTCCTACGCTCCTATATTTTACGTGCCTGTGGTGAGGCTTTGATCTTGGCAATATCAGCATCAAAGGCCGCTCTTCGCACCGCGTCACCCTGCGCCTGTATGTTCGCTGGCACTGGCTTGCCTGGGTTTTTGACCTCATAGACCGCATCGGCGAGTTTGTCCTCATCGATCCACACCGTCCTGGGAGCAAAGCCCTCAGTCTGATAGGTGATTACACGCTGCCAAATCTTAGTCGATACGTCCTTGTAGATCTCAAGGCGCTGTTCGGTTAAAATACTGTACTCAACCACCAGCGCTCTCCTTTAGCATGGCAGCGCTCAGCTCTCCGCCGAACTTCTTTAACAGTTGACAAGCGGGGCAGACACAGCCCCCTTGTCCCGCGGCCAGGACAGCGGCGATCAGCCATTTAGCACCGCTGGAGTCACCTTGCTGCATAGGTAGAAAGCCTCCAGCCAGTTTGTTTACCGCTTCGTTACTTTGTTGTACCATTCTTCCCTCCGTTGTTATTCTTACGTCTTAGTATATCCCCCAAGGGGGTGACATCGATGCCGTAGTAACCCCCGATCACTGCCAGGAGTGCTATCCCTATGATGTGGTCCTTTCCCATGCCCAAGAGCACGCCACAGGTGATAATCACCATACAGGCTATCAAGTCCTGGGGCCTCAGTTTACTCCACATGTTTACATCTTTCCCAATTTTTAGTTCATCAGGCATTTATTTATCCTTGCTCAGTCCCAGAAGTATTCCACAGACGCAGATCACCAGCGCTGCTGTCACGTCCTGGGGACGTAGTTTACGCCACATTGTTATCCCCTGTGTTTTTCAGCCACACATCCAAACTATTGCCCAGTGGTGAAAGTCATGATTTTCTGCTGCTACATTTGTGATGAAATATGTTAGAGCTATATTTGAGTTCACAGCCCCAACTATAGTACCTAGCAGCACATTATCAACGAAAAAGTACGATGTATTGGGGTTTACTCTATACATATACAGTTTGTGAGTAACGTTTATAGCTAAAGTTACACCAGAATCTATTGTCGTTTCTGCTGCACCATTGCCATAACTGGCATATATTCTACCATTTGTAATTCTCCAACCCACATGTATTTCGATTGCTGTAGGGGCAGTGGGATTAGTATACCAACCAATAAATATGTTATTGTTTGTTGGATTTATACCTGTGTATATCATAACAGACAAGTCTGCGACCTGACCTACCCATGCAGCAGGCCAGTACAGGTAGCTTTTGGAACCATTTGTTGCTCCTGTTAAGTAGTTCAGGAGTGGCCCTGCTACGGGAGCTGTACCACTGCCAGTAGCTCCTGCCGTCCATCCATCAAGGTTATCCCAGTTACGGTGATTAATATCCCCTCCTATGCTGTAGAACAATTTTCTTATGTCCACAGCGTCCGCACCTTGATATTCATGTCTAGCTGAATGGTCATTAAAGGTAGCACTCATAACCGCCCCAGCCGCCGCCACATTGCCAGCATCGGTCACATCCGCAAGTGCCTCTATGCCGTCCAGTTTGGTTATCTGTGCCGCTGTAGCATGGCCTTGAACTGCTGCGGTAGCATCACGTGCGTTGTGGTCGTATGCCCAGTTAGAGCTAATAGGACGTGTGATAATACCATTAACAGGAGTATCATCTATATCTGCTATGTTTAATTTAGCAGCCAGATCAGCTACCAGGCCGGTGACCTGGGCCTCGGTTAGGGTTACATCGTCACCACCGCCAGCCGCGTGAGTAGGAGCGTGCGCAGGTATCGAGTCTATAATCAGCTTGCCAGTGGCGTCAACCTGTACCGGCACCCAAACCTTGTTAGCCAAATCCCAGCTAAAGAGAGTCTTAGCTGTCAAACTAGACCGTCCTACGTGGTTATTTTAATCTTACCAGTGGCGTCAACCTGAATCTTAACCCACACCTTGTTAGTGGCGTCCCAGCCGAACATCTGTGCTGATCCTGACTTATCCATATTACCTCACGGCTCGTTTTGCTTGACCAATGCGTTGTCTACGTAGCACAGTGCGTTAAAAGCAGCCGTGCCAAATACCTCAATAGATACCCTCAAATAGTCAGATATGGGGTCAGCTATAGAGAAACCAGGCACCCCTGCTAGAGAGTAGACGGTGTTATTGAGCCTAAACTGCTTATATTCACCCGTGCGAAGGTCTACGGTGAGCTTACATAGCTGGAATATGCCCATCAAGGGGAGCATAGTCACTGAGCTAGCAAACACAGTTATGCCCCCCGCAGAATTATAGTAGCTAAGCTGGTCAGTGGTCGCATCATATCGTATGCCCCACCTATGCATGACCCCGTTAATCACGTGATACATCCACATAACAATTACGGTTATATGAGCATCAGGGTATAGGGCGACCTCGAAACTGTACGGTGACACATTAGGCACCGACAAATAACGAGCTATCGTAGCGCCCATGCCATCATCTGAGCCACACGTAAGTAGACACGATTGCCAGCCCATCAACCTATATGCTGTGCTTAATGTTACCGATGATCCCGTTCCAGCTACATCAGGCAGCCAATTTAGCGTCGGTGCCTCGAAATCATCCGCCCACACCAAATTGCCGCTGCGATCATAGCGGTCTATGCTGCCCAGCCTAGCCGCCAGCTCCCCGAGATCCAAAAGGGTGTAGATCGCTTGCTCGCTCTTTACGTTGCTGTAATCAGGAGCTCCACGCGCCACAGTCTTACCTCCACAGCCCGATAGTGGCAATAACAGAAGTAGCAGCGCCAAAAATACGGTTATAGATACGCTGAATGAGCGATAGGCTCTTGTCCTCCGCAACCAACTGCTCTTCAAGCAACACCCCCATTCTAATTGTCACCGTGTGAGGATATGTGTCGTCCAGGTTCCAGCAAAAGGACTTCAATAAATCCGCTCCGGACTTCAGCTCTTTATACTCCATAATGGGTATAACACAGCTATCGCCAGCAAATGAGCCGTCCGGGTTAGATGGTAGAAAAGTAGCCTCCGGCTGCTTGATTTGCACGTGGGCCAGCCCGGCACAGCCTGGAGGGAATTCTATCCACACCGAATGTAAAATACCGGCGGTGAGCTGTAGCTCCGTCTCCTGCGGTGCCTCAGCCGGTGTGTTGGCCGGTATGGTGATGGCGAAATCGTAGTGCATGTCAACTTACGTCTATGATAGTCAGTGAGTTGTCCCCATAGGCCGCCACGTAGGCATAGTTGCCAACCACAAAGACACCAAAAGGGCCATCAAGATAGTTTGGTGCGCCAGCTCCTGCGATATGCCCCTTAAAAACGGGAGCCGCTGGGTCAGTCACGTCGATAACGGTCAATGAGTTGTCCCCGTTAGCCGCTACGTAGGCATAGTTGCCTACCACAAAGACACCCCACGGGCCATGAAGATAGTTCGGCGCACCAGCTCCAGCGATATGCCCCTTGAACGTGGGCGCAGCAGGATCGGTAACGTCTATGATAGTCAATGAGTTGTCCCCGTTAGCCGCCACGTAGGCATAGTTGCCAACCACAAAGACACTAAAAGGGCTATCAAGATAGTTCGGCGCACCAGCTCCAGCGATATGCCCCTTAAAAACAGGAGCCGCAGGATTGGTAACGTCTATGATAGTCAGTGAGTTGTCTATGGCAGCCGCTACGTAGGCATAGTTGCCTACCACAAAGACACCCCACGGGCCATGAAGATAGTTTGGTGCGCCAGCTCCAGCGATATGCCCCTTAAAAACAGGAGCCGCAGGATTGGTAACGTCTATGATAGTCAGTGAGTTATCAGCGTAGGCTGCTACGTATGCATAGTTACCCAGGACGAATACTCCAGTAGGAAAGCTCAAATATTTTGGAGCTCCCGCCCCATGTATTTGGCCTGCCCATCCGGGAAGTGCGGGGTTAGTTAGATCGAAGATCACCAACGAGTTATCGACCCAACAAGTTAGATAGACGTAGTTGCCCAGCGCAAAAACGCCCCTGGGACTATCCACATAACGGATCGCGCCTGGATTGGAATAGTGCGCTGCGAATATGGGGTTAGCTGGATCGGACACATCAATGGTTGTTAACCCTAGATCATCATAGGCCGCCACATAGGCATAGTTGCCAAGGACAAAGACACAATCAGGATGATACAGGTAGTTCGGAGCACCAGCTCCAGCGATATGCCCCTTGAACGTGGGATCGCCTACTCCGCCGCCGCCCATGATGATAGGCATAGGGTCCATACCCTTCATCTGTGTAGACGTGCCTATTTTGGGCATCGGTGCTACTCCGCCTCAGACTTATATACGATGTAGCCGAGTACAATAAGGTCCAGGATATCAGCCGCTATGCAAGTCTCTTGGCTTGCCTCTATTTGCTCACCCTCGTTAATCCGTACCTCATACGGGTCCCAATACCAGGTATTGGCTCCCGGTGTGAGCTGATTTGCAAACGGGTATACAACATCGTCAGAGCGTATCTGTAGCACCAGTGTACCTCTAGCTCCAGTTCGGTTGCGCCAAGTAATGGACTGGCATACCATCACTTGACCGTTTTCAACCCGCTTTGAGGCAACTGTCCCAACCCCGTTGACAGCTACTACAGCTTTGAGCGGTAGGCGCACTAGATCTAGTGTTTTACCCATACTAACACCTCTTTTCTCCTACAGGAGGCGGGGGGAGGCGTTGATAGACCTCCCCCCTTTAAACATTGGATTAGTAATGTCTAAGCTGCTCGGTGATACATCTGATCGTTTGAGCACCAGCTCCCAGCACTTCAAGTCTGAGACTCCCCACACCAGTGGGATCGTACCAGTCCTCAATGATGTCCTTGGGGCCCATGTTAAACACCACGAGTCCTTGTGGACAGAACCCCTGTGCAACACCGCGGAAGTCGTCAGTGCCGTTGGCAGACTCTACAGTCACCTGTCCACCGTTCAACCATTGCGCTTGCAGAGCATTGCGAGCGGTGGAGTTTACAGCCAGGGCAGATCCGCCATAGCAAGGTGCGACAAAGATCGGCGTGGCAAAGGCGCTCACAGCTCCACTGATAGGCTCTACTATCAGGCCATAGTCAGCAGCGTTGTCCGCTACCTGGTCGTCAATGAGGCTATCAAACGGGATCCGCTTGTAGTTGTCCTCTGACAACAAGGCCCGGCTCCAGTGGGCGTCCACACCAATTAAATTGGTCTTACCTTGTAGCCAAATAGCCCTATAGGGGTAATCTTTGGCTAACTCAGTGTACTCCCAGGCTCCGTTAGCTGCCAGCCAACTCTTAGCCTCTTTTTTCATCAAGAAGCCCATGGGAGCGGACCCGAGTCCCTCCATTATGTCCGCTAAGATTGCGTAGTCCGTGCGGACACCGCCAGTTACAGGAGTGGCGGCGTTGTGAGTCACCAGAATTTGGGGATTCTTGAACTTGGTCGGATCGAAGGCAATCTGCTTATCATACAGATACCGACCAAACTCAATAACCAGGTTGCCCCACACCGTTACACTCGGTGACGGGTCCTCAAACGTGGCATTAGCGCTCAATGACCGCATTTTAGCCATGCCATCAATTTGATTGCCGGACAGGGAAAAGAGCACGTCAGAGCCGTCCACAATGGCGATCTTGGTAAATGTGGTGCTCATGTGCTCTATACGGGCAGCGGCGGGGATCAACACGCTGTAGGGTATCACTAGCCGTGATACCGGGTCAGTCAGCCGGATAGGATAAACATCGGTGCCCGGTGCCGCATGGGCAGCGAAGGCCTGAATGGTAGTCTGTCTTGTTCTCATGCGTCACCCCCCCTATGCGCCCGCGGCGCGCTGTGCAAGCCTGGCCTTGTTTAGCGCCACCTGGTAGACCACAGAACGTTGCTGGTTAGCCGCCGATCCACGTGGCTGCCTGGCCGGTGGCTCCACCGAGGCAATAGCCGACAGCATCGGTGACATACCACTCTGGTAGTCAGACACCGCGGCGGTGACTCCGGTAGAGAACCGATCGACACCTACCCCAGTGGCTTTCCGTTGATACTTGGCGGCACCGGCTCGTTTGATACCACCGGTGAACATTTGCTGGATGTTACCGGCGGATATAGCCGCCTTGTAGGCCGAGCCTGCGCCGGAAGCGTTTTTCTCCCAGTCAGCTCCGGCATTGGCTACACCAGATGCGTAGTAGCCACTACGCCCGGGGGTAACTTCCCCCCATTTTTTGGAAACCGCATCCGCGGTAGGAACTTTTGTACCCATATTTTACTCCTTACGTTCAATTTTAGTGACAGATGCAATAAATGTGAATCCCTGTCTATTGCTATGATAGTCCTAAGATGTTATTATGTCAACGACCGTTATAACGGTGGAGGTGAATCAATGGCTCGTAAAACTCGACAGGTTGAAACCCGTATGGTATCTGAATATCTCCTCCAGTCCTACGCTAATTTCCCCACTCGCACAGGAGTTCCACTCGGCAAGGTATCAGATACGCTTATGGCCCAGGCTGGCTATCAGAAGGCGATACTCATGTCACGGCCATACCGCCCCGAGGTGGACGCCATAGTGTTCTTACCGAACTATCTGGTCATTATCGAGGCTAAAGTGTGGAACGTAGTCAACGGTGCTGCCAAGCTACCACTGTACAAAAGCCTGATACCGGTCACTCCCGAGCTAGCTGAGTACAAAAACCGAGAGGTGATAATGGAGCTGGTGGTGGGCTGGACAAACGACAACCTGGAGCTGATGGCCAAAAACGCCGGTATCCGCGTGCGGGTATTCTGCCCCGACTGGCTAACAGACATCGTTGACGGTATGCACAAATACTGGACAGCGGACTATCAAGCTGAGAGACAACGTATAATGGGAATGCGCTCTAGCCTCGGATTAGAGTAGAGCATACAATGTATGGAGGTGTTAGATGCCATTAGGTAATATCGTGATACTGACAGCCGACACGCCCGAGCGTATGCACTTCACCGATCACGTTATCGCAACCAGGGACATAACCGATCCCCTGACTGGTAGGCCTGGCGTAAGAAAGGTCCTCGAGTTTAACGTTGACAAACTCAATGGGGTGGCCGTTGATGCTAAATTCAGCACCATGGCAGAGGGCCTATACGGGCAATTTGAGGCCTTTTTGGTGGGTAAACTGTATAGGGGCTACGAGTTTATAGTCACCCGAAGGGGTAGCGGTTACAGAACCAAATACACCGTTGACAAATTGCCCTATTCAGGAAAG
>Ga0315280_10008217_pt1 | contig 13706 bp, 9 predicted proteins | sample YL17G06_40_MG_FD_203697 | JGI IMG/M metagenome (GOLD analysis project Ga0315280, IMG submission 203697) | Sediment microbial communities from Yellowstone Lake, YNP, Wyoming, USA - YL17G06_40 | ecosystem: Environmental > Aquatic > Freshwater > Lake > Sediment | place: USA: Wyoming | collected...
CTCCATACCATAACACTTCCTCGCCGGCGAGGAGAGGCCGAGATCCGCTCCGCTACGCGCTGGGAGCCAAGCAAGCCTCCCACATAGCACATAGCGGAAGGAACAGAAAAGAGCATCCATCCTCAGGGTCGAGTAGACTGAGGGCGCCTTGACGACTTCAAATCCTCTGAAGCCAATTGTCAGGTTTCCCTCAGCCCCTCTAAGATGCCGGACGGTGAGATTTTCCCAGTCCGGTTCCAAGCTCCGCATTTCACCAGAAGCCTTCCCTCCATGAGGTTTGCTTCCGGCTTCGTCAAGGACTGCATGGCTCGGCTTGACAAGGAGTGTAGTAGCCCAGAGGGCAATCACTCAAGCACTCCATACCTTCCATGACCACGGCTGTAGCCCAGAGGTCCTTCACTCTCTCGGCTTGTTATCGCCGACATCATTGCTACTACGACCTCATGCGCCAGTCCATGCTCAACCACCATTGTTGGCATTACGCATTCCAATGATAGCCATCTCTGAGCATGGGCCTTCCCTGCTTTGCATGCCGGTCCCTGTGGCCGCGCCGCCGCCCCTACGCCGGAGGCCTCCCCAAGTGCATCTGTCTGAACTTGCTCAGAGGTGTTGCCTTCGCCGACTTCAGACCGGCTCGGCACCCTCACTCTCCACTTGAACCGCGTTCGCGTGGTCCCTATAACGGCGCTGCAGCGATTCCCTAATGTTGCGGCCCGGTCACTCGCTAGCCCTTCTGCGCGGCCCCCTCTTGCGAGGGTAAGGGCATTACCTTCGGAGCTTTCATGCAAGTGGTTACCCATCTCGCATGTCCAATTCGCTACGACGCTCTCAGACTCTTGCATCGGTTGGACACCCACCAACTGGACTGACATGTTTACAGGCTGCACCTGAAGCCAGAGGGGTTCCATCAACAACTAAAGATGGAGTTCCTCAAGGAGATCCAGAGGATTCTGCCGTCAGCATTCACTCTCCTCGAGGAGACACGGGACCCTGAACTGGAAGAACTCATCCGGCAAGTGGAATCTCTCGCGAAGACGGGAGTCCAACTGAAGTGACGCAGCTCTGCGCACCCTTGGGGAAGATGATGTTATATTTCTACAGTTCTTAGTGTCGACTAAGGGCGCCAGACGGTGACTGAGGGAATTGGCTGACGGTTCTCCGATCGAATGGACAACCGCAACATGGAACTGGGCCACTGGCTGCACCAAGGTCAGTGAGGGTTGCAAGAACTGCTACATGTTCAGACTCTATCCTCGACTCAAGAGAATGGGGCTTCCTACGTATCAGTGGAGTCCGCATGAGATTCACCTACACGAAGAGATTTTGAGAAAACCGCTCAGCTGGAAGGACCCTCGAATGATTTTTCCAAACTCGATGAGTGACTTCTTCCACGAAAAGATCCCATTTGAGTTCTTGGACAAGGTTATGCAGATAATTCATGCAACCCCCCAGCACACCTACCAAGTCCTTACGAAACGCTCTTCGCGAATGGTAGAATACTCAGAGAGAGTCGATGGATTTCCAACCAATGTATGGTGCGGTGTTACGGTCGAAGCAGAGACGTACAAGTTTCGAATAGACCATCTGCGAAAAGTGAACGCCAAAGTAAGATTTGTCAGCATAGAACCTCTGATCGCTCCAATAGGCAGGCTTGACTTGTCAGGGATTCACTGGGTGATCTTGGGAGGTGAGAGCGGGCCCAATCACAGACCTTTTAGAGAAGATTGCGCACGTGAAATTCGTGATCAGTGCATTAGCGCCGAAGTCCCATTCTTCTTCAAACAAGTTGGGGGCTTAAGGCCTACCTCAGGAGGAAGACTGTTAGATGGCCGAGAATGGAATCAGTTTCCCTGTGAGGCTAGGCCGTTGATCGTATCTCTATGAGTGACCTGTTTGTCTGACGTGTTCTACCCCGCAGGCAGATGGTCTGAGGTCAAGCTGGTCTGCCTTGAGAAGTACTTGTCCGCATATCTCACTGTCATCATGAAGAAGTTTGCTGATGCCGAAAGATTCTACATAGATTTATTCGCGGGACCAGGATGCGATGAGATTCGACCTAAGCGCAAGAGAATTGACGGTTCGCCTCTGAGGGCGTTGAACCCGAGGCGTGGAGATTTCACCGACTATATCTTTGTTGAGAACCGCTCAGACTATTTCGATGCCCTAAGTGAACGTGTCACGGCTCATTCTCGAAGTCAATCTGTTCAACTCATGAAAGGTGACTGCAACGATCTTGTCGATCAGATTGTGCAGAAGATCCCTCAGGATGCTCCTACCTTTCTGTTCGTTGATCCGCAAGGTCTCGATGTGAAGTGGAGCACTATCGAGCGATTCGCAGCCCATAGACATCTCGATATGTTGCTGACCTTTCCCTACGATTTTGGCATAAAGAGATGTGCATATGACCCAAAGAGTTATGGCAAAGTCGATGAATTCTACGGAACATCAGATTGGAGAGACATCGCCAAGCAAAGGAAAGCTGGTCTTCTGACTCCTACGCAAGCAAGGGATGCGTTTGCTAGGCTATATGTCTCTCAGCTAACCAAGATCAACTTAACGTATTCAGAAGCTACTCTGCTGCATACCAACATCGTAACTGGGAGGCCACTCTATCATATGATCTTCGCATCTCGGTACTATGTAGCCTTGGATATCTGGCGCAGCATCACTTCACGGCACGTAGGAACACTTGATCGATTTCTTAAGAGCTGAATGACATTCTAATCTGGTTCTGTACGATTTGTTCCCACCGTCAGACAATCGAACTATTGGGAGGCTCTGAAACGGTTTGTTCAGGACCAGATGGTTTGTGCGGGTCTTCCGTCAGCTTCTTTTTCAAGTTCTGAAGTATGTTTGGTAGAGAGTAGGGGCTTCTACACTCCGTCAGTATCCATTTTCCAAATCCGCCATGATGGTTGACAGCGTCTACCCATCTTTGTGCGGCAGGTTTCTTGGCTCTGTCTTGCGTGTCTTCGAAGCCCTTGACCTCAAGTATGACGTTCACTTCCTTGTCATCACTGAGTTTCAATCGAATGATGTAGTCTGGAAGGTAGCTGTGCATGACTCCTTCGTATTCATAAGGGATGGTGAAGTCCAGACGGTCATTCTTCACGTACGTCACAACGTCCGGGTTGTTTTCCAGTTGGAAGGCAACTGAATGCTCCCATCTGCTATCGACAACCACATGACTCACATGGCTCTTGGTGGTTCCATACGCTTCCTTTAGCGTCCGGAACAAGACTTCAGAGGTTGAGCCCATGGGTCGATAGCGCTCGATTCTAGGCAGTATTGGAGCCTCTCCTGCCTCGGTGTCAGGTCTGATAGCATCACACAGCATCGATATGATAGTATCCCTGTATCGCTTCAGTGCAACTTCCTCTAGTACTGCTCCGCCCTTTACCCTGACGCGTTGTTCTAAGTACTGCCAAACCATCTCCAGAACTTGTGGGAAAACGAACGGTCTTGCATCTTCTGGAAGGTTTCTTGTGACGTGAGCAGCGATCTCGTAAACACTGGTTTGAAGTCTGTGCATAGTATGGAATGGGTTGCGTGTTTCGACGACCTCAGTACCAGGACCCAAACGGTCTGGCCGTCCTATCCTTATGCCTACGGCATCCTTGACAACAACCTCTGTCGGTTCCTTTCCGGGATCGATGTACAGTGGTGGAATCTTCTTTATGTCCGCCTTGATTCTCTTACGGACATCAAATATGTAGCCTTCAACACGCGGGAAACGAATCTCAAAGTTTTTTCTTTCTGGAAGAGCTTTCACAAGCGTTGGCAATCTTTGAGGCGTACTGCTTTTCTGTAAACTGGCCTTCTGGACCGGGATCACTTCGAATGGAATGCCATACACGTCCACATACTCAGGCTGGCTGAAATCGTCGTAATTGATTCTTCTGAGTCCACGTCCAACCACTTGTTCGCATAGGAGCTGCGAGTCAAAAGCTCTTAGGCCTAGTATCTGTGTGACGTTTTGTGCATCCCATCCTTCTGTTAGCATCGAAACTGAAACGACACAACGAATCTGCTCTCCCAGTTCCCCGGTCTTTCCGATGGTATTGATCTTTTGACGCAGATATTCTCCTGCATCAACCTTTGTCACATCGATCTTACTTTCGGCTTCGCGCAGAAGCTTGGAATCTATTCGCAGAGTGACTTCGTTGTTCTCAGTGTTCTGAAGTTCGGGGAAGATGTTGCCTTTCGCTATGTGTGTATGGACCACTTCTGAGAGGTCAGTGTTGTTGCAGACTATTATCATAACTGGAGGGACTGGGCTTCCACTGTTCTTGAAATTCTCGAAGGTCTTTTTCCATTCTGATCCAAGTGTTGCCAGGGCACCTTCTGCCTGACGCAGCACTGCTTCGGGATTCGGCTTCCGAGCCGCTTTCGCTCTGTCGGCCCATGGTAGCCTTTCCATTACCCATTGCCATATCCGAAAATACATGGGGATCGGTTGGCCGGAATTGTCGTCAACAGGGACCCTGGGGATTTTTGTTATTCCTGACTCTATCGCGTCCACGAGGCTGAACTCAGAGACTATCCAAGGAAATGGGCTGCCCTCAAGTCGTCCGGTGCCTTTGATAAAGAACGGTGTCGCGGAGAAGTCTGCGCAGAAGTTGATTCCTCTGGCCTTGTTGATCCGATCTAAGGCTCCGACCCAGACAGTGGCCTCTTCAATCTCCTCCTCTAGCCGTTCCTTCTCTTCCGCTACGAGTTTCACCTGACGGTATTGCTCAATCAATTGTGCTGGTCGGTAGGCATGATGTGCCTCATCATTGATAACGAGAACATTCTCCTTTTCGCCAAGTTCTCGTAGTGTCCGGCGACAAAAAGCAGAATCAGATTCTACACCTCTTTGAACAACCCCGCGGGTTCTCGAATCATCTTCGGGTAGAAAGAAATGCCAGTTTGTTACGAGATACCTGCCTTTTGATAAGGTGGTTAACAGTGACCGGGGGACAAGGTCGAATCGTTCATAGAAGTTCTTCCCGCTTGATGGAATCAATCGTTCTGCGTTCTGCCTCTTCACAGTGAGACTGGGGCACATCACCAAGACTGCGTTAGAGAAACGCTTGTCTTGCTTGTTGAATATCTTGTTGAGAACCGACCATGCGATTATCATCGCCATGACTACTGTCTTGCCACTTGCCGTAGCCATCTTGTAGCAGTAGCGCCGTAGCGCACCATATCCCTTCTCGAGACTCTGAGGGTCCGTGGGCTCATCGATAGGAATGATTATGCCTTGCTTTGCGGCAGCTGGAGCTTCAATCAACCAGATAAGTGTCTCTGCAGCCTCTCTTTGACAGAAGAAGAGTCTCCGCTCACGTGTGGGATCATTCCAATGTCGCAGAAGCTCTTGAGTAATATTTGTTGTTCCAGGATACCCGGCCTTGCGCCACTCTCTGACACGACGACGAATCTCATTGACTGGTGCGAGATCTGGCTGATCATCATAACGCACCAGTTGTTCAGCTGCCACAGGTGCGCTGTGATTGCGAGTTCTTGGTGCCACAAAGAAACCTGCTGGCCGTCGTTCTTCCGCTAGTCTGGGCTGTCCTTCTTCAAACACGTAGTGGCGGCTTGGCTCTTCGAAGGGGTCGTTGATGATGGGTTTGTCCACTACACCCAAGTGCACTTACCCCTTTCCGTCTTCCAGCGATTTGACAACCATAACCTCGTTGCCTCTGTTGTCGATGACTTTGACAGCGATATGCTTCTCCTGCCCAGCTTTGAATTGCAATGACTCAGTTCCTCGAAACATCTCCAACTTCTCCTTGTCCACGACCCCTCGCAGGGCGTTCTCCAGTCTGTCCCAAGGATTCTTGACCGTCGCCTCCTTCGGGAAGAATGCTTGGCAGATTCTGAACGTGTATCCGTCATAGTCTTCGTCCAGAAACCACGCAGCGATTTCGTTCGCGTTACTGGAATGCACTTCACCTGTTTCTGGGTTGTAGATATCAACGCCAAGCAGCTTGAGAGTGAATCCATCGGCACTTCTCTCTAATTTGATATCAGGTTGGCCGAATACCGTGAAGAGTTGGCTTCCTTTAGTGGTCTTCAACAGATCGCCCACAATGACATCGGGGCTGATGTGTGATAGATGCACTTTCAACTTTGGAAGAGGATTCTTCTGAATTGTTGCTTGAGCCTCGGGATCAAAGGCGAAACCGGCCAAGACTAGTATGTCATATCCTAGTTTGTAGGATGAACGAATTGCCTCATCAACTTGCTTGGCAGTAACCGGCCCGTGACGGGGCCCAAAGGAGACTGCTACTCCGACCTTTGTTCCATTTTGGTTTGCCTCTCCCTCTGCGTGAAGGAATCCTGCTGATGAAACTGGCCTAAGATTCTCCAATGTCATTCTCTTACTATCAGGAAATGTTATCCCGCTTTTCTGTAAGAGTTCGATCATCACATTGAGGTGGTCTGTCGCCACATCAATAAGGGAGCCAGTTGCATACGTTGATTCCGGCGATTCTTGCATTGCAGGCATGGGGATGGCTTCAACCGTGAAGGGACCAGAAACTCGAACTGCATTATGTTCAATCTTGACGCGATCGTACAGCAACTCTTGCTTGGCGTTTCGTTTGATGCTCTCATCAATCTCCTCGCGTCTCTTGCGTTTCAGCTCCCAGAACAATTCGTGGGCCTGCCTTGCTTGTGCAGACCAAGAATCCCCAGCCTCATGTGGCACTTCCCATTCTTTCCATGCTTTATTCAGTGATTTGTTCAACTTTTCCAAAGCGGCATCAATTTGCGAAGAATATTTCATCGCACTAACGTCGATCTGAGTATTGCTCGCAATACTCTCTAGAGTGATGTGGGGGGCAGTTTCATAGATGAACCCAGCTGCGGGTCCTCGCTCTTGGTCGGCGAGTACATAACAGCCGAACCTAGCTGTCAAGAGTCTCTGGCGAGCGAGGGCAAGAGCGACACGCGACGTATCACAGGTTATCCAACGGCGTCCCCATCGCTCCGCGCAGTAAGCTGTGGTCCCTGATCCGCATGTCGGGTCAAAGACCAAATCTCCGGGATCAGTGGACATCAAGATGCAACGCTCGATGACTTTGTGATTTGTTTGGACTGCATACGTCATATCGACAACTTTTCCGGCTGTGTCGTCCCATAGGTTGGTCACTTCAACAAGGGGATAGTCCTCCACAAGATAGAACTTGTATCCTAGGCCTGTACGGGTGATCGTGATTCGATCTGCAACAGAAAGCCTGTGCAAACCTTCTGGGTCCGCTTTCCAACAATGACCGACGCCAGGGTGGAATGATTTACCATCGAACTCAAACTCGTAAGTGTTCTCTGACTCACCAATGTTCGCCAACTTGTCGACTCTGTAGATGCGAGCTTCCGTAGGGACCGAGGAGGGATTTCTTTTTTCTTCTGTGGTCAATGTGCGACGCGTCCCATCGGCCAGTTCGAGACACAGGGCCAGTTTCTTTGGGTCTTCAGTCGTACCTTCCTGGATTGTCCTTGGACGGAATAGTCGTCGACATTTGACACGGGAAGCATCCTTGGCATACCAAACCAAATAATTCACTGTGTTACGAATGGTTTTTGATTCTGGTGATGCTTTCTTGTAAGAGATGACTGCCACAAAGTTCTCTCTTTTGAACACCTCATCCAGCAGACTCCGTACTAGATGCAAGTTTTCGTCATTGATCTGGACGAAGATTGACCCATTTTCATGCAACAGGTCTCGGCAGAGTAACAAACGGTCGCGCAGGTATGCGAGCCAAGAGTGGATTCCTAGTTGCCAGGTATCACGGTAGGCCTTGATCTGCTCTGGCTCGCGCGTGAGATCTTCGTCTGTATCCTTCACTTCTCGCTTCGCCATTCGAGGCTGAAAGTTGCTAGCGTACTTTATGCCATAAGGTGGATCCATGTAGATCATCTGCACCTTGCCTGCCATGAGTTCTCTTTCAAGTAGAGAGTTCATCACATGCAACGAATCTCCCAGGATGAGACGGTTTGCCCAATCCATCTCATGTTGATAGAATTCGATTCGCTTGTCCAAAGGTAGTTCTGGTTCTGCGAATAGCTCCTTCTGCCGCCATTGCTGAGCGAATTGAACTGACTTCAAAATAGCTTTCGTCGACACTCGTTCATGGATATGAAGGGACACGGTTTCTACATCAAAGGACGTCTGTTCCACCTTACCTGCCCATGTGAGCTGGGGGTCTAGGTGCGGATCATAACTATACTTCACACCGGCCTGTGGTTTGTAGTTATAGGATGCGAGGCCTGCATCCGGATTGTTCTTACGCTTCTCTTTCCTATGACGATAGTCTACAACCTCGACAGCGGTTTGGGGTTTTGGATTAGTTCTTCGAGCAGTGCTACGTCTAGCCTTCGATCTACTCGTCTGTGTCTTGTCTGCCTTCAACAAACCTTGTCATTCTCCTTCAGCGTGAAGCCTACTCAAGTCTGATGATGAGAGCGAGTCTGCAGATCTTCCGTGTGATGCAGCTAGTCCTAGTGCTTTCATCTCTTCTTCGTCTAGGGCCGGCCGTTGGAGCACTATCGGACGGAGTTCCTCTGACTCCATCGCCGTTCAAACTATCTTGGGGTCATCGGGCTATTAGGCGTTGTCTCTTCATGTCGCAGACCAATTCAGGATCTCCAAGCAAGAGCTGGGAAGCAGACGGCCGGGCCGGCTGGCGCTATTGATTAGCGCCTTGCTTGGTCACCGCAGTTATGACAGAACTTTGAACTGGAGAAGAGAGGGCTCCCGCAATTGGGGCACACGCCACTGGGCATGGGAGCCGAACCCATGAACGTGATAGCTCCGGAAGTAAAACCAGACACGTTTGTAAGAGCTAGTGCAACTCTCTCCTTCCATACGTCAAAGGGTTCGATCTTGCCTAAATCCTGACTCTGGACTATCACAATCCAGTCTTGAGCTTTTTCACTTGCAAAATCTCCGGCCAATTGACTTGCCGAGACTCCTTTCTGACTCTTTTCCTGGGCAGGCAAACTGAAGGCGACAAATCTTGTGTCGCCGACCTTAACAACAAACGCTCGCTTGTCTTTCAACTCTACGTAGTCTATCTCTTTCTCAGACAAGGAATCCCCCATCTTGCAGGTATGCGATAGTACTTAAGAGACTTTGTTTCTCTTCCTCAGTTAATCTGAACAGTCCAGAAATATGCTAAGACCCGTTTGACACTTAGGTCTTGATAGGTAGGCGCCAAGAGACGCTGGGAAGCTATATTCTCAATAATTGCCTTCTTACTCTTAATCAGTGGCTGGGATGAGGATAGGCCTTTGGCGACCGAAGTAGGCTTTGCCCTAGTCGAAAAGCTCGTTTCCATGTTGCCTCGATTCATTTTGAGGAGAGTCTACACTGAGGCAAAACTCAAAGATGCGATCAGCATCGAGACCAGAGCCTTAAATCCGGTAATTTTCAGTTTGGGTTCATATGTCCCCGACTTGCATGCTAGTTTCACTATTACGAACTTCACTGACCTAGTTTGGAGACTCCACGACTTCTCAGCTGAGATATGGATAGGGCAACCTTTGGCTACTGCTGTTTGTTATGATAAGCCAGACATAATGCGAAGAACGAAAACGGACGTTTACACCAGATGTTTCCTCAATGAGAAGCAAGTCAGTCGCCTTCAAGAAGAGAAAAACAAAGGGAACATCAAGGCCACAATATATGTCTGGGCATATCTAGAGTCGAAGATTGGATTGAAGAAATTCAGCCGAACAGTTGAATGCGGTCAAATAACCATCCAGTAGTCAGTGCCGAATAACTCAGGAGACTTCACGACTAATCCAGAACCGAAGCACTGAGACATCTATCGGGCGAAACTTATGGGAACAGAACCAGCGCACTAGACTCTGCCTGATCTTAGTAGATCGCCTATCTGGTTATCCAACAGGTACTTGCTTTTATTATGGTTGATTTGAATTTCGCAATCGCTAAGGTATTGAGGATCCTTTCTACGAATGTCGTTCATAGCTTCCGGGCTTTTGTAGATCCAGTTTCTTTTCCACCTTTTTGAACCGAGGCAATTCTAGGTGGAGGCCGTCCTCCCTCTCGTATGTGGCTGTTAGACCCATTCTGTAGGGTGAGGCGAACATCTCAGCGATGTGGCGGAAGCCAGCGGAGGGAAGATGGTGCACTTCATCGAAGACGATCAATGCAAACCTGTTGCCAAGCTCCTCAACCCGCAGGTATGCGGAGTCATAGGTGGAGACTGTCAGCGGCTTCAGAATGTTGTCGCCGCCTCCGTATGTTCCAACCTCAACCTCGAACTCCCTTGAGAGGACGCGTCGCCACTGCTCCACGAGATCCAGTGTTGGAACTATGACTATCGTTGGAGCGTTGAGCGTCGATATGGCTGCTACGGCGATGATTGTCTTTCCAGAACCAGTAGGTAGCACTATTACGCCGCATTTCCCAGCTTGTAGCCATGCATTCAGCGCCTCTTGCTGGTAGCTGCGCATTCTCACCTTGCAGTGAAGAACTGGGCATGGAAGCAGATCAAGCGCTTCATCTTCATGCTGAATTTTGCTTCGGTTGAGATACTCGATAATATCTCTGTAGTATAGTGCCATTCCTCTGTAGGCGCCTGATCGAGAATCCCAGGTTGAGTTAGGTACATGCACATCGCCTCTGATCAGAAGCGTTCCCTTGTCGTAGCTGACCTTCGTGAACAAGATCCACCATATCCCTCAAGGCTTGAACACAGCCAGTTGAGTCAAGATCCTTCACGCCGAGCCTTACTCAAACCTCACTCCTGCTCCATTAGGAGCCTCGCCTTCAACATATGTGTTCCCTGAATGAGAGCATTGCCGCTTTTTCTTGTCAAGAGCGATGTTAATAGTGAGGATTTGGCTGCTTAGGAAGAGTGGTTCTTAGCCAGGCAACTATCATAAGCATGAACACCTTGTTGTGTTGGTTGGCGGTGGTCTGGAGGCAGGTGAGAGATGAGCGCCAAGCCCGAGAAGGATCTCTACGAACCTGTAAGGCGGGAGCTGACTGAGAAGTTCTCAGTCTCGGGTAAGATCTACCTTGAGGTCTCCGCTGACGGGAAGATTTCAGAAACCGTCAAGGAGAAGCTTGATGATGTGTCTCTCCACATAATCAACTTTGAGCGAGTCAAACCAGATCTAATTGGATTCCTTAGAATTGAAACCAGAACCGGCAGGAGCGCTGGCTACTATCAGGACGAGAAGATTGTCGCTGAAGTCAAGAACGAACAAGTGGGGATCGCAGACATAATTCAGACCAAGGCATATGCAGAAGTCTTCGACGCAAGACACGCCTTTCTGATATCTTCTGAGCCGATTCCAGAAGAGGTGAAGAGGTTCGTCAAGATGAAGCCGGGACTACTTCACTATGCCGGTGGCTACGGCGAAATCAAGCTAGTCCAATTTGACAAAGACAGAGAGACCTTCATTGATCGGTCATGGTATCGCGAATCTCCCTTCGAGGAAGTTGAAGAAGCTGAGGAGGCTGAGCCGGAGAAGGTAAAGACTTTTGCGCCCAAAACGTGGGAAGCAATATTGAATTGGGCCGAACCATCAGTTCGAGATCTCGTGGCCACTCTGACCAAGAGATTACAACACGAGTTTCCCACTATGGTTCATGGTCCACTCGCCAGGTGGTACGCCTATTATGCCGATGGCGAAAAGGTCAAAACCAAAATGTTCCTGGCCCTTATTGCCAGCAAGAGAAGAATCACGTGTAGGATTCGGGTCGATTCTGGTAGGTTCAAGGACGATGAACGACGCACAAGAGATCTCCGCGGATGGTTCTATAAAGGATTGAACGGAGTTGAGAAAGCGTTCAGTCTTGCTTCGTCAAGCGAAATCGACAAGGCTGTTCTGCTGATAAGGCATTCATACGACCTCGTGAAGGCTGAGGCCGCGCCGTAGCCTTGCTCATGAGGATCTGCTCTGGCTGAGCATGTCAAGAAACGCAGCTTGCATTCGCCTAGCGATCCTATGGAGAGTCGAACTCTGGCTTCCGCATCTTGGGCGGATTTCTAGGATTCGCTCATTGATTTGGCTCTACCTTCTCCAAGCGAGTCTGGATCCGCAGGTCGCGCATCGCTCGGCCCCTTTTTCTAAAGGTGAGTTGCAGACATCGCACACCCAACTTTCGAACCGCGTACCACATCGATTGCAAAGAAGCGTCCATCTGTCGACTACTCCGCCGCACTCAGTACATGTATCATCAATCGGTCGCGCTGCATCTTTGACGAGCGGCGCTCCGCATTGGTTGCAGTAGTCACCCGCATGGATCATATTACCACAGGTGTGACAGGACAGTTTCCAAGCTCTCGGGAGCTGGATAATCGGCTGCAGCGGCGGCGGTGCGGGTATGTCGCGTGTGTCTTCCTGTTCTGGCAATGATATTTCCGATTTGCCAAGTGTTGCTATCGGTACCTCAAACTCAATGGGTTCATCCACCGGGCGTCCTGTCTTTGACTGCTGCTTGTAGCCTGGGCGCGGCGCTCCTCCATCATGGTAGGTGCGATTCATTGTTGCTTTGCATTGTGGGCAGTGATAAAGAGGACCTCCCGCAGGCTTTCCATCCCAATCCTGGCCGTCCCAACACCCTACGTATTCCATTTTGCCTCCACATTTAGGACATCTTTCTTCTTCCAGTTGCTGTGTCTCGCGTGACAGGTCTCGTGGCGGCCCTGTCGGAGGCTCAGTGGGAGGCTGCCCTGTTGGACCTTGTTCCCGCGGCATCTTTCTGTGGAAGATAATGCGTTTCTCTTCGAAGATTTGTACATGTGTTATGAACCGTGTCTTGTCGCGTAGCCAAGGGTATTTTGCAACTCTTTCTCTGACCTTAACCATCGCCTCGCTCTCATATCGAGGATCTCCCTCATCGAAAGCCTCTGTTTTGTCATAGACATCGTTTGTCAGGATGACTGCATTCTTGACGTTCGCTTCATAGAGAAGCGTGTCGTCGTCATCGAAGCCTCGCGGAGTCTGGGAAACCTTGTGTTCTACGCTAAGCTTATTGAACGCTTCCTCATCGTCCACTTTTCTCCAGAGCGCGGAGCCCACAAAGACAGTGCAGCGGCCCGGTGCTTTGTCCATCTGTTTGAGAACCTTCTGGAGCGTCCAGACATGCCCCCCATCGCCAGGCCCAGTCGCCAGGTTGGACCCGTCGACCACTAGATGCTCAGTAGGCCCAAGGAGGTCTAACACATTCTCGCTAGATCTGATTTCTTCAGTAGGCTTCACTGGTGGAGGACGATAGACGACTGGTTCAAATGGGCTTACAGGCTGTCTGCTGGTGAGCTGTGCTCCGCAGTCGGAGCATCTGACTGTTTCAGCACTCAGAACTGCGCCGCAGTTTGTGCATACCTTGACATATGCGACTGCTACGGCTGCTCCGATTCTTGATGAGAGATAGCGTACGTCGTTTTCGCTCAGTCTCTTACCTGTGTCGACCGAGATCTGCGCTATGATTGCGTCTTTGCCGACCGCCGCCACCTGTACAGGAATCAGTCGGTACTCGTCCTCCAATGTGCGCCGCAGCTCCTCCTCTTTCGCCATTCCCCATCGCCGGTAGTCGTTAGGGTTGAATCCTTGTACAGGCTGTTTGCCCGCCATGATTCTGTCCGTTACGTCGACGGCAGTGTTGCAGGCTCTGTCCAAAAGCATGTACTTGACGATACCGTCTATCGTAACCGGGATTATCGTTGCCGCTGCTCCAGCGG
>Ga0315280_10008219_pt1 | contig 13704 bp, 12 predicted proteins | sample YL17G06_40_MG_FD_203697 | JGI IMG/M metagenome (GOLD analysis project Ga0315280, IMG submission 203697) | Sediment microbial communities from Yellowstone Lake, YNP, Wyoming, USA - YL17G06_40 | ecosystem: Environmental > Aquatic > Freshwater > Lake > Sediment | place: USA: Wyoming | collected...
TTCGCTGCGCAGAAAGAAACGAATAGAAGAGTTGATCAAAAGTGGTCACCACCAGATCCGAATCCCAGTCTTCCATGGCAAAACGAGCTTGGTCAAAATTCGGCTTCTCCTCGCGATCCTTAACCTCTGGGAATGTAAGGCTGTGGAATTGCATGACACGTATTGGATCAGGTTCCGAACAGAGCGCGGATCTAGTTACCTCTCCAACCTGATCAATTATCGAAAGGTAAGGCAAGCTGTAAATGAGCGGGAAGCCCTGTCGCTGCATTGTGGCAGCTATGTGCAATCCCATTAGGGTCTTTCCAATGCCTGTTGGAAGTGTCATCCGTAGGATTCTTGAGTTATTGCTCGAATGATCGAATCCTCTCACGAGTCTCCAAGCGTCTGCTCTCAGATCTCTAAAGGCTGGTGATCCCTTGTCTTCCAGTGCACGAACAAAATCGTTCATCTTCTGCATTGGAACCTTTGCACAGGGTTCAAGCGAAGGAGCTCCTATCACGGTTGCCATGTCTGATTCGGTAAGCGTTGATACTAGAGAAAGTAGAGCAAGGTACAAATCAACCAGCTGCCCGCTTTCAGCGCCAGCTGTCTCAGCTTGGTCTCTGATTTCTCTACGGAATAACTCGAATCTTGATGCAATTCTATCGACTCGCAAGGACAGGTAAAGTGATTGAAATTCGCTGAAAGACAGACGACCACAATGCGGTATTTCGAAATGAAAATCCCATAATCTCCCATCGATAGTATCCTTGGCAATGAAATACTCACGTTCCAAAGAGTCGGATGAGAAGGCCTCATCAAGATCGACAAGCGGACCATGGTGCCGGTTCACAGCATAACTGCATAAGAAAGGAAGCCACCTTGCTAGGCCATCAGTCGTCTTGAAGACCTTCTGGGCAACGACAAAAGTAAAGACAGAAGAGATTGCAGAATGGTTCTTTTCTTTTGAGACCTTTCCCGTCCATATGTAATCTTGAAACTGGCTCTTGGCTTTGCCAAAGTCATGGCAGATTCCTGTTATGTACGCTGCGGTGGATAGGTAATCTCTGCTTATGGAAAGCTCCAAGGGCAGCTTCGCGATTATCGCAGCCGCTCTTGTTCCAACATCTCTAAGATGCTTCTCAAGTGCAACAGGTTCACTGTCAAGGAATTTGTGTGCAATTAATTGGCGCATGACTCAAAGAACACTACGTTTTTGTCAGCTCTTTTCAAGTGCATATATCTTATTGGATGTGCATTCTCATTCGCAGCGACTTTCAGAGGTCTACCGGCCTTTTCAGCATAAACGTAAGCTACGTACCTGAAGATTCTTCCTTTGAGCACATCAAGCGGCACACCTTCTTCGCGTATACACAGGTTATCCTGGTGCAATCGCACGAACTTGGCTTGGGTTTCTGTTAGAGGGAGCACTGAATGGAGAACGATATCCACTCCACTGTTTTCGGATGCTTCATCCTCATAGTAAAATTCGACGTCTGCTAGGAAACCTAGGCTGCCTAGGTATGGTGGATAGAACCATTTCTTCTCTCGTAAACGTTCGACAAGCTCGTGCATCAGTTTCATGTTTCTATGGGCAAAAACGATTGCGAACCTAGGATTCCTGACTATCTCAAGATTCGCTTGAAAGGACTCGTTGAACTTAGCTGGTTTGACACTATTCTTCTCTATCGTGGGTGGTCCTTGTCTCCAGTTTTGCGGAAGACGATCCTTGACTAAGGGAGAAAGAGGAATCACGGCCGTATTTGTCTCTTGAATCTGAAACTCTTGCACAAGCCTGTCACGATCTATTCCCAGAACCGCTCCTATCAGGCCTACAACTGCTGTTCTAGGTGGGAAACCAAACGTTAACGGGCTGCCACCGGATGAGAAACCCTTCTTCCAGTATGCATGACTTCCCTTGACTTGGAAGATGCATACTTCCATCCAGAGTCAGGCCTTTTCCTTGACTAGTTTCTGGAGTTCCTTTTCTATAGACCAGTCCTTGGCCAGTTCACTAATAGCAGTCCCGTTCTCAGTTAGTTGAATATCCGGATCTGCTACTGCGTAGATGTTTGTAATGAAAGAACTGTTCTTTTGGAGGCATGCAATCCAATCGCCGACTTCTAATGCATAATCCTTTGGGGCTCGGATCGCTTTTTCATCTTTCACTTTCATGTTGAGTCGAAGTTTGTCTAGGAAGAATCCTGACTGTTTCTGATCTTTGTAGTCTACTCGAACCAGAAGCCTCGGATGGTGAAAAGCTTTGGATCTGGAATGGAGGGCTTGCGTTCCTTCCCACATCGATTCCATCAGAAGATTCACGTCGCCACTTGTGAGACCAGACTCTTTGGCTAGGTTCTCATTGATCACGCCATAGAAGCCTATCAACGCGTATGGAACTATGAATTCACGCCTGAAAGTTCGTTGTCCAGCTCCTTCCTTTGAAGCAAAACCACCCGTCCCAGAGATTTCGAGAACTTCAACTGCGTGAAGGCTTTGGCCCGTGTTAAACTGGGCTGCTCCGGTGATGTGAATCCCCGCTCCTCTCTCTTCCGGTTCTTCTTCACCTGGCTTTCTTCTGGTGATAGGCAACATGGCTCCGAACAAACGAACATCGATGCATCTCTGAAGCAGCTTCCTCCGAGCTTCCTCCGTGGCCTTAGGTTCAGGTAGTTTTCCAAAGAGCTCTTCGTAACGTCTTTCCGCTGTTACTGCATCACCTGTTGTTCTGACAAAAATGTCGAGATCATCATCTTTTGTGTGTTTGTAGCGAAGTATGTAGTCTCTGATGGTTCTTTTCAATCGGACGTCAGTTACGTCGATCCTTTCCGTAGTGGGGTCTTGTCTGGGTCTGTTCTCAAATGGGTCACCATTTGGGTTACATCGGAAAATATCATACAAAAAGAGGATTTCAGATCGGTTAGGGTAAGTCTCAATCTCTTTCTTCTTGCTTGACATGAATCTTCTCTCCAATGAAATTTTGCGTGCGGAAATCAAGGGCCCAGCCGAGCGAAAAGCAGTATCGCGCTTCCTGGTCGGATAGTTCCGATTCTCGACTCAAATAGTAACTTGCAGCTTCTTCTATCTCCTTGATTGCCCTAGAACTGACGCTCAACTGTCTAATTTTCATCCTCAACTCTGGAAATAGTGCCTTTGCGATTTGATCCTTGCTTATGGTAAGACCGCGCAGTCTGCTCATGATGGGCATTTCTCCCTTCCAGCTGCCGCGTTCTTTTCGTTGCGCATACTCGACTCTGCCGAAAAGGACTCCTATGAGAAAATAGGCTCGCTTCGCATCTGCATCTAAGACGGTTTTGTCAGAAAAGAAATCGGTCCAGTGTTGGTTCAAATCCTTGGCGGATTCCAAGTTCTTGCTCGCTACTGAGCCAACTTGCTCCAATGTATGAGTGTAAAGCAGGCTCCATATAACATACGTGTATATCGCCATCTCAGTGATGTTGCCCTTAACTGAGAACTGCGATGAAGATACGCTGTCGAGATACTTACTTCTAAGCAGCATATCTACGTCTGACCAGAAAACTACGGGGTCAGGTGGACTCTGGTTTAGGATTGCTTCAACAAGGTTTGTAGGATCAAGAGTCAGTGACGCTTTGCCTTTAGAGTCCCATGTCCAACCGACAAATGAGAGGTTGCCTCTAACAAACTCTTCTTTCTTCTTTCCAACGTCGCCCAATGCGCCCGATCTTAATGAATCTCTAATTCTCCGCAGTTCTTCTGATACGCGATTCAAATTCTTTGGAAATATCTCGGCGGTAGTATGAAGGAAAAGGAACTTTTGCCCTGGTTGATAGAATACCAGTTGTACTGACCTAAATGGTGGCGGGCCATCCCATTTGTATTCTTCTATCATTGTTCCGAAGAAATCTGCTTGACTAATCAGTCCTTGTTTTGCAGTATCTTCTCTAAAGTGCAAGAGATATCTCAAGAACTGTTTGGTCATTCTAGAATCTGGGTCAAAGTTGGGAATCAAGTACGCATTCTTGCCGGCAACACGAATCGACAAAATTTCTTTCAAGACGTCTTCGGAAATGTGAAGCCATTTTGTGCATTCTTTGCAGAAGGGCGAGATCGTCCAAGAGCGGTTTCTGTCACCGTAAGGACTGAAAGACGGTTTATCGATTATGGCTAGGAACTTGAAGGGCATTTCCGGACTGACTTCTGTAACCTTGCCGCATGTGTGGCATTGTCCCTGACCTTTGATTGCTGCTTTCTTTGCGCCCGAAAGCTTGTTGTTCACGAATGCGTTCCTAACAATTTCAATATCTCCACCTTTCTTGCCGTTGAGTTCGATAGCAAGTAGGCAGCCCTCTTGTGGCATCTTCTTCTTTACGAGAGTGAATAGTCTTTTTTTGTTCTTGTTGAGTGCATTTTCGGCATCTTGTAGCCATTTGCTAGGAGTTTGCAGAGAATTGTTCAGTTGATGTAGACCGTTACCTACCTCTTTGAAGGCGCTCGCTATGATGTTTTCAGTGCTTTTGTTCTTCTGCGGGCGTATGGGCCAAGATGGTCCAATTCCATGATGACCGATAAGTTGTGCGTATAGGTACTTCCATCGTTTTCGATCGTCGTAATCCTCAAGTTTTGCGCTCACTTTTTTCGGATCGATAGACAGAACCTTGAGGTCTTGGTTCCGCTTCCGGGGGTCGAGACAAAGTTTCTGCGCAATCAATAGATTTGGATTTATCTTCAGTCTATCCGCTTCGTCCTGAAAGAATTGTTTTGTTAAGTATATCAGTGAGATTAACAACGTTTTATCCTTCTAGTTCGATCATGCCAAATCCTTGGCTATTCCGCTCGCCCAAACCTGCGTCGTATGCGAATCGCATCAATTCATCTGAACCCCACATCTGAAGTTTCAGATTCCACGCCCTCACCTTTATGTTGAAAGTGGGAATGAGCTTGCTTTTTGGTTCCCAAGTTCTTATTCCGAAATTTCCCACTTCAATAGACTTCTTGTTGTAGGCTTCCCATTTCGAAAGGAGGTTTCTCTCTAAGGCTTGTGTGAATCGTTGATCTTCTGGATTTAGGTACGTCGGAGTGGTCCCCTTGCCTTCTTGGATGGAGACAACCACGGGTGAAATGGTGCGAAATGTCGGATTTTCCTTGGTCTTTGGCAATTGAGTTTGAAGGATGTCCAATACGTCAAAGGTTGACCCAAAAATGTCCAGCTTGTTTCCTTGCAGCTTCACACCATCGGCTACTGCTTTGATAAAACGTTCATCAGGGCTCCCAAGTTGCCAAACAATACATCCTTTGCCCTTTAGACCGATTGAGGAGACTTCTCTAGGTGGAAATTGCAGGTCAGAGTAAACAAACAGACGATATACTTTTCCACCCTTCTCATAACCTTCATCGTGTAGCCATGATGCATAATTCCTGTCCGATAGGCCGATCAGCCGGTATATCAGTCTCGTTAAGTCAGAGCGATATGACCATGGGATAAACGCGTCCTTCGTTGTCTCAAGCAACATTTTGAGACGCAAGTAGACGCTTCCTTGAGTGCATAGACGTTACAGGATACTCATAAAATATCGTAAGATCCAAATCCAAGGTTCTGATCTGACCCGTGAGTCAGTTACTGTCTATTCTCTATTCTTTCCCTTAGAGAAGCTTCGATTTGTGGGGAATCCCTACCTTGCCTCTACCTTAATTGGTCTTCTTCATGGTCAAGTGGTTTTCGGACGATTATTCTTCCGTCAGTCAGTTCCTTGACGACGTCAAAGCCCTGACGACATTCCACCGGAAGCGATAGAACGAATTGCGATTGAACTCGTGTAGCCTCGACAAAGACAAGCCTCTAGGTCTCCTTTTTCTAGGCGAGACCTGGGCGGATGCGGGGCCTCTTCCGGAGAGGCAGAGCTCTGGAATTCAGTTAGGGCGACGGCGTGACGGAAATTGTGGGTTAATTTCGTGGAATTAACCCACAAATCAAATCGCGGGGTCAAGTACGGGCAGGGTGGCAGTCACTCTGAGCGTTCCAAGGCGGTTAAGGTTTCGGAGCGCACCAGCAGACCCACACACACCACTAACAACAATCCACAGAGGGGCGTTCGTTATTTTTTTGTGGGGTACCGTTGGTGAAAAAACCAAGGGGCTGCCACCCACAAGTTAACAGAACCCCTCTCTGACTTGTTGCGAGTAACAGTCTTCTTGGGTGAAGTGGAGCAGGTGATGAGCTTATAATCAAATGTCACGTAAATGACTCAATCGAGGTATCTTGCTCCTTCACGAAGGCAAATCGTATCGGCCTTGGATTCCTGATAGTGAAGCGAAGTTCGAAGAACTTGTCAACGAGCATACGTTGGAGATCTTCGGTTCTTCTGCCGAGTACTTTGACATCAAGAAAAAGACCGTGTCAGAATCAGGAATCGCTGGCATCCCTGATGGCTACCTGATTACTTTTGAAGAGGATCAGGCTCGCTGGTATATCGTCGAAATTGAGCTTTCCGCTCACTCAATCTACGAGCATGTCGTCACTCAGGCTAGCAAATTCAAGACAGCTCTTCAGACGCTGGAGAACCGGAAAAGACTCGCTGACATTCTATACGCCGAAATACGGTCAGACGAAGCTCGGAAGGACAGATTCAAGAAAAGACTGGGCGAACAGGAAATTTATCACTTTCTCCACGATCTCATGTCGAGGGACCCAAGTCTTCTTATCGTGATAGACTCCGAAACGAAGGAGCTGGAGGATGCTGTTAAGGCCCTTCGGCTGGAAACTGATACGGTCGTCTTTCAGACTTTTGTTCACGGAGATTCGCTAACAGATCATATTCATGAATTTCACCCGCTGTACGGTGAAGAGACGCCTTCCATCAGTCCTATCCCCGAAACTGATATTTCCGACCTCAAGAGAGGTAAGATCACTTTCAGCCTAGGGGGAAAGCGAGTTACGCTTTCTCGTGACGATATACTGAAGGCGAGTCGAGATCCGAAAATCAAGAATTACTTCTATGTCGGGTACTACGTGAGTCTGGATGGAAAGAAGTTACCAGTGAAAGGTCTCCTTTCGTTGGCTACAGGTATTCCAGTCACGGAGTTTGCGAGTACACCAAGGGCCAGAGGCATCCTTCAGAAACTCGGATTCACTGTAGTACAGTCTCAGCAGGCTTCAATGAGAGTAGAAGGCCCACATCTCAAACAATCTGAACTCGAACAAGAAATACTTCGAATACTGGCGCTTGAACAGAGACCACTAAGACGCAAAGAGATCACCGACAAGCTCTACGAGAGAATGCACGACATGTTCTCCGACGCAGACTTGGCACGAATCAAGACTGGAGGAGAAAGATGGAAGAAGAATGCTCGATGGGCCATAGCCACTCTCAAGAGAAATCAACTGATAGAGTCAAAAGAAAAGAACCAATACACACTCACGGCCAAAGGGCGAGAAGCCCTCAAGCGTTAGCGGGTAGGCAGTGTATTTGTCCGGAGCTATTGTCTTCTTTCCGAGGCGGACATCAAAAGATGTCGAGAGTCTCCACAGAAAAAAGCTCTACTCCATAGATTCTTTCGGAGTGGCGCGTGTACGTGAGTTCTACAATTCTATTGGGTCCAGGGTTGGGGCCTCACCGTCTTGGTCATTTACTCCGATTTCCTGAAGCGGTGTGAGAATTACCACCGTACGAAGGACGCACTCTATGCTGCAAACAACTATCTTGAAATCATTAGCGATAGAAAAACGTGGGATGACCTGGACTCTCTGACAATTGAAGTCATTGAACATGACCTATTCAGCAAATATTTGTTCGATTGGGGGAAGATGAATCGAAGTTTCGCCATAAACAAGAGAAAAGCATGCTATCAACTCCTGCTCGAAACCATTCAAAAGGAATCGGGCAATATTCAAGATCTCAGAAAGCTTCGCATCGAATCTGTTCAACTTGATTCAGGTCCTTCACACGAGAAAGTCAAGTCCGTGTATCTTGCATTCAGAGATTTCTGCAGTGACGTAGCGAAAAAGCAACCCACGGCCTCTGCGAAGATTCTGCACATCATGGTGCCTAATCTATTTGTAATATGGGATTGGAAATATGTTCGAAGCAAGTTGCGTCTTGGAACTGACCCCGCAAGTTACCTGAGATACCTGAAACAGAAGCAATCTCAGCTGCAGGATCTCCTCATCAGTTATCGTCAAGTTGATCCATCACCGGATTTGGCGGATCTAATTGATGCCTTAGAGACGGCCCATGAGAAATTCCTGTCAGAAGAAATAGGCCTCAAGCGGCCAACCCATGAACCAATCACGAAACTCCTGGATGAATTTCAGGTGATGCAGGCTTCATAGCAGAATTCTACGGCTATCGAGAAGTTCCAGAAAGCTCAAAGGTGCGGTCGGAGATTCATAGTCCTCAGCCGGTTCGATTTGTGTATCCTCGTGCCACTCGTTGAATGATGTTATCAGTACGATGTTCCGCATAGATGCATATTTCATCGCCACATCAAGTTGTTTTCCAAATCTCTCTGGTCCGCGGGTTAGAGGAAGATTACTTCGGTTTGGGACCTTTCTATCGTCATAGCCTGGGATTACATTTGGAATAAAGTCAACATTTACAGCAGAAAGGGTCTTGTACCAATCGCTGTATTCTCCATTGAGTTTGTTCTCAAAGTCAGCCAGTATCTTCGGATTATTGATATGCATGTTGTAGGGCGTTACACCATCGTAAAGTTTCACGCGCTCAGGATCTTTCAACTTGGGAGATCCAATTCTAAGTCTAGGTTTGATGATGCCTCCCCAGTAAACTTCGTCTCCGACCAAATACACATCGTCAATGGCATCTCTTACTGAATGAATCGTCTCTGCGACCTTACCTATGAAACTGCGAGCACGATATAGGATCACCAGAGGCTTGGACTTGCCGTTAGCATCTATTTTCATGTAACAAGGCTGGTCGAAATATTCAGCGGCATCCTTGAGATCTCCCACCAGTCGGTCTGCGTAGCCGGGTGTGTCAAGATTTATTGAACCGTTCGCGTCGGGAGGCAGTCTTGCTGTAGACTCGTAAAGTATTGCAAGCTTAAAATCGCTTGAGAGGGCGTTGGGTAGCAGCTGGTTGCTCAGGTTCTGGTCGCTTTTCTCCGGAGTTTTGTCTGGTCCTTCCTTGCCAGTCCAACTTACAGCAAAGAAGTTGATACCATGTTGCTTTGACCATTCGATGTGCTGAACGATGGCTTTCGGGTCAGAGGAGTTGTACAATCCTAGAAGAGGAGTGTGGATGAATCCGGAATGCTCCCATTGGGCTGCATCGTACCATGGATAGTAGTAAGCTCCGAAATCTACCACGGACCCGTCGACCTTCCTACCTTGAGTTGCAGAACTGCCTACGTTGCTCTTGGAACTTTCTATGGGGCTCCAGCCTGGACGAGCTCTTGCTTGCTCACTTTGCTAGAGATGCTCGCTCTAAAGGCCCAAGCAGAGGATTTCGAATTCAGGAGCAAAGCGACGGCATGAGGCATTGCCGTTCTTCTTCCGCTCTCTCTTCTTCTCTCTTCTCTTCTTCAGGCTGAATGTGAGAAACTCGAAAGGGAGACCTGAGAACCCTGTGGGGTCTCTTCCGGAGCCGGTCGGCTGCTGAACAGCACAGCCTACATGACGGATCTCATCCTCTACCACGACACGGTCCTTGTGGCTATCACAGTCCCGCCTGTACCGGTCCCGCCCGTCCCGGTCCCTGAATTCACCGGGGCAGGCGTTGTTGCATTCTCCACTCTCGCCGTATCTCTGTACTTGTTACGTAGAAGGCGCAAATGAATTGTGTGCTGATTCCACGAAATCAACACACAAATCAAACCGCGGGGTCAAGTAGGGGCAGGAGCATGCTGGTGACATCGCTCTCGCTGGCATCGATCCATTCAATTTCGAACGGTTGATACATCTTCAGTTTGCGTGCAATTTCCTCGATACTGTTACTGTGAGAATCGTGCTCTTTCTTGCTAGTGCGCAAAATCAGGCCCTCCTACCTCAAAGACAAGACTCCAAACTCGGCCGTTGCGTGGCGTGGTCGTCGCGTTGTGCTTCTCTTTGTTTCAGGAGCAAAGCAACGGCGTGAATCGCCTAGGGCCCACAATCTCGTACCACAGCAAAACCGATGGAACTGGAACGAAAGACATAAGGCGCGCCGCATTGCAATCGCAATATGGCAGAAATGTCCCTACAAGAGTTCGTTCAGAAGGCTGTTTCCGAGAACAAAGAATATGTGGAAGAGATAAGGCGACTCCAAGAAATCCTGAACAGCCTAAACGAAGGTCAGAGGCAACGGCGCGTATACTCAATTTCCGTCACAAACAACATGTAGGCTCGACCCTTCTTGGCCGAAACGGAGCCTATCTTCCGTAACGTCGTTGACTCCAATAGCGCGGCAGTCAGACAAGCTCTCATCAGAAGGATCCAAGAAAAACTGCAGACAAAGCTCATTGTCTACACAGCAAGCCCGCAACATCCTGTTCCAGGAATCATGATCCACGACGTGCCTCTTTTCGAGGACCTGTTGCGCTCCGTGGCAGGATCGCCCAGAGGGTGCCTGATGCTAAATTCTCCTGGTGGAGATGCCAATGCAGCTGAGAAACTTCTCATGATGTGCAGGCAGCGCTTCACTGAGGAGTTCGACGTCATTGTTCCCGACTACGCAAAGAGCGCGGCAACCATGATCGCATTAGGTAGCGACAAAATCATGATGGGGTACCTTGCTGAACTCGGTCCCATTGATCCGCAGCTGCAGACATCGCCGATTCCTGGAGGTGAAGTCATTCCGGCAAGATCCTTCATCGATGGCCTCGACATGATAAGGAAAAAGGTCAAGGATGATCAAGACCCGGTTCAGATGTACCTGCCCATGCTGTCTCAAATAAGACCTGAAGTGCTTGCAATCTGTCAAAGAGCAATTGATGACGCAAGGGCGTTTGCGGAAAAATGGTTGAAACAACGCATGCTGCGCAATGATCCTAAGCAGGCAGAGATCGTGGCTGAGATGTTATCGACTGGGGCTGCATACAAATCTCACGGCAAGGTGATCGATTGGAATGAAGCCAAGAATGTCTTGAAGCTCAATATTGAGAGGATCCCCGAGACATCGCAACTTTGGAACAACGTTTGGGAACTTTACTGCAGATCTATGCACCAACTGCAACAGTCTCCTATGGCAGCAAAGTTGTTTGAGAGCGAGTCACTCTCTCTGGCCCTGAATATTCAAGTCCAATTGGTTCAGGCGCCTCGGCAAGGACCGCCTCCTGCCCCGCCAGGTGGGCGGCCTTCAGGTGCTCCACGTACTCAGATGTCATCAAAACTATCTTAGGCAGCAGGGTCTTCCCTTACTCAGGCCGCATAGGTTGGGTAGACTTGGTGGACTTGGCCTTTCGAATCCACACCTAGCAGAACCAGGCCTAGCCGGTCGAAGACTGTTACGTCGACCCGCCTCGCCTTCCTTAACGTTGTCACGAGAGCGCAGGCCTTGTAACCGAACACCAACGCCTCTGCCAGTTGCCCTAAGCCGCGCGTCAAATCATCGCCCGGCGTCTTGATTTCAAGAGCCATCTTCCAGCCCTTGCCTTCGATCTCGCCGTCAATCTCGGTATTGCCCAGCCGGATCCTGGCGACGCGAACCTTGAGGCCTTTCTCGTGAAAGTGGCGGCGAATCGCCCATTTCAGAAATCGCTCACTCATTCCTCGCCACTTAATCCTTCCATAAATGGGCAAGTTGAAATTGGGAATAACATCTACCAAACTTCCATTTTTCACACAAGTCGTCCGCTTGACGTTCTCGGTCTCTAAAACGGGACTTCATCAGTTCAAGGTCTCGTTCAAGATCTCTTGAATTGATATGTTTCTTTCGCTTTACATCATCGGCGGGCCTCATCTCATGTCCAAGTATGAAATGTGCGATCTCATGGGCGATCAAATTCATCTTCCTCTTCTTGCTCCATTTCTCCATGCTCACGAAACTTAGAAATACTGTGGCCGTAGGCTCCCCGCTGCGGAAACATACTCTGCCATATTCACCAACATCGGAAAGGGCAATAAAATAAACCTCAACCAGTACTCTCTCGCGAACATTCTTCGGAAGGCGAAGAAGCGTTTCAGCAATTAATGCCATGTTTGCTACGGTATCAGATTCACCTCCCTGATAGGGAAATACTCTGTCATCAAGTTCATACATTATAAGATTCATTTCTTGTACTGTTGTCAGCGACTTCATTCCACTAGGCCCCACTCACGGTCACCAATTCTCATTCTTCGCCGTTTACCGCCTCTTCATCGTCAAGCGGCTTTCGAACCACTATTCTCCCGTTACTCAATTCCCTTACAACGTCAAAGCCCTGATTCAGCAGAGGCACAAGCTCCTCCTCGCCGACGATGCGCGTCTCATATGGCGTGCTGACGGGAGTGCCGCCGTTGCGCGCCGTCCGCGCCCGCCTCCGGTGTTCTCGTTTTCTCTCCTTGGCGCCCTCTCTGGGCTGAAGATGAAGCATGACGCGAACTATATCATCGATGCTGGCAACTCTTTGGCGAATTTCCCTTGGCTCTTTTACTGCTTCGATCTGCCGATGGAAGTTGATGAGGGCGTTCTTCTCCGCATCGGTGAGCATCTCGTTGATCACCTTCGGATCGCGTATACCCGCACTCATAGCGGCACTCATCTTGGCCTCTCCGCTGGCTAAGGGATCTGACACGCCTGTTTGCCCTACCCATAACTTGCGTAGTTCGGAGGCCGCGTACTGCTCATTCAACACTTCGCGTGCATAGCCATATTTGTCTCCTCCACCGTGCCCCATGCAGAATTCGCTGACAGCGGCGGTTACTCCTAATTTGCCGCATTGAGATTTGAACGCGCTTCTTAATGTGTGTGGGCCGAGGCCTTCTTGCCAAAGTTTTATTTTCTTCGCTGCTCGCCGCCAAACATTCTCTATGTCATGGGGATCAATCAAGGTACCGCCTCTGTTCTTGTGGACTTTCGTTTTCAATGGAAAACGGGGCATGTACTGTTTTGGTGCGAGTGTGAAGAACTCGTCCAGCGTGGATTTCCTTGGTGAAAGGTCGATCTTGATGTAGGGTTTATCGTTTGATCTCTGCGCCTCTATTCCTCGTTGAATGCTGGGTGATCCTTGGATCTCCATAAACTCATCCTGGCCGAGACCTGACCACTTCATGAACTTGAGGATGCTTCGGTATGGCTCATCGGTTTCCAGAATTATCCGGTCCGCATCTTCCCAGGAGAGTTCGGGTTTCTTCCGGACACGTCGGACCTTGATTTTTGTCTTGACTTCCAACCCCGCCTCATGAAAGTCCAGGAAGGAGCGGAGAGCGTATTTTGTGATGTGGGCGGCGTGCATTGAGTGCTTGTAGATCTCTCCCAACCTGCCTTTGATCTCGATTGCGGTTTCACGAGTATTCTCTTGGGCTCTTTTCAGGAACCTCGCGGGATCCTCCTTCCCGAGGTAGCGCATCAGGAAGATGGTGTACTGCTCCTTGGTGCTTTCTTTGAGTTGTGTTGCTATGCCGTTGTACCATGCTTTGACGTCGGGGTATTGAAGGAATTTGTTGAGAGCTTCCTTCAGGGTTTCCGTCAAAATCACTTCGCCTCCTTCAGAAGATCGTCAAGTCGCGCCAAACCGTCCTTGTACTTGGAGCCGTGATTTCTGTGGCCGCAGGAGCAAGCACAGCGAAACTTTTTAGCCTGCGCATAGGTTCCGCTGCCGCAGTGGCGGCGT
>Ga0315280_10008221_pt1 | contig 13703 bp, 7 predicted proteins | sample YL17G06_40_MG_FD_203697 | JGI IMG/M metagenome (GOLD analysis project Ga0315280, IMG submission 203697) | Sediment microbial communities from Yellowstone Lake, YNP, Wyoming, USA - YL17G06_40 | ecosystem: Environmental > Aquatic > Freshwater > Lake > Sediment | place: USA: Wyoming | collected...
CTCCGGCGGACAGACAAAACCGCTGGACGCGTATCCTTCGATTTCCTCGCCGATCTTGCTCCGCGATGCGGCGGTCGTGGGCGGGCTGGACGGATCGCTTTACGTGGTGCCGCTTGCCGAGGGACCGGCCTGGTCGTTCAAGACGCCATTTGGCAAAGCGATCTCGGCGCCGGTGGCTGTATCTGACGGCCGCATCTACTTCGGCTGCGAAGACGGATACCTCTATGCCCTTGGGCCCGGCGCGAGCGCCCCGCTACCGGCCAAAGACCTCGGGCTGGAGCAAGTCCGCAGCCCGCTCTCCGTAGGGCCGGCTCCGCCGGCCGGATCGGTAGGATCGGTAGGGCCGGCTGTGCCGGCCGAGATCGCGGGGCGAGAAACGGCCGGCACAGCCGGCCCTACGGGATCCGACTGGTTCACCAGCTTCGGCAACTGGGCCAACACGAATGCCACCAAGCAGCCGATCCGGCTGCCGCTGAAGCTTCACTGGATCCGCCGCTTTGAAGGGTCCGTCAAGCACATGTCGGTCTGCGGCGGCGGGCGCATGTACACACACACCGCCGAAGGCCAGGTCTTCGCGGTCGAGCAAGAGACCGGGCGCCTGTTGTGGCGGCGCTACTTCCCCGGCGTCCACGTCTCCTACACGTCGCCGCTCTACTGCCAGGGGCGTCTGCTCGTGCCCCAGGCCGGGCTCAAGGAGTGCTGGCTCCGCTGCCTCGACCCGGCGACCGGCAAGCTCCTCTGGCAGGCCCCCTTCACCGGCTCGCCGAGCTGGAACCGCCAACTGCCGCCGATCGTCTGGAAGAACCTCGTGATCTACCAGTTCTCCAGCGGCCGCTACACGCCCCAGTCGTGGCTCTTCGAGCACCAGAGCACTTTCGGGTTCCCGGCCGACCAGAAGCCGCTCGTGCGGGCGTGGGACCTTCAGACCGGCAAGGAGGTCTGGACGCGGGACTTCTCCCAATACGGCGCCGGCGGCGACGACGCCGGGATGTGCCTCATGGACGACACGCTCTACTACTCCTGCTACTTCGGCAACAAGCCCGTGCCCGGCGTCACCGCCGCCATGAATCCGGCGACCGGCGAGGTGCAATGGGTCAGCACGAAGCACTCCGTCCACGCCGGCTGCACCGTCTCGGGCAAGGATGGCCGGCTCTATCTCGGCGGCTACAACCCGGTGGAAGGCGACAAGAACGTCGTCTGGTGCCTCGACGCCCGCGACGGGTCGCTCGTGTGGAAGTCCGAGCCGGTCCTTGGGGCGATCCACGTGGTCACCGTGGCCGATAAGTTCCTCTTCGCCCACGCCCAGTACCGCAACGCGTATCTGATGAACAAGCAGACGGGCAAGATCCTCTACACGCTGGCCAAGGGCTACCGCTGCACACGATTCACCTATTGCGAGCCCTACCTGATCGGCTCGAATTTCGATCTCTTCGACCTCTCCGGGCCGCCCACGCTGGTTTCGTCCGGGCCGCAGTTGGACGTCTTGATGTGCGTCGGCGCCATCATGTCCAGCGGCCGGCTGTTTCTCACCACCAACGGCTCGGGGCTGCAGGCGTCGATGCGATGCGGGGAAGTCCCGCCGTAGGGACGATGGATGAGGGATGACGCATGAGTGTTCAGAGCCGGGCCGTGTCGGCCCGGGTGGCGACATAACCTGTTGAGCCGCCGCGATTGCGCGGCGCGTTGAAGTCATCGTATGGAGGTGTTCGATGAAGACGAAAATGCTTTGGGCGTGTCTGGCCGTGACCGCGATTCTGGCCGCCGGTTGCCAGCGCGGTGCGCAAACCGAGAAGGCTGCCGGTAAAGGGGGCAACCCCGCAGGCGCCAGCGGCGCGAAGGTGGCAAGCGTGCTGGAGCTGGGCTGCGTGCCGGCCGACTGTTTCGCCGCCGTGGTGATCCACCCGCGGCGGGTCTTCCAGTCGCCGCAGGCCGCTCAGTCGGCAGAGGTCAAGAAGCTGTTGGAGAGCCAAGGGTATGAGGAGCTTGTGAAGCAGATTGGGTTCGATCTCCGGGACGTGGAGGAAGTGACGTTCCTGGTGTTTGCCCCACCCCCTGCGAAGCGGGCCGTGCCGCAGCCGGCAGTCGTCCTCCGGTTTGCGCAGCCGATCGACCGCGAGCGGATCATCGGCAGTCTCGGCGGCAAGGAGTATTCGCGCTCGGAGCAGACCCACGCGGGCAAGACGTACTACAAGTTGTCGCCACCCAAGAAGCGGCGGTATGCCGAGCCAAAGTGGTTCTTTGCGCCGGACGACCGGACGATCGTTTTTATGGAGCACGAAGAGGGGCTATTTAAGGAATTGTTGTCGCGCGAAAGCGCGCACGGGCCGCTCGCCGAGGCGCTTCGCCGGGCCGACATGAGCCACGACGCGGTCGGCGTGGCGGTGATGCAACCGATGCACCCGCTCGTTGCCTGGATCACTGAGTCGCTGGCCGTCGAAGGCCCGCCGGAATTCCGCGATGCGAAGTTGCTGGCCGGTCAAGTGAAAGGGGCGATGATCGTCGCCGACGTGTTCGGCGACCCGTGTGTCAGGGGCGTTGTCGAGACAGAGTCACTCGAGGTGGCTGCGAAGCTCCTCGCCATGGCCCAAAAGGGACACGAGCTCTCGCGCCAACGGTTCCAGGGCATGAGGCAGCGACGGGCACAGGAAAGCAGGAAGCTCACGGAAAGCGAAGTTGCGATGGACGAGTTCGCCAGCGAGTTGCTCAGCGGTCTAAGTATCTCGCAGCGAGAGGCCGCCCTGGAGGTCGTAATCCGTGTGAAGAACCCCGAGCGGCCCCTCGGGCTCGTTCTCGCTCCCATGACGGAATACGCAGAAGTGCGGCGACCAGCCATGATCGCGCAAGCGAAGGTCCAAATCCAGGCGTTCAAGACCCCACTCCTTCTGTATCGCAAGGCGATGGGCGAGTTCCCTCCAGTCGAAATTGGGCTCACCGCCCTCATGGAGCCGACGCGGGACTCTACCGGGAAGACCCTGGATACCTCATGGATCGAAGCCTTGCCGATGGATCCTTGGGGCATGCCGTATCAGTATCAGTACCCGAGCAAGCATGGCCGCGACACGCCCGACATCTGGTCGAACGGCCCGGACGGAGTGGCCGGGACCCACGATGATATCAGGAATGGGCAGGAGTAGGGGTTACGCTGGCGAGGCAGCGCCGGAACGCACAGGTCCGGCTCGGCCGGGCGTTGAGCGGGTGCGATGCCGCGGCCGGCACAGCCGGCCCTACACCTGATTGTTGACGGCGGCTTCCGGGGGAAGGATACTCAAGGAGACTTCTTTTGCCCAAGTGAGGAGTTCCCATGCGCCGGATCCGGCATTGTTTGCGTCGATCGGCGTGTCTGCTTCTTCTGCTCCCCTTTGGCCTTTCGATCACATGCGTTCGACCGGCGAGGGCCAATGATCCGGCCGGCGCAGCGGTGATCACGCCTCGCCAGGGCGTAGGGCCGGCTTCGCCGGCCTTTGGCGCAGCAAAGGCGGCCCGCACAGCCGGCCCTACGGCTACTGTTGACGGGCTTCTCTCGGGCAAGGATACTCAAGTGAGTGTTGTTCGCCGTAGTCGTGGCAGGGTGGTCAAGAACAGTGGAGCCGGATGATGGACGAGAGCAAACTGCTGGAGCGGATTACCTTTAACCCGCAAATCTTCGGAGGCAAACCGATCATCCGCGGTCGGCGCCTGGCAGTCGAGCACGTCCTCGGGATGCTTGCGGCCGGCGACACGGCGGAGACCATTCTGGAGGGTTATCCGTGGGTGGAGCCTGAGGACGTGCAGGCTTGCCTGGTATATGCCAGGCGAGTTGTCGGCCACGAGCGGATTGAACCCCTCTTGATCGAGTCGGGCCGATGAAAGTGTTGCTGGACAGTTGCGTGTGGGGGAAGGCCCGCGCCGAACTGGAAGCGGCCGGCCACGACGTTATCTGGTGCGGCGACTGGCCCCAAGATCCAGGAGACGAGGAGATTCTTGCCCGTGCCAAGGCGGAGGGGCGGGTGTTGGTGACTTTGGACAAGGATTTCGGCGAATTGGCGGTTCTGCACGGCGCGTCCCACTGCGGCATCTTGCGTCTGGTCAACATTTCAGCCCGCCAACACGCCAAGGTGTGTTTGCACGTGTTCGCCTTGCACGGTCCGGAATTGGAGTCGGGCGCAATTGTCACCGCCGAGTCCGGACGCCTGCGGGTTCGCTCACCGGAACCATAAGAGGGGCCCCCATGCGTGCCATCTGTCCATTTCCACATCGATCGGCGTGCCTGTTCCTTCTTTTGGCGTCCGCGACTTGGCTCGGTTCCGTCGGATCGGCGAAGGCGATTGACGCCGCAGCACCAGTGATCATGCCACAACAGATTGAGGCCGACTGGCTCCGCCAGGATGAGGTCCGGTATCTGCCGCCCACGCCGCGGAACCGGCCGGAAGCGGCGGCCAACGTCACCACGCGGCAGGATGCCGCCGGCGGCTGCGACGGCGTCAACAACGGCACCTACGGCTTTCACACCAATGCCCAAGAGAGCCCCTGGTGGCAGGTCGATCTCGGCGCGTCGATGCCGCTGCATCGCGTGGTGATCTACAACCGCTGCGACGCGAAGATGGAGGACCGCGCAAGCCGGCTCAAAGTGCTGCTCTCGTCCGACGGAAAGACCTGGAGCGGACTCTACCAGCACGACGGAGGCAAGTTCCTCGGCCAGCCGGACGGCAAGCCGCTGGTCGTGCCGGGCGCGGGCAAGCAGGCCCGCTTCGTCCGCGTGCAGTTGCCCGGCACGCAGTATCTCCATCTCGATGAAGTGGAAGTCTACCGGGTGGGCAGCAAGGAGAACGTTGCCCTGCACAAGCCGGCGGACCAGTCGAGCGTCAGCCCGTGGTCCACGGCGAAGATCGCGGCGCAAAGCGGAGAGCGGAAAGCGGAAAGCGGAGGGCGGAGGGCGGAAAGCGGAAAGCGAGAGTATCCCACGGCGGCGGTTGTCGAGCGTGGGCTGAAGCTGGCCGAGGACCTGCGGCGGCTCGGGGGGAACGCGGATGCCGAGGTGCGGACGCTCCGCGAGGTCGCGGCGGCTCTGCCCTCATCCCAACCCTCTCCCAGAGGGAGAGGGGACCTTGATGCCCAGCGCTCACCCCAACCCGAGCCCAAAGGGAGAGGGGAGTTGTACTTCAAGGCCCGCTGGGCCGTGCGCCGCATGGCAGTGGCCAATCCACTCTTGGATTTCGACGACTTGCTGCTGGTGAAGCGGGCCCCCGGCACGTTCACCCACATGTCCGACCAGAACTACGGCTGGTTCTCGCGGCCCGGCGGCGGGCTGTTTGTCCTGGAGAAGCTCAAGTCCGACGCCCCGCGCCTGCGATGCCTGAGCACGGCGCTGGCCGAAGGGAGCGTGCTAAGTCCCGATCTTTCTTACGACGGGCGCAAGGTCATATTCTCCCACTGCAAGTTCTACCCCGGCCTCCGCGACCATCCCAACAAGCTCGACAAAGCCAACGTGCCGGAGGACGCCTTCTACCACCTCTACGAGATCAACCTCGACGGCACCGGCCTGCGGCGCCTTACCCGCGGCAAGTACGACGACTTCGACGGCCGCTATCTGCCCAGCGGCGAAATCGTGTTTCTGTCCACGCGCCGCGGGCAATTCATCCAGTGCGGCAAGGCGAGCGGCCAGCAGGCCAGCGACGGGGCCCTGCCCGATAGCTACGTGCGCTGCGGCGGCGGGCCGGAGCGCCCGGTGGCCGTCTACACGCTCCACGTGATGGACTCCGGCGGCGGCAACATCCGGCAGATTTCGGCCTTCGAGATGTTCGAGTGGACCCCGAGCATCGACCACGACGGCCGCATCCTCTACGCCCGCTGGGATTACGTGGACCGCTGGAACATGCCCTTCATGAAGCTCTGGTCCACGTTGCCCGATGGCACGAATGCCCGGGCGGTCTTCGGCAACTTCACGCAGAATCCGCACTGCACGTTCGAGGCCCGGGCGATCCCCGGCTCGCGCAAGCTGATCTTCACGGCCTCGGGCCATCACGCCAATACGGGCGGGAGCCTGGTGCTCTTGGACCCCACTCGGGGGTTCGATGGCGACGGACCGATGACCCGGCTGACGCCCGAGGTGGCGTTTCCGGAGACGGAAGGCTGGCCCAAGACGTACTTCGCCAATCCGTGCCCCCTTTCGGAGAACCATTATCTGGTTGCCTGGAGCGACCAAGAGATGATCGGCTGGCCGGGTCCGCCCGAGCCGGCCAATGCGACGGGGATCTACCTGTTTGACGCCTTCGGAAACTTGAACCTGGTCTATCGCGACCCGGCGATATCGAGCGTCACTCCGCTGCCGGTCCGGCCGCGGCCTCGCCCGCCGGTGATCCCGAGCCAGGTTGCCTGGGACGGCGAGCAAGAGGGAAGGATGCTCGTGCTGAACGTGTACGAAGGGCTCGCCGGCATCCCGCGGGGAACTATCAAGCGGCTGCGCCTCGTCGGCATCCCGGTAAAGACGCATCCGACGATGAATTACCCGGCGATCGGCGTGACGCACGACGACCCCGGCAAGTTCGTGATCGGGTCGGTGCCGGTCGAGGCGGACGGCTCGGCCCATTTCCGCGTCCCCTCCGGCGTGAACTTCTTCCTCCAGGCACTCGACGAGGATGGGATCGCCTTGCAGACGATGCGGAGTGCGACCTACGTGCAACCGGGCCAGACCACCACGTGCATCGGCTGCCACGAGCCGCGCAATACTTCGCCGCCGAATGTCCAAGCGGCGGCGTCGCGGCGCGAACCCTCGAAGATCGTCCCCGGCCCGGAAGGCTCCTGGCCGTTTGAATATCGCAGCCTGGTGCAGCCGGTGCTCGATTCCCAGTGCGTCGCTTGCCACAAGCCCGGCACCGACGGGGCCAAGTGGGACCTGACGGCCGCGAAGTCGTACGAGACGCTCTTGGGCTACGGCCGCCCCAGCCTCCGCGACCACGTCATGGCCCGGTACATGGCGGGCCGCTCGATTGCCGGCCAAGGCGCGTCGCAGACCAGCCCGCTGGTGAAGCTCCTGAAGCAGGGCCACTACGACGCGAAGCTCGACCGCGCCTCCCGGGAGCGGCTCTATCTCTGGATGGATACCTACGGCCAGCGCCAAGGCTCCTTCGGCCCGGACCAGGAGCGGCGGCTCCGCGAGCTGCGCCAGTCGCTCGCCCCGATGCTGAGCAGTGGGCAGTAGGCAGAGCCGGGCCGTGTCGGCCCGGAAAAGCCGGCAGAGGGCAGAGGGCAGAGGGCAGTTGCGTTGGGAAACGCCGGGGTATACTCTAGACGGCAGGGTGGCACGGGCTGAGCGTAGCGAAGCCCCAGGATTCTGCGGCTTACGTTCGGCGCGGGTCTCCTGACCCCGCCGGAGCACAACCACACCGCTTACGATAACTTCACACCGTTCGGCGCGGGTCTCCTGACCCCGCCGCCGCAGCAACCCAAGGAGATGACAATGTCGATTCGTCACACGCGACGCAGCTTTCTGAAGAAGGGCATGGCACTGGCAGGGGCGTCGATCGCGGCGGCCCAGTGGCGCGGGCCGTACGTTCTTGCGGCCGCAGAACCGGGCTCGAAACTGGGCGTGGCCGTGGTGGGGGCCGGCGGCATGGGCGGCTACAGCCTCGGCTGCGCCCTGAACGAGCGCCTCGTTGCCCTGGTCGATGTGGACGACGGCATCATCGCCGGGGCGATGAAGGAGGTTAACAAACGGCAAGACAAAGCCCCCGAGCCCAAGGTCTTCTTCGACTACCGCAAGATGCTCGACGAGTGCCACAAGGACCTCGACGCCGTCCTGATCGCGACGCCCGACCACAACCATGCCCCCGCGGCCATCCGGGCGATCAACCTCGGCAAGGCCACATTCGCGCAAAAGCCGCTCGCCCATAACGTCCGCGAGTGCTACGTCCTGGGCAAGGCGGCCAAGGAGCACAAGGTGCCTACGCAGATGGGCAACCAGGGGCATTGCAGCGAGGGGATTCGCCGCCTGGTCGAGTGCATCTGGGCCGGGGCCGTGGGGAACGTCAAGGAGTCGCACACGACCCTGGGGCGCAACTTCGGCGGCAGCGGCGGCCGGCCCCCCAGCAAGCCGGTCCCCAAGGGGCTGCACTGGGACGAGTGGCTTGGCCCGGCGCCCTATCGCGACTACCACGACGGGCTGCACACCTTCAGTTGGCGGTCCTGGCGCGACTTCGGCACCGGGACGATCGGCGACATGGCCTGCCACCACCTGGACGGCCCGTTCTGGGCGCTTCGGCTGGGCGAAGCGAAGCACTTCACAGTGGAGTGCGTCAGGCAGAAGGGCGGCAGCAAGGAGATGTTCGCCCAGGACAACGTCCTCCGCTGGGAGTTCCCCGCCCGCGGCGACATGCCCCCCGTGACCGTCTATGCCTACGACCACGAAGGGCTCTTGCCCGACATCGTGAAGAATGCCGAGCGGGAGAACAACCGCAAGTTCGGCGAGTTCACGCTCTACGTCGGCGACAAGGGGCTCATTGGGAGCGACGCGAGGCTCCTTCCCGAGTCCAAGCACCAGCAGTTCACCGCGCCGCCCAAGTCGATCCCCCGCGCCCTGGCGGGCGGGCCGGTCGAGGAACTCTTCCACGTCATCCGCCACGGCGGCACCTGCTGCTCCAACTTCATCGACTCGGGCGGCCCGCTGGCCGCGTTCGTGCTCACCGGCCTGCTGGCGGAGTTCGCCGGGGTGGGCAAAAAGCTCGAGTGGGACGTCGAAGCAATGAAATGCACCAACGTGCCCGAGATCAACGAGTTCGTCGGGCGCACGTACCGCAAGGGGTGGGAAGTGTGAGGGCAATGCCTCGATCGAAGAGTGTTTCTCGGCCGGGCGACGGGTTGCCGGCCGCGGCGGATGGAGGCGGCGTTCCTCAGGGCCCCGGCAGTTTTGCCGTCTGCCAGAGGCTGACCGTGCGATCGTAGCTCCCGGCGGCCAGCCGCGTTCCGTCGGGCGAGAAGGCGACCGCAAGCACCCAGCCGGTAATGCCGTTCAGAAGACTAACCCGCTCGCGCTGCGTGGCCACGTCCCACAGCTTGACGCTGCCGTCCTGGCTGGCCGTGGCCAGCGTCTTGCCGTCCGGGGAGAAGGCCACGGCGGTGACATAGTCCTTGTGACCTCGGATCACGGTCAGTTGCTTGCCGCCAGGCACGTCCCAGAGAGTAATCGCCCCGGGCTTTTGGAGGTCGTATGCCGTGGTGGCCAGACGCTGGCCGTCTGGGGAGAGGGCCAAACTGTAGACAGCCCCCGGGGCCAAAGCCGTCTGCCGGCGTGTGGCGGCGTCCCATAGCCTCCAGCCGTCCGCGCTCCCGGTGACCAGAGATCTTCCATCCGGGGTGAAGACCGCGCCGGTCATCCCGCTGATTGGACTGCTGAGCGCGGCCACTTCCCGACCCGTCGCCGGGTCCCACAGCTTGACGGACCTGTCCTCACTGGCCGACGCCAGCATGCGCCCATCGGGGGAGAAGGCCACGGTTTTGACGATCCCTCGATGTCCTTGGAGAGCCGCGTTCTCATCAACCGTTGGCACGCGGAGAAGCCTGACCTGGCCACTCCCCCGGAGTTCCTGCTTCCCGTTCACCTCGACCATTCGATAGCTGGCGGGATCGCCGCCGCCGACGGCCAGCGTCTTGCCGTCAGGAGAAAACGCGATGCAGAAGATCGGTTCCTTCAGGTCGGCCCGGACGCCGATCTGCTTGCCCGCAGCCACGTCCCAAAGGCGGACCTCGGGGAGAGTCCATTGGGGTATTGCCTTGGGATCGGCGCGCTCCATCTTCACGCTGGCCGTGGCCAGCAACTTGCCGTCGGGGGAAAAGGCGATGGAACCGATCGAACCGCTGTGGCCTTTGAGCACGGTCCGGTCCGCAGCGCGGGCCGGGTTGGCGCCGTCGGGCGTCGCCGGCAGGAACGCAACCAGGAGTGCGAAGGCGGCACTCGAGGCGCGCGCCCGGGTGATGGAGAGTAACGCGCCGGAGACGGCCATCGTTTGATCCTTTCTTGGGGCGCGGTCATTCCTTGGGCGGTTCGCTGGGCAACAGCCGCGGTCTTAGTTGCCCTGGCGTAGGGTTCTTCGCGTCGCTGCGGGTGAAAGTGACCCAGAACTTTCCCTCCAGCCGTCCTTGGTAGGAGTCGACTTCCGGACCGTACGGGACATAGGCCCCCCGGGTTCCGTCCCGGTCGTAGTCAACCAAGTTCGGGTTGTGCGTGTTTTCTTCGGTCGCCTTGTCGTAGGCGTAGTAGCCTTCCACTTTGGGATGCTGCGTCTGATCGCCGTAGGGGTCGTGGAGAATCAGCCGTAGGACGCGTCCCGTTTTGTCGACGACGGCCCCGAGGAGCACGATGCCGTGCCCTCCTTCCCGCGGTTTTCCGTCGGCGTATGCCTCGCCGGAGTCGCGATGGCGGATGCTCACCAGCGCGACGCTCCCGCGTCCCAGAGCGCGAAGAACGCCGCCGTCCGACTCGCCGAAATCAAAGACGTTGGCCGCCAGAGCCCCCGATACTTCGACCGGATATGCCTTCTCAAGGTACTTCTTGATGTTCTCGACGGCTTGCCAAGGCCGGTGACCCGCGCCGGCCACGGTGATCAGCCAGGTCTTGTTCCTGTGGCCCTGGTCGGCATCCACGTAGGGCCACTCGTTAAAGGCTTCGTGCAGCGATTTCGCCAATGCCTTGCGGGCCTCAAAGGCCTTCAGGGCGTCCTTGGCCGTGACAATGCTCAGGTAGTACTTGGCGTAGATCTCGCCGAGCGCCTTCCCCTCCGGAAACGGAAAACGGAAGGGGAACTTCCAGGGCGACGCGCTGCCCTTATTGGTTTCATAGAAATCGTCGTAGATGCCTTGGGCAATGCTCTTGACCGGATTGGGATCCGCCGGGTCGGTCCGGACCTCCACGCCGAGACCGCCCAGGATCATCGCCTGGCAGGTCGGGAAGCAGACCACCGTGCCGCGGATCTTCACGTCCGTTCTCCCTTCGGGGTCGCGGCCGCCGTTGGGGAGCCGGGCCCGGATCTGCTCCCGGACTTCGTCGCTAAAAAAATACTCGCGGCCCCACGGGATCGCGGCCAAGAGCCTTTCACTGGGCACCACGGCCTGGAGGGTGAAGCCTTGCTTGTGCTGATTGAAGTAAGGAGCCGCCATGCAGAATGTGTTGATCAGGATGCTGTGGACCCCGTCGAAATTCAGGGTAACGGCGCCGTCTTTGCGGCGCAGCTCGGCGCCGCGGTCTTCGTACCCGAGGGGCATTTCTTTCCCCCTGGGCTTCCTTTCGTATCGGACGTAACAGGTGCCGACGCGACCAACCCCATCGACCTCGGCCGACCACCCTTCCTCGCCGGCGGCCTTAACCAGGTTGGCCAGTGGGCCGGTGCTCATCTCGATCCTCTGGGTCTCGGTAATCTGCGCCTTCTGATTGTGGTAGGTGAACTCCAGGCGGAGGACGTGCCGCTCGGGAAGCGGCGGCAAAGTCAGCTCGAACTCGCCGTCCTCCGCGCGGGTTTGCGTTACTTGAATCGGCGGCTGTTTCACTCTCACCGGCCGGCCGCCCTCCTCGCGCAAGTTCGGGTCCAGGAGCCACGCCTCGACCCGCACGCTGCCCGAGACCGCAACCGCGCCCTCCAGCGACTGCGGGGTGATCGGAGCCACGATCGTGTTCTTGTCCGTGCTGCTCCTGGGAATGCGCACCCGGTGGAGCACTTTCCCGCGGACCACCAATTGCTCCCGGACCGCCACGCGGCGGAAGGTGCCCGATTCCACCACCTGGCCGTCCGATCCCTTGACTTCACGTTGCAGGACGGTCTCTTTTTCGGCGATCTCCGCTTTCCCCGAGAACCCCGGAATCCCCGACGACCAGCGAGTCGGTTCGTACTTGCTCCCGACTTTCGTGCCAAAAGGGCCCGAGGCCTCCAGCGGAGCCAGGTCCACGTTGAGCGTGAAGAGCTTGCGGAGGCTCTCCGGCGCCCCCGGCGAGTCGGAGGGCACGCTGAAGTCGAGACGGACCATGAGCTTCTTGGTCCCCGCGTCCGTGTACTCTGCCGCGTCGGCATGGACCCGCGACATCCGGGTTCCTTCCCGGGCCCGGACCAGGTCGTACTGCGCCCGGTTTAACTCTCGTTTGGCCTTTTCGATCATTTGCTGAGCGCCGGACGGGCTGGTCCTGGTCGCGCGGTCCGGCGTCGCCGGGGCTGCGAGTGCGTTGCGATACGCTTCCGCGGCTTGCCGGTGCCGCGCCGTGGCTTGAGCCTTTTGCCCGTCGGTGGCATTGGAGTCGTCCATCACTTTGTTGTACTCGTCCAACGCAGCCTGCTGTTGGGCCGCCAGGTCCTTTGCCGTCGCTGCGCCCGCTTCCTTCTGCTTGCCGGCCGCTTCCGCCTTCGCCTTCTCCTGCTCCCACTTGGCGACGTCCGCCCGAGCCTTCTCAATCCTCTCTTGAATCTCCTTGAGCGACTCCGGTCGGGCAGGGTGTACCACGAACAATTGGCTTTCCGAACAATTCGCGCCGCCGGTGCCGCCGCTGCCGGCGCCGACCCGGCTGCCGTCCTTGTTCTGGTAGTACAACTCGCTGACAGTGCTGGTCCAATGAATGCTCTCGACCACCGTGCGGGTTTCGATACCGGCCTCGTCGATCTCTTCACGCAGCACGACATTGGCCCGCGTCACTTGGACTGAATTTGGGGAGGAGAACCTCAGCCCGAACGCCCCGGGTTCGCGAGTCGCGTTGTGGTGCCGGCGGGCATACAAATCGCCGTACCAGCGAGCCACGGTCTTGAATCGCCGGCCTTCGGGCCGAGAAGACGGATCGGCGGCATCAACCGCCCCACCATGGACTAGAAGGAGAAGCCCGAGAATCAGCCGCAAGTGGAATCGACCCTGCCTGAGCATGGTGGATCCTCGTGGACGCGTAGCCTGGAACGGCGTGCGCTTTGAAGACGGCTCGCGACAACGAACTCTCAATCGCGACTGAATCCACACCGATGTCCGAACACACTCGAACCATGAATGCTACGCCTCAGTCCTGCAAAGTCCAGGCCGAGAATGGGTGGCAACCAGCAACCCGGTGCAGGACGCCATTTGCAGGCGTTCTGGCGTCATGGGCGCCGTCAATAGTACAATCTTAGGGTCGCGCGCAATCCTTTGAGTCCCGCAATTCGCAGGTGCATCACGTAAGCGGCGTTTCAGTTTTCCACGTTATGGAGGCTTGTTGAAGTATGATCCCGCACGGACTTCCATCGAAACCCAAGCTAATCCTTGGATGGTCCCAAAGCAACGTGCCGAACCGAATCTGGATCGTTACTCTGCTGCTCGCGCCCATCCTGTCGATCACCGTGACTGCCCAGGACGGCGCGGGCACATCCATGAAGTTCCAGGCCCTCAAGGTCGCGCCGCCGTCGGCGTCGGGCACCTGGGCGATTCTCGACCGCGATGGCGCGAACCGCCCGGTTGCGCAATACCTTTCGTCGCTGGGCGGAGGGGAATCGGGCACGGGGGTGATTACCTCCCCGCCGTTCCGTATCGCCACGGATACAATCACTTTCACCATCTGCGGCCACGACGGGCAGGGCGGCGGCGGGCAGAAGAAGAACTATATCGCCCTGGTGGATGCCAAGACGGGGAAGATGCTGAAGCAAACCATGGCCCCGGGCTCCGATGCCGTGCAGCCGCGCTCATGGGACGTCGCCAAGCTGCGGCCGCGCGAAGTCGTGATCGAGGTCCGCGAC
>Ga0315280_10008222_pt1 | contig 13703 bp, 9 predicted proteins | sample YL17G06_40_MG_FD_203697 | JGI IMG/M metagenome (GOLD analysis project Ga0315280, IMG submission 203697) | Sediment microbial communities from Yellowstone Lake, YNP, Wyoming, USA - YL17G06_40 | ecosystem: Environmental > Aquatic > Freshwater > Lake > Sediment | place: USA: Wyoming | collected...
GCGAAGCCGTGCACGCCTGCGGCCAGCGGGTGGCGGGTCCGGTTGAATTCACCGCTGCCATCCTCCCTGGTAACCAGGGCGTGAAGCTCCGGCGGATGCTCGACTATGCGTCCCCGGACATCCCCGGTCAGGAACTCGACAAGAGACCCAAGCCACTGATTGCCCCCGGTGAGACGGCACGTGTTTTCGTTGACGGCGAGAACGTCGGCGAATGGTACACGTCGCCTCGGCACGCGCGCCTAGCCTGGCTGGAAGATGATTTCGAGATTCCCGCCCAGTTCACCGCCGGAAAGAAGCAAGTGAAGATTCGCCTCGAAGTCGCCCCCGGAACTTCCTGGAGCGCCTTCCAGTATCGGGTGTACAGCTACGGGGACCAGAAGTGAACGGCGTCGGCGTCGGTGGGACTAGTGCTTGCTTGACTCAGTACACGTACTTATCGGCTTCCGAAACGGCAGGCCCTCTTGGCCCTACCGCGAGAGCATCTCAGCCGGACTTAGCCCCCCTTCTTCCGCCGCGGCGGGAGAGGACCGGTGCGAGGGGGTAAGCGCGAAGCAGCGGTGGAAACCCGGTGCGGGTGCCACCGCCGCAGGCGCAAGGCGAGAACTCAGGCATGAGGCGCTGGCCAGCACTAACTCAGCGCTTCGTCTAACATCACCAGGTAATGATCCAGCGGCACATAGGATGGAATGGAGTTGCCCGAACCGAGCGCGAAGCGTCCGCCCGGTGCACATTCATCGATGATGTGCCGTACGTATTTACGCAGCTCGTCCAGGGGTAACGTACAGAGTGCATCTACATCGACGCCGCCGATGAGCCCGATCCGATCCCCGTAAAGTTTCTTCGATTCGATCACCGGGGCTACCTTGTCCTGGAACGAGTGTTTGGCGTCGATCTTCACGTCGCTGATTAGGCCCTCCATGAGGGCGTCTATTCTCCCGCAGCTATGGAAGAAGTACGGCCTGCCCGCCGCGTGGCACATGGCCGCATATTTCTTGTGCCAGGGGAAGAAGTACTCCTTTATCGCCTTCGGGGAGATCATCGTGCCGTTACTGTGCCCCAAATCCTCACCCTGCCAGATGGCGACGAGTTTGTCGAACTGGAGCAGCCGCCGGTTGTACTCTTCGAGGAGACCCCCCAATTTATCGGTGATGGCTTTGAACAGGGCCGGGTCATCGTAGAGCATCGTGCAAAGGGTTTCGTAGCTGACCAGCCGCGACAGGTGCTCGTACACACCGCCCGCGTGGCACGACGTGAAGCCCGAGCCTTCGGGCAGGTGCGCGCAGACGTACTCGTGCATGTAGAAACACGAGTCGGTTATTTTCGGCCAGGGATACTTCTCGAATTGCTCCCAGGTGGTGATGACCCCTTCGGTCATCGACTGCCAGGCGCGGTTGTGCTCCCCCTCCACTGGGGCCGTGTCCTTGGCGACGTGGGAGACCGCGGGCAGGGGAAGACTTACCTCCACACGCACGAAGTCGTAGCCCACCGCAGTCCAGAACGCAATGACATTATCAAGGAAACCGTTGATGAGCTCGCGGCTCTCCTTCGAGAGGTCCATCTGCCCGCCCATGTACTCTTCCTTTTCGCCCGTGTCCACCCACTTCCGGCCCATCATCTCGAGGACCGGTTTCATGATTACGTTATCAACCAGATACTCGGCGAGGGGCGGTCTCGCGGGAATCTTGCGCCCCATCAGAGTGTCGATGAACACACTGACATCGGGCTGGGGTTTCGCAAGGGGCAATCGTAATCCTCGGCTATTTCCCGTAGCAGACATACTGGCGTCTCCTTTGGCTGGAACGTTCCCTCTCCCGGTCGATTGAGGCCGGACGTAACGTTTCAATCCGCCGTCCGGGCCTCCCGGTGGTGGAAAAGTATATCCTAACCCGCCTCGCTTGGCATCCCTTGCCGCAAAGATTTTTCTCCGGAGCCCTTTGGGAGTGCGACCACACCCCGGCCGGATTGCCCAGCCCTGAAACTCTTCTTGGACTCCCGGTGCTCCGGCTTCCCCTCACCTCTACTGCGCGTCCACCACGCACCGGAAGCCCAGGGTCCCCGCGCGGTCGATGCCGGGGGCCATCAGCAGGCACTTCCCGTGTTCGGTCAACTTGTAGGCCTGCGGAAAGTACCAGATGCTCCCCTGCGGCTGATAGTAGGATCCTCCCCGCAGGACGGCCGCCCGCGTGTGCTCATCCACATATTCGTCCGTCCACTGCCAGACGTTCCCAACGAGGTCTATAACTCCGAACGGGCTCGCGCCCTTCGGATAAGCGTCCACGTCGGACGGCTCACGCATCAGCCGGCGCTTGTCGGGGGAGGGAACGGCGCTCGAGTCCCAATCGTTTCCCCAGGGGTAAAGCCGCCCGTCCCCACCCTGCGCCGCGTACTGCCATTCCCATTCGTGCGGCAGCCGCTTCCCAACCCAAGCGGCATACACCCGGGCGTCCTCAAGTGAAACCCACGTGACCGGCTTGTTCGCCCAGCCGTCGGGGTACGTTTTGTTCTTCCAGTCGCGGAGGAAATTGTGGTCATCCTTCGGCTGGTAATGCGTGGCCTCGAGGAACTTCTTGAACTCAGCGTTGGTTACTGGGTACTTGTCGATGAAGAACGGCTTCAGCACCATGGTCCGGAGGTGGCGGCGGCGTGGCGAGTTCTCCCAGGCATATTGCACATCCACACCCATGTCATTCCGGCCTTCAATTTCGATGCCGGAGACACGATATTCAAAGTCCCCTCCCGGGATCCGCACCATTCCCGGTGGTGCGGTCTTGGCCGGCGCCGTGGGCGGAATCTCCACCACGCGCTGCGGCAGAAAGTTCCAGTCATGCGAAAGCTCGCGCAGTGGCTGGCGCGCCCGCGCCTTCATCTCGGTAAGAAACTCCGGGAATTGTGCCGGGGTTGCCTGCTCCTCCGCCGCCAGAATCGATCCGTAGCCGTGCGCTTCCATCTCAAAGCTGAGGATGGCGACAGCGCCGCTCACTTCTGGTTTCAGTTCCACACCATGCCAGAGGTCGAAGTAACGGGTGCCGGGCTTGTAAGGCACTTCGATCTGCCGGCCCACCACGTCATACTCGTTGCGATTGACCATGGTCCACAACGTTATCCCTTCGCCCGGAAACTTGCTGGCAAAAATTCCATATTGAAGCGTCGGGGTGTGCGGTTCCCAGCTCGGGCTCACCAGGAGATCGGCGAATCTCCGTTCGATCTTGGCAATGCGGCGCAGCGCCTCAGCGTCGCGGGGTGTGATCTGGTTCCAGATACCCCAGACGTTTTCCCAACTCTCGTAGCCCACGCCGTTGAAGAAGGCGTACTGAAGATTGTCGGTCTTATCGCGGTTCCACCGATCGCAGACGCGGACCATGTGGCGGGACTCGAGCCACTTGTAACGGCTTATCATGGGGACGAAGGGGTACTGCCAATAGCCCCACGTCAAGGTGTTCCAGGCGAGGGCTTCATCACTCGGCCCGCCCTCGGGCTCAAGGACCAGCGGATGCCCGAGTTGGTCGGCCGCGGTGAAGAAGGCGCGCGGAATGCCTTCCAAGGTGTCGCCGTTCAGACCGTCGGCCCCCACCTCCGTCAGCAAACGCGCGGTCGCCGTCCAGTTGGGAACGCCCTCGTCGCGCGTTCCCTGGTCCCACGGCATCACCGGGAAGACAACCCGCACGCCGCGGCGGTGGAAATCGGCCACCATCTGCTTGACGCCACCGAGGCCCCCGGGCAGGTCGCGGATCAGGTCGTATTGATTGCGGTTGTCGATGCCAATGTTGGGGTAGTCGTGCCAGATGAGCACCGAGTCTATCCCGCCATAGCGTTTGTCCAGATCATCAAGGTAACGGTCCACCGTGTAGCGGCCGGCGACGGGATCGTAGAAGTAACGGTCGTGGATCATCATCTGCGGCTGGACAAAGCTGGACTGCGCCCACTTCAACTCGGGCCGGCCGTATTGGGAACCGTCATAACCGATGCGCACCAGGCGCTCGGCGCGCCAGTGCTGGATGTCTGCGAGCCAGGTCTGGAAATCAGAAGCCTTCTCCGGGCCAGGAATCTGCTCGCCCTTCGGTGGATATTTGGTTTCCTGGGCCCAGAGGCCAGTGCCGGTCAAAAGTGCGAGAACGCAGGATAAGAGATGGATTCGGCGCATCATCCATGCCTCCTAGTTTGCCCCCGGTATGGTGCCATACGACCTATGGCCCTGCCCTGGCGGAAGTAATCCACGCCCGTGCTTCCCGTATCCGTGCCAGTAGTGTAAATCGGCGCGAAGGCCGGCGGGTAATCCCCAGCGCAATGCGCGTGCATGTTCGACCAGCGTCCCCAACTATACCCGAGCGAATAAGCCCGCGCCAAGCGCAATTGGGCTTGCTGTTGACTTGGAACCAAGAGGCGACCGCCCACACCACAACCAAAACAATTCATAACAAAGGTTTGAAACGTTATGACAATGACAAATTGTCGCTGCCGCGGTAGTACCCCCGCAGGCTCGGACCACACTCATTTGAGCGCATCCAGCGCTTGTAATTGGGCAGCTTCGTTCGTCTGGTAATTCCGTCCGAAGTGGGCTGGCTGTTTTGTGCCACTTGGGGGCTTTCAGGAAATAACGTTTAATTTCTCTTGAAAATATCCGCTTCATGGGCTATAAGGTAGTGCTTGTTGTAGTGCCCCCGGCGGATGGGCGCCTCGACTTTATGATGGAGGTTCTGGTTTGCACACTATTCGCGACGTGGCGCGACTGGCTGGCGTCTCGGTAGCCACCGCCTCGGCCGTAGTCAACAATAAGGGCACCGTCAGTCCGAAGCTGACGCAGCGCGTGCGGAGCGCCATGGAGGCGCTTGACTACCATCCGGACCAGGTCGCGCGCAGCCTCAAGGTGCGACAGACTCAGACCGTTGGCATTGTCATTCCCGATGCCACCAACCCCTTTTTCACAGACGTGATTCGGGGCGTCGAGGGTGAAGCCCGCGCGCATGGTTATGCCCTGATCTTCTGCGACTCCGCGGAAGATCCCGCCCAGGAACGCATCAATCTGAATACACTCTTTTCCCGGCGTGTGGATGGAGTGCTGCTGGCGCCCACGGACAGCTACGCCGCGCAGGATCGTCTGATCCAAAGGCGGTTTCCAATTGTCTTCTTCGATCGCCTTCCCCCCGGCTTTGCCGGGTCGGCCGTGGTCACCGACAACTTCGGCGCGGCCTATGAAGCCACGCGCCATCTGATTGTTCTGGGCCACGAGCGCATCGCCATCATTGCCGGCCGCCTCGACCTCTCGAACGGCCTGGACCGCCTGGAGGGTTTTCGCAAGGCCTTGCAGGAAGCCGGCCTCCCCCTGCATGACGAGTATCTCCTGCGCGGCAATTTCCAATTGGAGAGTGGCCACAAGTGTGGCCTCGAGCTGCTGCGGCTGAGCACGCCTCCCACCGCTGTTTTTTCCTGCAATAACCAGATGACCCTCGGCCTGATGCGCGCGCTGTACGAAAACCGGATCCCCTGCCCGGAGCGGATTAGCGTTCTGGGTTTTGACGATTTTGATTGGGCAGCCAACTTCAGCCCGCGGCTGACAACCGTCGCCCAGCCTACCTTCGAAATGGGCAAGCAGGCGATGCAGTTGCTCCTGCACAAGATGAAGGCCTTTAGGGAAAAGACGGAAACCTTCGAGGAGAAGGTCATCGCGCTGAAGGCCGAATTGCGCGTGCGCGACTCCACGGCCCCGCCTTATGCGGCGATGGGCGACTCGACCGGGACCCCCGCGCCTATAAAGAAGATCGCCGTCTAGGATTCAAAGAAGCAGACGATCAAGGATTCATTCATTTCGTCAGGAAACACGGGGTAGTGCCTCGGCAAAACCACCTGCGCTGGTGTACGATAGTGGCCTGTCCCGGCGCCGCACAGGAAGTCTCTGCTTGCAGGCCCGAAACGGTTCGGAATTTCACTGCCGCAAAAGGAGGTAAATGCGCGTGGCGAAGATCAATGACATGAAGGTGAACGCACCGTCTCAGCGTTTGCGGGGGACGTTACCGAAGATCGGGATTCGGCCGGCGATTGACGGGCGGCGGAAAGGGGTCCGCGAACTACTCGAGGGGCAGACGATGGGGATGGCGCAGGCGGCGGCCCAATTCCTGACTGAGAATCTGCGGCATCCGAACGGCCTGCCGGTGGAGTGTGTGATTGCCGACACCTGCATTGGCGGCGTGACGGAAGCAGCCGAATGCGCGGACAAGTTTGCGCGGGCCGGCGTGGGCGTCTCGCTGACGGTTTCACCCTGCTGGTGTTACGGCTCGGAGACCATGGACATGGACCCGCTGCTCCCCAAGGCGGTGTGGGGCTTCAACGGCACGGAGCGTCCGGGGGCGGTGTACCTGGCGGCGGTGCTGGCGGGGCACAATCAGAAGGGGCTGCCGGCCTTCAGCATCTACGGGCACGACGTGCAGGATGCGACCGACACTTCGATCCCGGAGGATGTGCAGGCGAAGCTGCTGCAATTCGCCAAGGCGGGCCTGGCCATGGCGGAAATGAAGGGCAAGTCGTATCTGGCGCTGGGCGCGGTCTCGATGGGGATTATCGGCTCGGAGGTCAACTCGGATTTCTTCCAGAGCTATCTCGGCATCCGCAACGAGTACGTGGACATGTCCGAGTTCATCCGGCGGATTGCGGAGAAGATCTACGACAAAGAGGAATTCGCGCGGGCCTGCAAGTGGGTGAAGGCCAACTGTCCCGAGGGGAAAGATTACAACTCGAAGAAGATTCAGAGTTCGCGGAAACAGAAGGATAAGGACTGGCTGACCGTGGTGAAGATGACCCTGATTGCCCGCGACCTGCTGGTCGGTAATCCGCGCCTGGCGGAGCTGGGTTACGGCGAAGAGGCGCTGGGGCACAACGCCCTGCTGGGTGGCTTCCAGGGCCAGCGGCAGTGGACCGACCACTTCCCCAACGGCGACTTCATGGAGGCAATGCTGAACTCCTCCTTTGACTGGAACGGCATCCGCGAACCTTTCGTGTTCGCCACGGAGAACGACAGCCTGAACGGTACGGCCATGTTGTTTGGCCATCTCCTCACCGACACCGCGCAGATCTTCGCCGACGTGCGCACCTACTGGAGCCCGGAAGCGGTAAAGCGCGTCACCGGCAAGAAGCTGACGGGCAAGGCAGCCCACGGCATTATCCATTTGATTAACTCCGGCGCCGCCACCCTGGACGGCACGGGACTTCAGACCTGCCACGGCAAGCCGGCGATGAAACCCTACTGGGAGATCACGCCGGAAGAAGCGGGACGCTGCCTGGAGGCCACGCGCTGGTGCCCGGCTAACCTCATGTACTTCCGCGGCGGTGGCTACTCTTCGCAGTTTGCCACCCAGGGGGAAATGCCGGTGACCATGAGCCGGATCAACCTGATCAAGGGGTTAGGACCGGCTTTGCAGATCGCCGAGGGCTACACAGTAGTGCTGCCCAAAGACGTGCACGACATCATGGACCAGCGCACGGATCCCACCTGGCCCACCACTTGGTTCGCACCCATCGTCACCGGCCAGGGACCGTTCAAGGATGTCTATTCGGTGATGTACAACTGGGGCGCGAACCACGGTTCCGTCAGTTACGGTCACATCGGCGACAAGCTGATTAGCCTGGCGTCCATGCTGCGTATTCCGGTGTGCATGCACAACGTGGCGCCGGAACGCATCTTCCGGCCCAGCGCCTGGGGCGCTTTCGGCACCCACGACCTCGAAGGCGCCGACTTCCGCGCCTGCGCCACCTTCGGCCCCGCCTACGGCAGGAAGTAGAGTGGGCTTGCATCAGCTTTGGGCCCATCGCAAGCGGGCTCCGTGAAGCTTCCACCACGCCGGGAGGGCGGTCTGCGACCCGCCTTCCCGGCGTTCGTGCCTTATCGAGGGCAAGGCTCCCCGTCGCCACCGAGACGCCGGCCCTCCACGCATTTGGATACCTTTCCCGACAGCGCATGCGCCTTGACTTATCTCTCAGGCTCAGGTTATCTTGGGTGTTCAGCCGTTGAGTCAAATGCAAGGGAGTACGAGCGTCTTTGAAAAGCACCTTTCGACCGAATCTTAGGCACCGGGCCAAGACGCACGGGTTTCGCGAGCGGATGAGAACCCCTGGGGGCCGCAAGGTATTGTCCCGGCGGCGTCAAAAGGGTCGTTATCGACTGGCTCCGTAAGAGTTCGCTTGAGGCCGCAGGCTTTCCCCAAAGAGTACCGGTTGTTGCGCCGAAGTGAATTTCGGCTGGTGTACGAGGCAGGGCAGCGTCGGAGCGGGTCCCTGGGCGCGGTCTTCTTTCGGCCCAATGGGCTTACCCTGACCCGTTTGGGAATCACCATCCCCGCCAAGCTGGGCGGCGCGGTGCTGCGCAATCGAATGAGGCGCCGGGTGCGGGAGGTTTTTCGCCTTAACCGGCTGAGCATTCCCGCAGGATGGGACATTGTGGTGAACCCGCGGGAGGGGGCCGCTACCGTCGACTTTTCGAGACTCGCGCAGGAGATGCTTCGGCTTTTTCCCCACCAGGCGCCTGCCGGCCGCGCAGAGGAGGCTCGACCGCAGTGAAATCGTTCGTGCTCGCGCTGCTTCGTTTCTACCAGGGGTGCCTTTCGCCGGTTCTTTTCAGTTCGTGTCGCTTCTTTCCATCCTGTTCCGCGTATGCTTACGAGGCGGTGGGAAAGTGGGGCACTTGGCGGGGACTCGGGCTCACGGTCCGGCGGCTGCTGCGCTGCCGCCCTTGGGGCAGGCACGGTTACGATCCGGTACCTTGAAAAGTGCGCGCGAGGTTTACGCAGGCTCGCTGTGAGGTCCGCGCAGCGGAGCCTAAAGGACCGTAAAACACCAAGGAAGTTCATTGGCCGATGGATCTAGACACTGACAAGCGGATGATATTGGCGCTGGCGCTTTCTTTCGGCGTGCTGATCCTGTGGCGCGTCTTCCTGGTGAAAGAGCCCCCACCGCCGCCAAAGCCGGCCACGCCAACCCAGGCGGCAGCCCCCTCCGCCAGTCAGCCACAGCCGACTGCCCCCGCTAAGCATCCTCCTCCTGTAGCGCTCCCGGTACAGCGAGGCACCAGCGCCCAAGATATCACCGTGGAAGGCGATGTTTACCGGGTCACTTTTTCCACGCAGGGCGCGGTGGTGAAAAGCTGGGTCCTGCCAAAATATAAGGACGAAAAAGGCAACCTGCTCGATGTGGTTGACCGCGCCGCGTGCGAGAAGCTCGGCTTCCCGATGAGCCTGCGCGTGGCGGACAAAGCTCAGAGTGACAAGCTGAATGCGGCGCTCTACGTGGCGAATCCGAGTGGCGCCACCGTGAAGGCGCCGGCCACGGTCGAGTTCACCTTCAGCGATGGGAAGATGCGGGCGCGCAAGCAGTTCACCTTCGCCAACGACTATGAGATTCGGGCGGAGGTGAGCGTCTTCGACGGCCAGCGGTATTTGCCGGTCGAGGTGAGCTGGCCGGGAGGGTTCGGCGACCACTCGCTGACGCAAGCGCAGAAGCAGGCGGGCGCCAAGTTCGTGTATACCACAGGGACTGAGCTGAAGTTCGCGCGCGACGGCAAGGTGAAGGAAGACCATTTGGTTTCCGGGCCTTTCCGGCTGGCAGGCTTGGAAGACCGCTATTTTGCCGACCTCTTCCTGCCTGTGGATTCGAATCAGACGTTTAGCGAAGCTTACCGGGCGCGCGCCGGGCGTCAGGAATGGAGCCCCCCAGACTGGAAGGAAAAAGAGAAGCCTAAACCCCTGGGAATCAGCTTCGGCAGCCTCGAGCCCAAGCCGCTGGCATTCAGAGTGGTCGTGGCTCCGAAAGGCCTGGACGTCTTGGGGGCGATCAAACCTCCACTGGACGGGCTGGTGGACTTCGGCTGGTTCAGCTTCGTGGCCAAGCCGCTGTTCCTGGGCCTGCGCTACCTCTACGACCACCTGGCCCACAATTACGGCTGGGCCATTGTCATCCTGACCGTCTTCATCAACCTGGCGATGTTTCCCTTGAAAATGAAACAGCTCCGGTCCGCTCAGGAGATGCAGCGTATCGCCCCGCTGGTCAAGAGCATTCAGGAGAAGTACAAGCAATACAAGTTCAATGACCCGCGCAAGCAGCGCATGAATCAGGAAATGATGAAGCTCTACCAGGAACACCACATCAACCCGCTGGGCGGCTGCCTGCCGATGTTGTTCCAGTTACCCTTCCTGTATGCGTTCTATAACGTGCTGACGAGCGCCATCGAGCTGCGCCATGCGCCGTGGATGTGGTGGATCAAAGACCTTTCGGCCCCGGACCCTCTTTACATTTTGCCGACGGTGATGATCGTCACGATGTTCATCATGCAGAAGATGACGCCCATGACCACGGCGGACCCCGCGCAGCAGCGCATGATGATGATCATGCCGCTCGTCTTCGGTATCATGTTCTACAGTTTCGCCAGTGGCTTGGTCCTTTTCTGGCTGACCGGTAACGTGGTGGCGATCGCCCAACAGGCTTTCATGAACAAGGTAACGCCACCGCCGGAACCGCTTCCCTTCCCGCGCAAAGGCGCGCCGGGCAAAGACAAAGAGCGTTGACATGGACGAACTGACAGCTCCCGTTCCCTCGCGACCGCTGGAAGGCGCGCTGCCCCTGATCGAATCGCTGCTCAAGCAGATGGTTCGGTTCGGGGGTTTCGAGCTGCAGTTTGCCATCGAGAAGAGCGCGCCCGGGGAAGAGGAATTCGAAGCGCCAGAGTATGTAGTGGACTTCACCGGGGCGGACGCCGACCTGCTGGTGGAAAAGAACGCCACGCTGCTGGATGCCCTCGAGTACGTGGTCCTCAAGGCGGTCCGCCTGGAGGAAGCGCTCTACACCAAGATCACCTTCGATTGCCAAGGCTGGCGGCGGCTGCGCGTGGAAGAACTCAAGCTCACGGCGCGGGTGGCAGCCGAAAAGGTGATGGAAACCGGCGATCCTTTTCCCCTGAATCCAATGTCCGCGCGTGAGCGCCGCATCGTTCACCTGGCCTTGCGCGACCAGCCCCAGGTACGCACGCTGAGTGAAGGCGCGGGGCCCGAGCGCAAAGTGGTTATCCTCCCGGCCTCCCCTCCCCCGGCCCGCTCTTCCCGACCCTTCCGCAGGCGGCACTGATCCCGCATGGCGGGACGGGAAGCTGTGCTAAGCTGAATCCCGCCGGATGTTTATTTGGGTAGGGGCGGGCTTCCCGAAAAGGGCATCGGGAGAGGCTGCCCGCCCGCGGGAGCGCGGCCTGTCCCGACGAAGGCGGGAAGCGCTTCCCTAGCAAAGCCGGCGATCAAAGCTTGCCGCCACGTCATGCGAAATGCAGACACCATTGTGGCCATCGCTACGCCCCCGGGCCGCGGAGGTTTGGGCGTCGTGCGCCTTTCCGGTGCGCGCGCCCTGGAAATCGCCACCGGCCTCGTTCACTTCACAAAGTTGCCGCTCGAGGCGCAGCATGCCACGCTGGGAACCCTGACCGATCCAGAGAGCAGCCGCACGCTCGATGAAGTCGTGGTCACCTGGTTCTGCCAGCCGCACTCCTACACCGGCGAAGACGTGATCGAAATTTCCTGCCATGGCGCGCCGGTGATCCTCCGCTACCTGGTCGAGTGCGCGCTCGCACGCGGCGCGCGCGCCGCCGAGCCGGGCGAATTTACCCTGCGAGCGTTCCTGAACGGCCGCATCGATCTGACCCAGGCGGAAGCCATCCGCGACCTCATCGAAGCGCGCACGCTTTATCAGGCACGGGTGGCGGCGCAGCAGATGGAGGGTGCAGTCTCCGCGCGCTTGAAACCGCACAAACAAGTTCTCCTGGATCTGATAGCGCGGCTCGAGGCGGGCATCGACTTCGCCGAGGATGACGTGCCCATCCTGGGCTGGCCGGAAATCCGCGCCCGCCTGGACGCCATGCGGACCGATCTGGGGAAGCTCGTGGAAGGTTACAAGTACGGCCGCATCGTTCGCGAGGGCCTGGGCTTGGCCATCATCGGTCGGCCGAACGTGGGCAAGTCCAGCCTCTTCAACCGCCTCTTGAACGAAGAGCGCGCTATCGTGACCCCGACGCCCGGCACCACGCGCGATCTGGTCAGCGAGACGGCCAATGTGAGCGGCATCCCCTTGCGGTTGATGGACACCGCCGGCATTCGCCAGACCCGGGACGACATCGAGAAAATCGGCGTCGAGAAGTCCTTCCAGGCGATTGCGGATTCCGACCTCCGCCTGCTGGTGGTGGACGCTTCGGAAGGCTGGATGCCGGAAGACGCCGAATTACTGGGTAAGCTTCGCCCGCTGGGCGCGTTGGTCGTGGCCTGCAACAAGGTTGATTTGCCATCACGGCTCGCTGCGGCCGAACTTCAAGAGGCGCTGGCGCAAGTGGGAGCTTCAGCGGTTGCGGTAGGCGTGGCCGGCGCTGGGCCCGATACCCTCGGCGATGGCCGGAACGGAGCAGTTCCGCCCGCGGGTGAGCCTCCGGGAGAAGCTGCGGTGGAGGTCGTCTGGACGTCTGCTCTAACCGGCCAGGGGGTGCTTCAACTTCGGGAAAGGATTGTGGAGGTTGCCGCTCCCGCGCGGGACCTTGGCCCGGAAGGCGAGTTCATCACCAACCTTCGTCACCAGCAGTTGCTCAAGGAATCGCTGGCCGCCCTGAACCGCGCCCACGCAGCCGCCACCCAACAAATCCCCCATGAGATGCTGTTGCTCGACCTCTACGATGCCCTCCGCCCCCTCGACCAGATCACCGGCGCCACCTACGTGGACGACCTGCTGAACATCATCTTCTCCACTTTCTGCGTGGGGAAATAGGGACGGCTTGTCTTCCAGGAGATCTGCTTGAGTCGCGTCGGCTTGTGATCATGGGTTTACCTGGTGCAGGCACAATTTCAGGGTGCCACCAAAGCTCGGCAAGCTGAACTACGAACTGCTTGACCAGACGGGGTTATGGGAATTATAAGGTGAGTGGGAAGAGAGTTTAGTAGCACCATGTCCCATCTCTCAATTGATGAATTTAGAGCCGCTTTACTTGTCCGCCCTCTTGAGGCACTGGTCAGAGAGTACATATTCCAGGGTCTGGCGTACGCTTTTCGCCAGAAGCCGGAATCAATGGAAATTCTTCATCGCCACTTGTTTAGAACGCTCAACCTTTCACAACGCAACGTGATCGTTGTCGGCAGCGCCAAGCTGGGCTTCAGCTTAAGCCCTGACACATTTCCCCGACAGTTTTCGGAGGAATCGGACATTGATGTCCTTGTAGTTGATGAGTCGCTCTTCGACAGACTCTGGCTGACCCTGTTGAAATGGCAATATCCACGCAGGCTGGTTCAACTTGGCAGACCCGATGCGGAATGGGCTAGCTGCCGGAGAAAAGAGGTATACTGGGGCTGGTTGACACCGGACAGGATTCGGTTTGAAGGATTGTCGTTCCCGGATGAGCTCAGGCCGCTTCGGGACATCTCTACACGTTGGTTCAATGCGTTTCGCAGCTTGTCGGAGTACCGGGAATTTGCTGCCAGGAATGTTACTGGCCGCTTGTACCGCACTTGGCATCACGCCTTTTTGTACCACGTAGAAGGGCTGAGGCAGATCAGAGAGAAGTGCCGCCGCACGGAAGGAGAGTAGCAAATGGAGTTTGATTCGTCGATCCACCCGATCGCGTGGTTCAATGATAGATATTCTGAGGGGAGCCTTACAATCAAACCTCCCTATCAAAGGAAGCCTGTCTGGGCAGCAAGGCAAAA
>Ga0315280_10008224_pt1 | contig 13702 bp, 11 predicted proteins | sample YL17G06_40_MG_FD_203697 | JGI IMG/M metagenome (GOLD analysis project Ga0315280, IMG submission 203697) | Sediment microbial communities from Yellowstone Lake, YNP, Wyoming, USA - YL17G06_40 | ecosystem: Environmental > Aquatic > Freshwater > Lake > Sediment | place: USA: Wyoming | collected...
GCGCGAACCAGGACAGCGATCGCAGCCTCCGCGCGTGCCGGCGAGGCACCACCGCGGGGCACGCTCTAATCGCGCCGGCCGGGCCGAGGCGGCTTTGACGGCCCGCGGCCGCCCTCGGACCTCAACCCTCGGACCTCAACGTCCCACGGTCGGGCTGGTTCTGGTATACTCGTCCGGCTCGCCTGGGTGGCAACCCTGGCGACACGGTCATTGCCCTCCTCAGACGAGGCCGTGCGTCACGAGCGAGCAGCCAATAGTCCCGCTGCTCTTACACTCTTGGGAGAAGAACTGATGCAGCAGCTTTACAGAGTCCTGCTGGGCATCGCCCTGGCGTGCGCGATGGTCTGCGGCGCCGCCCGGCCGAGTATGGCCCAGACCATCACGACCGGCACGCTGACCGGCGTCGTCATGGATGCCCAGAAGGGCGTGCTGCCCGGTGCGAACGTGGTCGCCGTGCACACACCGACGGGCACGACCTACGAAGCCATGACGCAGGCCGACGGCCGCTTCACGATTCTCGCCGTCCGGGTCGGCGGACCCTACGCCGTCAAGGCCGCCATGAGCGGCTTCAAGACCGAGGAGCAGACCGGCCTGATCGTCGCGCTCGGCCAGACCGTCTCGCTGGATTTCACGCTGCAGATCCAGGCGGTCACCGAGACGATCACGGTGAGTGCCGAGTCGCCGCTCATCGAGACGACGCGGCCGGGCACGGCGGAGAACGTGGCGGGCCAGGCGCTCGAGGCGCTGCCGACGATCAACCGCAGCCTGACCGATTTCGCCCGCCTGTCGCCGTACTTCAACGCGACCGCCTCGAACGACGGCGACTCGTTCCTGTCGGTGGCGGGCCGGAACAACCGCTACAACAACATCCAGATCGACGGCGCGGTGAACAACGACCTGTTCGGCCTCTCCGGCTCCGGGACGCCGGGTGGCGTGGCGGGCACGCAGCCGATCAGCCTCGACGCCATCGCGGAGCTGCAGCTGCTCGTGTCGCCCTACGACGTGCGGCAGGGCGGGTTCTCAGGCGGCGGCGTCAATGCCATCACCAAGAGCGGCACCAACGACCTGCACGGGACCGGCTACTACCTGTTCCGCAACCAGAACTGGGTGGGCGTCGGGCCGGCCAACACCAAGGTGAGCACCTTCGGCGACAAGACGGGCGGCGCCAGCGTGGGCGGCCCGATCAAGAGGAACTTCGGCTTCTTCTTCGGCAACTTCGAGGTCGGGCGGCGGCAGACGCCCAACGGGTACTCGGCCGACGGCTCCTCGGGCCTGACCTTCGGCTACGTGCCGCAGCTCCAGCAGGTGCTGGACATCGCCAAGAGCAAGTACGGGTACGACCCGGCCGGGGCCGGCCAGGATCCGCTCAAGGAAGACGTCCGCGCGCAGAACAACAACAAGGTGTTCGTCCGCACCGACTTCAACCTGTCGAGCCGTCATCGCCTGACGGCCCGCTACAACTACATCGACGCGTTCCAGGACGTGGGCAGCTCCGGGGGAACGACCTACAAGTTCTCGGACAATTACTACCGGATGGCGGACAAGCAGAACTCGTTTGTTGGCCAGTTGAACAGCACGTTCGGCCAGGCGTTCAACGAGTTCCGCGTGGCGTACCAGCGCGTGCGCGATCACCGCAACACCCCCAACAGCCAGTTGTTCCCGCAGGTCACGGTGCACATCGCCGGCTTCAACAGCCCGCAGAAGGTGACCTTCGGCAGCGAGCAGTTCACCGTGGCGAATCAGCTCGATCAGGACATCGTGGAGCTGACCGACGACTTCACGATGGTGAAGGGGAAGCACACGATCACGGTGGGGACCCACAACGAGTTCTTCAAGTTCCGCAACCTCTACATCCGCGACAACGCCGGGACCTACGAGTTCGCGTCGATTGATCTGTTCAACCAGGGGATCGCGCAGAGCTTCGACTACAGCTTTGCGACCAACCCGGCAACGCCGCAGCTGGCGGCGCGCTTCAGCGTGCGCCAGTACGGCCTGTACGCGGGCGACCAGTGGCGGGCGGCCGACCGGTTCACGTTGAGCTACGGCATCCGCTTCGACGCGCCGACCTTCCCCGCCGCTCCGACGGCCAACCCCGCGGCGGCCGCGGTCTACGGGTACCAGACCAACGTGGTGCCGAACTCGAAGATGTGGTCCCCGCGCGCCGGGTTCAACTATGACATCAGCACCGACAAGGTGAAGCAGCAGCTGCGCGGCGGCCTCGGCCTGTTCAACGGGCGGACGCCTTACGTGTGGCTCTCGAACCAGTACGGCAACACCGGGATCGAGTTCACGCGTCTCAGAATCAGCTACGGGAACCCGACGCCCACCAGCTACAACAAGATCCCGTTCGTGTGGGATCCCCTCGGCCAGCCGAAGTCGGTGGGGTCGGCCGCCACCAACGAGGTGGACATGATCGACCCGAACTACAAGTTCCCCTCGCTCATCCGCGGCAACCTGGCCTACGACCGCGAGCTGGGCTTCTGGAACCTGAGGGCGACCGGCGAGTTCCTCTTCTCGAAGGTCGTGAAGGACATCAAGTACCAGAACCTGAACATGCGCCAGACGAGCACGTTGCCAGCGCCGGACGGCCGGCCGTACTACGGCAGGGTGAACCCGTCTTACAGCGACGTGATCTTCCTGACCAACACGAACCAGGGGAGCACGTGGAGTCTCAGCGCCAAGGTGGACAAGCAATGGAGCCGCGGCTGGTACGCGAGCGGCTCGTACCTGTACGGGCGCGCCACATCGATCATGGACGGCACCTCGTCGCAGGCCGCCTCGAACTGGGGCAACGTCTACGTGCCGGGCGATCCGAACAACCCGCCGCTGACGACCTCCAGTTTCGAGGTCGGTCATCGCATCACGTTGACGGCGTCCTATGACGTCCCGATCCACAACCAGTTCAGGGCGACCGTGTCGGTCTACTACAACGGCCAGTCCGGGCGGCCGTACACGTACCTCACCTCCACCGACATCAACAACGACGGCCGGACGAACCAAGACCTCCTCTACGTGCCGGCGAACGCCAACGAGGTCATCGTCACCAACGGCACCTGGGATCAGCTGAACGCCTACATCGACAGCGACCCGTTCCTCGCCGCCAACCGCGGGAAGATCGTGCCGCGCAACGGCGCGCGCGGGCCCTGGGTGAACAGCATGGACTTCCGCACGGCCTTCAGCATCCCGACCGGCGGGAGGATGAAGGCGGAGGTCACGCTCGACGTGCTGAACTTCCTGAACGTGTTCGGGAACACCTACGGACAGGTGCTCTACCCCTTCTACAACGACCTGATCCCGCTGAGCGCGAGCGTCGACGCGGCGACCGGGAAGATGGTCTACAACATCAGCACGTTGACACGGAACAACGTCACCGGGCCGGGGACCGGCGGGCTGAACGGCATCGGGCTCTGGAACCGTGACGACCTGCGCTCGCGCTGGCAGGCGCAGATGGGGCTCAGGCTCCGCTTCTAGCGCTTCGGCGGGTCTGAAGACCCCAACCCGTTCCCAGACAACAAAGCCCGCGGTGCCTTCGGGTGCCGCGGGCTTTCTCGTTTCAGGCAGGGACCAGGGATCAGGACGGCCTGCGCAGACCGCGAGCTCCGGCAACATGCACCGGCGGGTGGCCGCGCGCAGTGCCGCCGGACCGGAAGAGGCCCGCACTCATCGCCGTGACAGAGGCCTCTGAGGACCGCCGGCCGAGGAGCGGCCAGGACCCGCTCGGCGACGCTGTCGGCGGTCGGCGGGCCGTGTCGCGAAGCGGCCCGTTGGAGGCGCCGACCTCAGGTGCCGAAGCCGACCGGGACGCGGAGCGACATGGCCTGTCGACCGCGCACACGCCGGCCCGAGGCCGTCCCTGATGTACGACCCTGAAGGTTTGCCCCACCGAAGCCGGCTGGGCGCAAAAGGAAACGGGCGAGGTCGGCTCTCCCTCGCCCGATGGATCCTGTCGCCGCTCGCGGGGCGACAGCCCTGCGCTACAGGTGCCGCGACTGCTCTCAGCTTCCCGTCTTCGGTGGCACCTTGAGCGAGTAGCCCTTGCGCGACCAGACCTGCAGGTCCGAGCGCTTCACCTTCACCTCGATCGTCCGGTTCCGCCTGGTGGGGTCGGGGTTGTTGGAGTAGTAGCCGAGCATGTAGTAGTCGCTCGTCTCCGCGTCGATCCGCTTGAGCGCCTTGTCGAAGTCGTTCTGGTTGACGACGGCGATGCCGCCCGTCTCGTCGGCGAGCACGCGCAGGCTGTCCTGCGACTTGCGGATGTAGTCCTGCCACTCGCTCGGATCCAGGTTCTCGTCCAGGTCCTGGCCCCCCACCAGTCCGCGCGGGTCGATCGTGTAGATGGTGGCGTTCGCGCGGTTCGCCGCTCGCGTCAGGTCCGCCAGCTCTCGCGCCAGATCGGCGTCGGCGAACTGCTGCCCCTGGCGCATCTGGTCCTGGGTCGGGTCCGTTTGCTGGTCCTGCTGCTGGCCACTGACGTCGTTGTTGTAGTAGCCGTACGGATTCTGGCCCGAGCGCGATACCGTAAACGGGTTGAAGTCGTACCCGTCGCTCACGTAGATGATCGCCTTGCGGCGGTTGTGCACCTGCTCGAGGTTCTTCATCAGGTCGAGCGCCGTGGAGAAGGCGACGTGCGCCCGGTACCGCACCTCGCTCGGTCCCTCCGAGCTCTCGGGACCCTGGATGATCTCCGACGGCTTGAGCTCGTTGCCCGACATCTTCTTGATGGCTTCGTCCAGGCGCCGCCGATCGTAGGTCAGGTCGATCGCAATCGAGGACGGCCCGGTTGAGACGATGCCGAAGAGGTCGCCGTCGTGAATGAGCTCTTTCGACATCTTCTTGAAGAGCTCGCGGATCCGTCCGGTGTTGTTGAATTGCAGGTGCAGGTCGTCGACAAACAGCAGGAAGATGCGGCCGGCCGTGTCGTTGGCCGGGCGCGATGGCGGCAGGATGATGCCTTCCTGCGCGGGCGGTGGCGGCGCCATCAGGCTGTTGTACACGCGACCGCCGTGCACAAGGTCGAACTGCATCAGATCCTGCTTGACGTTGTCCTCGAACACCTCGAAGTCGCCCGGCTTGAGGTCGGAGACGAATTGGCCTTTCGAGTCGCGCACGATCACGTCGGTCGTCACCAGGGTGACGCCTGTCTTGAAGGTCGGCTTCTGGATATCCTGAGCGGCCTGCTGAACCGGTTTCGCGGGCGGCTGCTCCGGCGTCTTGGGCGGCGCCGCCGGTGGCGCGGGCGGCGCCGGCTCCGCAGACCCCGAGCTTGCCTGCTCCGCCCCCTTGGCTGACGTGGATTCGGGCGGGGTTGCCCGGTTGTCTCCGGCCTGGTGTGCTCTCGTGGCCGCGGCTGGCGCCGTCGCGACCGTCGCAGGCGAACGCCCGGACGTGGCGCAGGCCGCCTCGCCAAGGGCCAGTGAGCCGACCAGGCCAAACGCTGCAGCGAAAACAGCGGGGACTTTCACGATCCGACCTCCACCACCTTCAGTATACTGCTCATCACTCCCAGCCTTCGGGCTTCAGGCTTGGGCGCGCCTGTCGCCCGAGGTCCCGGCCCGAGGCCGCGGTCGTTGCTGCCCGATGGCGTGCTCCCCCTCGGAGTATAGACGCGCAAACCCGAGTTGCGGCCGGCCTGTAAGGCCGCATTCTTCATTTAGGTTCGCTTCCTGGCTCAGGCTCTTCGCCAGCCTCTGTCGAGGCGTCTTCCACGGCGGAGGGCTTTGCCGCGGACGCGTCGGTGACGCCGGAGGCGGCCAGCCGATGCCGCCGGCGCGTGCGACGCACTCCGCCGCGGCGGGACCGGCGGCGGCGTCCGCCCAGGCCCGCCCGCAGGGCTTGGTAAGCCGCCTCGAACCCGTCCAGGCTCCGTCGAACCTCATCGGCTGTCACCCAGGCATCGGGGTTGAGCTTCTCCGCCTCGTCGCGCAACTGCTCCAGCCGTGCAGGGTCGGTCACCCGCTGTGAGATGCGGGCCAGGATCTCGGCGTACCGCGCCCGCAGGCGTCCCAACTGTTCGGCGCCGACGATCGACTCGACCGCGCTCGACGGCCCATACCCTGGGGCCTGATGACCCGCGTCACGCTCGATGACCTCCAGGTCGTCGTTCAACAGCGTCGCCGCTGTTTCTGGTGACGGCTGTTCGGCCGCAACCTCGGCGACGACAGCCGCGTCCGCTCCACGGTCCGGGCCAACCACGCTGACGGGCGCCGTGGGCTCGGCCGTCACAGAAGCGCCCGGCTGCCCGCCCCTGCGCCTCGAGCGCCGGCGTTTCCGCCGTTCGCTCCCACCGGCAGCCCCAGGCGGCGGTTCGTGCCGGATTCCGTGGGCCCCCAGCGGTTCGGTGTGCGGCTTCGCGGGCACGCCGGCCTGCGGTGCGCCGGCAGCCGCCCGATCCCGCTCCGCCCCGGCCCCATGCGTCTCACTCGCGGGCAAGTCCACGTGCCCCTGCAGGATCCTCGACCAGTTGAAGTCGAGCTCCGGGTTGTGCTCCTCGATCGAGCGGATTGCCTCCTCGTCCAACGCGGCGCGGCCGACCCTCACATTGGGCGGTGTGCGGAACCAGTAGAGAATCCGCGGCCGCGCCTTCCCGCGGTAACGGAAGCCGTGCATCAGAAACGTGTTCTCGTAGCCGCGTTTGTCCCGGGTGAAACGGAGGAAGGGCAAGGCCTACTTTCGTTTCTGCGCGCCGGCCGTCTTGCGCGCGAGGTTCTTCGGGCGCACCCGCTTGGCCGCCTTCGCCGGGCGCCGCGTCGCCGTCTTCCGGCCCGGCGCTGCCGCCCGGCGCGCGCGTGGCGTCACGCTGCGCCGCGGGGCGGGGGCAGGGGGTGCCGGCGCCCGGTAGGCCATGTTGAAGCGGATCTGGTCGCCAATCGTGTGGAAGCTCCAGATCTCGGAGACGGCGATGTTGTGCTCGGCGCACAGGCGTCGCGCCGCCTCGACCGACGGCGCTGGCACGTAGAGCTCGAACCGGGTCCGCAGCTTCGCGTATGCGGCCCACTGGGCGAGCGCCTCGAGGTTGTTGACCGACTCGTCGGTTTCCACCTCGACCACCGCCTCGAGACGGTGTCCACGGTCGAGCGTCGACAGGACGAGGTCAGGGTACAAGGCGCCAAGTGGCGACGTCACCGCCTCGTTCTGCTCGGCACCCTGGTTGGCCGCCACCTGGTAGCGGCGCCGCCACCGGGCCTGCAGCAGGCGGATGACGCGGTCGTGCTCGAGCTGCTCGCGTACCGGACGCACGAAAATGGGGCTCACAGGGCCTCCAGCGGAAATGTACGGGAACAGCGAGGGCGTCGGGACGGAATCAATCATTATACCATCAATTGAGGCCAGCGCGCTGCGGCAAAGACTGGACGCCGGCCCGCCACGCCGCGCCCCGCCGCCCGCCTGCACGGAGAAACGGCCACGCGCTTGACGACCGATCCCATTGCTCAGACAATACCCGGCGTGCCCGAACTCGAGCCGCCCTCCCCGGTCCGCCGCAGCATCCTCATCGTCGACGACGACCTCACCATTATCGAGACGTTCTCGCGCTACCTCACGCTCGAGGGCTTCCGCGTCCTGAAGGCGCTCGATGTCGATACCGGGCTCCGGCACGTGGACAGCAACCAGCCCAACGCCGTCATCCTCGACCTGCGCATGCCGCTCAGGGACGGGTTGCAGTTCCTGCGGGCGTTCCGGGCGAAGGACGGTCACGCGCACACGCCGGTCGCCATCGTCACCGGCGACTACTTCCTCGATGACATGATTGCCCACGAGATCCGGTCGCTCGGCGCCCTGCTCCGCTTCAAGCCCTTGTGGCTGGAAGATCTCGTCGCCCTCGCCCGCCAGCTCCTGAAGGGGTGACCTGCCCTTCCTCGTGACTCCCCCGCACCCCTTGTCCGGTTGCCTGCGCGGCCGGAGGTGCGCCGTAGTACTATGGAGGGTCCGCATGCCACGTAAACGGCCGGGGCGGCGGCGTGCCGCGTCGCCGGTTGCGCGCCTTGTGCGCGCGTGGGGTCCCGGCCCGGTGCCTGTTGCTTCCCGGACGAATCCTCGATGAGCGACCGCTTTCTGCGCGCCTGCCGGCGCGAACCTGTCGATCGGACGCCCGTCTGGTTCATGCGCCAGGCTGGCCGCTACATGGAAGAGTACCGCGCCCTCCGCAGGCGGTATACGCTGCTGGAGATGTGTCGGACGCCGGAGCTGGCCCTCGAGGTGACGCTGCAACCGGTCCGGCGCTTCGCGGTCGATGCCGCGATCCTCTTTTCCGATCTCCTCCTGCCGCTCGCGCCGATGGGCCTCCGCGTTGACTTCGTCGGCGGCGAAGGCCCCTCTGTCGAGTCGCCCGTGAGGACCGAGGAGGACATCGATCGTCTGCATGCGGTGGAGCCGCGCGAGGACCTCGCCCCGGTTCTCGAGGCCATCCGTCTCGTTCGCGCCGAGCTCGGCGGGCGCGTGCCCCTCGTCGGGTTTGCCGGGGCGCCGTTCACGCTGGCGTCGTACGCCATCGAGGGAGGGCACTCCTCGACCTTCGCGCACACGAAGGCGCTGATGTACGGCAACCCGGCGGCGTGGCACCGGCTGTGCGACAAGCTCGCGACGGTCGTGGGCGGCTTCCTCGCGGCGCAGGCCGAGGCGGGGGTCCAGGCGCTGCAACTGTTCGACTCCTGGGTCGGCGCGCTGGCGCCGGCCGACTACCGCGAGTTCGCGCTCCCGCACACGCGGCGCATCTTCGAGGCGCTCTCGTCGATCGACGTCCCGACGATCCACTTCGGCACCGGTACCGCGACGCTCCTCGGCGACATGCGGGCGGCGGGTGGCGACGTCATCGGCGTCGATTGGCGCATTCCCCTGGACCAGGCATGGGCGCGGATCGGCGACGGCTGTGGCGCGCAGGGGAACCTCGATCCGGCGCTGCTTTTGGCGCCCCGACAACGGCTGCTCGATGGGGCGGCCGACGTGCTTCGGCGCGCCGCCGGCCGGCCGGGGCACATCTTCAACCTCGGACACGGCATCCTGCCGGCGACGCGCGTCGAGCAGGTCGCGGCGCTGGTGGAATTCGTGCACGGATACCGAGTAACAGGTAACGGGTGAAACAGGTTCTACTGACTACTGACTACTGGCTACTGACTACTGCTTTATGTTCGCCGCCCTGCTGATGGCTCACGGGACGCCCGAGACGCTCGACGAGATGCCGGCGTATCTCACGTTGGTCCGCGGCGGCAGGCCGCCTTCGGACGCGCTGGTCGAGGAGATGCGCCACAACTACGCGGCCCTCGGTGGCCGGTCGCCGCTCACCGACATCACCGGGCAGCAGGCAGTCGCGCTCGCCAAACGGCTCGGCCCCGCGGTGCCGGTCTTCGTCGGCATGCGCAACTGGCGACCGTTCATTGCCGACGCCCTCGCAGCCGCCGCCCGGGCCGGCGTGAGGCGCGTCCTGGGCATCCCCATGGCACCGCAGTTCTCGACCCTGAGCGTACAGAAGTACATCGACGCCGCACGCGCGGCGCTGCCCGATGGCATCGAGTTCGCCTGTGTCGAGCCGTTCTTCGACCACCCGCTCCTCATCGACGCCTTCGCGGCGCGCCTCAGGGAGGCCTGCTCGCGCGAGGGCGAGGAGGTGATCTTCACGGCTCACAGCCTCCCCGAGCGGGTGATCCGGGACGGGGATCCTTATGCCCGGCAGGTGGCGGCGACGGCGGCCGCCGTCGCGGCGCGGGGCGGCCTCGAACGCTACCGCCTTGCCTATCAGAGCGCCGGCCGGACGCCCGAGCCCTGGATCGGCCCCGAGCTTGGCCAGATGATCCGCGAGCTGGCCGCCGCCGGGGCGCGGAGCGCTCTGGTCGCGCCGATCGGCTTCGTCTGCGACCACACGGAGGTGCTCTTCGACATAGACGTCCAGGCGGCCGCGCTGGCGCGCGAGGCGGGCATCGGGCTGCGTCGCACCGAGTCGCTGAACGCCTCGCCGCTCTTCATCGAGCTGCTGGCGTCGCTGGTCGAAGAGAGTCTTCGCCGACAGTCGACAGTCGTCAGTCGATAGTCGTCAGTCCGCCCACGGAGCGAGGAACCGGGAACCAAGAACCGCACCAAGAACCAAGGGCCAGGGACTCAGAACTGGTACGTCGTGAATTCGTTTGATGTTGTGATCATCGGCGGCGGCATCGCCGGACTGTCGGCGGCGTACGAGCTGCACAAGCGCGGGGTCTCGTTCCAGTCGCTCGAAGCGGCGCCGCGCCCCGGCGGTGTCATCCTGACGGAGGAGATCGACGGCTTCACCATCGATGCCGGCCCCGACGCGCTCCTCATCCAGAAGCCGGCGGCCGCCACGCTGTGCCGGGAGCTGGGACTCGGCGACCGGCTGTTCCCCACCAGGCAGCCGCGCAAGGCCTACATCCTGCGCAGTGGCCGGCTTCATCCGCTGCCCGAGAGCTCGATCCTCGGCATTCCGCGCGACGTCGGCGCGCTGGCCGCTACGCGCCTGTTCTCGCTGGCGGGCAAGGCGCGGATGGCGGCCGAGATCGTGGTGCCGCGCCGGCACGACGCGGTCGAGGACGAGTCGATCGCCTCCTTCATCGGCCGGCGCTTCGGGCGCGAGGCGGTCACCTATCTGGCCGAGCCGCTGCTGGCGGGTATCCATGCCGGCGACGTCGACCGGCTCTCGATGCGCGCGCTCTTCCCGCGGTTCCTGCAGGCCGAGCAGCGGTACGGCAGCGTGCTCCGTGCCTTTCGGCAGATCGGGCAGCGTCCCTCGAAGGATGGCGCCTTCCTGTCCCTTCCCCGGGGCCTCAACGAGATCGTCGTCGCGCTGGTCGGAAGCCTGCCGGCGGGCTCGCTCCGCTGCAATGCCCCGGTGGATCGCATCGATGGGTTTGCGCCCTACACCGTGCACGTTCGCGGCGGCGAGGCGGTGACGGGCCGTGCGGTGATTCTGACGACCCCGGCCTATGTCGCAGCCGACCTGCTGGAAGGGCTCGCCCCGTCCGCCGCCGCGCTGTGCCGGGAGGTGCCGTACGCGTCGAGTGCCACCGTCGCCCTCGCCTACCCGCGCGACGCCGTCCGCAACCCGCTGGTCGGTTCCGGCTTCGTCATCCCGCGGGTCGAGCGCACGGCCATCATGGCTGGCTCCTGGGTGTCCTCGAAGTGGCCGCACCGGGCGCCCGACGGGCAGGTGCTGCTGCGCGCCTACATCGGGGGCGCCCGCGACCCGGGGGCCCTCGAGCGATCGGATGCCGAGCTGCAGGCCGCAGCCGAAGCCGACTTCGGGGCCATCCTGGGTATCAGCGGCCGGCCGGTTCTGGCGCGCGTCTATCGCTGGGAGCGCGCCAACGCGCAGCACGAGGTCGGGCACTTGCAGAAGGTGGCGGCCATCGAGGCACACCTGAAAGACCGGCCGGGCCTCTTCCTGACCGGCAGCGGCGTGCGCGGCGTCGGCATCCCCGACTGCGTGGCCGACGCGCGCGCAACGGCAGCGGCCGTGGCGGAATTCGTCGGCCGGCGACAGACATCCCCATGACACGACAGATTTCCCGGCCCAGCATCCTCCTCGCGCTGCTGCTCCTCGGCAGCGTTCCCGTGCTTTCGCACGCGGTCGGCGCTCCTCCGCCAGTGCGCGGGTCCGATCAGCCGCCGCGCACCCTTGGGCTCGACCCGGCCATCGACACGATCCTGAAGGAGATCCGGGCGGCCGACCGCGGCCAGCTCGCGGTATCTGAGGAGGACGGCCGTCTCCTGCGGGTGCTCGCGGCGACCGGCCGGGCGGAGCACGCGCTCGAGATCGGCGGCGCAAGCGGGTACAGCGCCATCTGGATCGGCCTCGCACTGCGCGAGACCGGGGGCCGGCTGACCACCATTGAATACGATCCGGGGCGTGCGCGCCAGGCGGCAGCCAACATCCGTCGTGCCGGCCTGGCCGACATCGTGCGAGTGGTTCACGGCGACGCGTTCGCGGAGATCCCGGCGCTCGCGGGCGACTTCGACTTCGTCTTCCTCGACGCCTGGAAGCGGGACTACAAGCGTTTCTTCGACCTGGTTCGCCCGCGGCTCGCGCCGGGCGGCCTCTTCCTGGCGCACAACGTCGTCAACAAGCGGAACGAGATGGGCGACTTCCTCGCCGCGCTCGAGAGCGACCGCGACCTGCTCACCGCCATCGCGACGCCGTCGGGGGAGGGACTCTCGATCTCGTACAGGAGGAAGTAGGCAGACGGCAGAAAGCGCAGGGCTTCAGCCCTGCGTCGGAGGAACCAAGGACGAAGGACCAAGGACTGACGGTGACAGTCGACAGTCGACAGTCAACGGTCGACAGTCGATATGCACACCCCGGCGACGACGCTGAGCGGCAACGTGCATGGGATGCCGCTGGCGGCCGTGCTCGGCCAGGAGCCTACGGAGCTGGTCCAGATCGGCGGGTTCTCGCCGAAGGTCGCGCCCGACCGCACCGTCCTCATCGGCGTCCGCAACCTCGACACGCGCGAGAAGGAGCTGCTGCGGGCGTCGGGGGTCCACGTCTTCACGATGAAGGACATCGACCGGCAGGGAATCGCGGCCATCACCGAGCGGGCCCTGGCGCTGGCCGGCCACGAGACAGCCGGCATCCACGCGTCGTTCGATCTCGACGTGTGCGATCCGACGATTGCGCCCGGCGTCGGCACGCCGGTGAAGGGCGGCCTCGATTACCGCGAGGCCCACACGCTGATGGAGATCCTCGCGGATGCCGAGCGACTGATGTCGCTCGACATGGTCGAGGTGAACCCGATCCTCGACGTCCGGAACGCGACCGGGACGCTCGGGATGGAACTCGCGCTGTCAGCGCTGGGCAGGATGATCTTCTGACACCCGGCACCGTTCAGCCCCTCCCCCGCCTCCTCGACCACGTCGGGCCCGACCGGTCCGGGACGTCGAGCGCTTCGAAGATGCCCAGGGGTTGCGTCGAAACGACGAGCGTGTCGCGGCGTTTCTCGAGCGAGGCGATCTCGTCGCGGAAATCCGCGGCGTGCCGCTCGTAGACGACCATCTCGCTCCAATACTCGATCAGCAGGTACCGGGTCGGTTGCGCGACGTCGGAGAGAAACGAGCTTCCCAGGTACGAGCGGCTCCGGCGCGCCAGCGCCGTCCATTCACCGTCGGCGCCGTGCAGCCGCTCGAACTCCACCTGCTTGCCGTCCCGCACCTCGAACTGCCACGCAAACGCGATCACCGTTCCCTCCACTGCCCGTCGGGCGTCGTGCTGAACGCGGAGCGCCGCCGGCCGCCGACACGCGCCCGGGCCCCGAGTCCTGCAGTCCACAATTATGGCGACCTTTGCCGGCAGTCAACACAGATCGACGATGGGGCGGGCAGGAGCGGGAGTGAGCGGGAGGCGTGTCAGCCGGCGTGCATCTCCGACTGCATCTCGGTGAGCTTGTCGACCAGGAGGGACAGCGAGTACGGCTTCAGGACTAGGGCCGTGTGCGGCCGCACGCGCTCCAGTTGTCCCGACTCCTCGGGCGCCGCCGAGAAGATGACCACTGGCACCCCCGACGGCAGCGACGCGACCACATCCCGGCCCGATCCGCCAGGCAACCTGAGGTCCACGATCGCGCCAGTGAGCCTGTGCGACCGGACGATCTCCAGCGCCTCGGGCACCGTGGCGGCCGTGACCACGGCGAACCGCCGCATCTGCAGGAACCTCTCGAGTGCCTCTCGGACCACTGCTTCGTCTTCCACCACGAGGACGAGTCGATTCGGG
>Ga0315280_10008225_pt1 | contig 13702 bp, 15 predicted proteins | sample YL17G06_40_MG_FD_203697 | JGI IMG/M metagenome (GOLD analysis project Ga0315280, IMG submission 203697) | Sediment microbial communities from Yellowstone Lake, YNP, Wyoming, USA - YL17G06_40 | ecosystem: Environmental > Aquatic > Freshwater > Lake > Sediment | place: USA: Wyoming | collected...
ACAACTTCAAGCACGTCCTGGACGTTTCCGAGCACCCGGCGTTCGCGGCCGCCGGCCGGAGCTACCGCGTCCTGTTTTCCCTCACCCCGACGAGCGGCCAAGTGATCCTCGTCCGCTTCCGCGTACACGCGATTTGAGGACTCTGCTGAGAAACAATCTCCCCTTTTTTTGGTGCCGACCCATGTCCAGCGACCTCGAGCAACTCCAAACGATCAAGAGCCAGACTCTGGCGTTGATCGCCGAGCTGACGGCCAACCCCAAGCCGACCTACTACCTCGACGGGCAGACCGTTTCCTGGAACGACTACCTCGCCCGCCTCCAAGCCACGGTCGATTGGTGCCAGCGGAAGCTGGCCGGAGAGGAGCCTTTTGAGATCCATTCCCGGGGGATCACCTGATGTTCGATCCAGAGGACGATTTTGCCCGGGTGACCGACGGCCTGGTGGCGGTGAGCGTGCTTAGGCCGGGGAGTCCGACGGCAACCGCCGTGGCCCACGCGCTGCGGCATCCGATCCGCCCGTTGGCCGCCGGAGGCTCCTTCCCGCCGGATGCCGCCGCCGACGCCATCTGGCACCTGCCGGTGGCCGAGCTTCCCGACCCGCCCCGGCCGGGAGACGTCATCCTCGATCCCGGCAATCGCCGGTGGACCGTGCTCCGCGTCCGGCCGGCGGGCCCCGACGGGCGGTGGCGCTGCGCCGCGCGGGACCTGGTGGTAGCCTACGGGCTGAACCAGTACGTGGACGTCGAGAAGGCCACCTACTCCAAGAGTGCCGCCGGCGCCGATGTGGCGAGCTGGCAGGTCTGGCGGACCGGCCTCCCGGCCCGCATCCAGCCGGCCGAGGTCCAATTGAAGGAGGAGGGTCTCAACCGGGTGGCCGCCGCGCGGTTCACGATCCTCCTGGCCGACGACGTTCCCCTGGACCACGCGGACCGCATCAAGGGCCCCGACGGAGCGGTCTACGCCGTTCTCGGCTATCGCAAGACCCCGCCGCTGGGCGTGCCGCTGGAAATCGACGCGGAAAGGATCGGCTGACGATGAATCTCGAACAGGCCATTCACGAGCGCTGGGCCGCGGCCGAAGCCCTCAGCGCGCTTTTGCCGGCGGAGAAGCTGCGGACCGGCGCGGCGCGGGGGCTGGAGCTGCCCTACGCCGTGCTCGCGCGCAAATCCGGCCGGAACCTCTTCCGCACCAGCGGCGGCCAGGCCCTCGACGAGGTGATCCTGGCGGTCTGCGTCCGGCACGAGGAGTACGACGCGGGCCGGGCCATCGTCCGCGAGGTCACGGCCGCCTTCGACAACAGCGACTTCAGCCTGTCCGACGGGCCGCACGTCGTGGCCATGCGGCGGACCGGCGAAACTGCCCCCCTCCACGACGGCAAGGCGTGGCGGTTCGAGCTGGAGTTTCTCGTCCAGGTTGACCTCCCTTCAGGAGCGTGAGCGATGACGACTGAGTTGAGGAGTTCCGTCGGCGTGGAGCTGGGATGGACGTGGCGCGACCGGCTGGGCACGAGCTCGATCACCGACAGCAACCGGCTCCCCTTTGCCCGGGACTTGAGCGACGGCAGCGGCGCCAACCAGGCCGACGTGGTCTGGCACGCCCACGACCAGTCGCTGGCGGCCGGCGAGTCGATCACCCTGTACCTCGGCGCACTGGCCCAGGGCCTCTTCGGCGACACGATCACCCTCCAGCTCGCCCGGGTCAAGGCCCTCCTGATCGTCAACCGCAGCGCCGTCGGCGACGGCTACCTGGTGGTCGGCGGGGCGGGAGTCAACGAGTGGTGTGCGCCGTTCGGCATGCTCGGCGACACGGTGAAGGTGATGCCCGACAGCCCGCTCTTGCTGGCCAACGTCCGCGACGGCTGGGACGTGGGCGTCGACAGCGAGGCCCTGCGGATCACGGCGGCCGGCGGCACGGTCGTCTTCGACGTGGCCATCCTCGGCACCAGCCAGGGCGGGTCGGGGGACTCGTCGTCCGGCGAGTCCTCCTCGTCCGGCTCGTAAGGAGAATCCGCTCATGGCCCTGCTCAGCGGCAAAGATGGCACGGTCCGGCTCGCCGGGGGCGAATTGCTCCGGGTCAGCCAATGGCGGATCGAGAAGACCAGTCACAACAAGTCCTACGCGGCCAACGACACCGGGGGCGCGCGGATGCGGGTGCCCGGGGTGAAGGACTGCACCGGGCGGCTGGAGATCAAGGCCGACGACGCGGCCGCCGCGCCGGTGGGCGAGGGAGACGTGCTGGCCCTGGAGCTCCACGCCGACGACTCCGCCGAAAACTACTACGAGCTCTCGGCGATCGTCGACGCGGTCCGCGTGGAAGTGGACGTCGCGCAGGCGAGGCCGGTGGCCTACCTGGTGGCCTTTTCCGGCAATGGCCCGATCACCGCCCACGGCATCCTCAACGAGGCGTGACCTAAATCGGACGAAGGGGACACTCTAACAACGTTGTTGGAAAGAACAGGAAGAACGGTGAGAAGAGAACGGGAGTAGGGCGTGCTCTCTGTTTCTCTGCGACTCGGCGGTTCAGTTCTCTTGCTTTGCGCCTTGGCGCCTTTGCGTGAGATGCCCGGATCGATCCCAACATTGATGTAAAAGCCTCGAAGAGGGAGGTCTCATGAGCGTGCCCTTCAAGGAACTCGGCGGCTCTCCCGTGGAAACCTACGCCGCGGAGGGCTTCCGCGCGGAGCGGCAGTTCCTCATCGCCTGGGAAGACCGGGACGCGTTTGCCGTGGAGCTTTTGGGAACGGCGGTGCCGCACGGCGCCTCCACCTGGCTTGAGTACCCCGGCAAGTCGTCGGTGTTCGCCGTCAGCCTCCGCTACGAGCCGTTCGATCCCGACAATCCCGATCCCCAAGCCCTCACCGATCTCACCCAGGGGCTCAACAGCTACAGCAATTCCTTCGCCAAGGCGACGGTCCAGTACCGGACGGTCTCGCCGCGGGACCGCGACGACGGGCCGGAGAACGAAATCGGGACCCATCTGACCTACCAGATGCTCTTCGGCGTCGAGCAGTGCGAGATCACGCCCGGCGGCTGGACATGGGTCGACGAGCCCTCGATTCCCGCTCCCCAGGACGTTCCCCTCCTGAAGACGATCCCCGTGACCGAGCACCATCTCACCTGGCACCAGGTCATCCGCCCGCCGTGGGACACGATCCGCGACCTCCAGGGCAAGGCGAACCTGGGGGTCTTCCTGGGATGTCCGGAAGGGACGGTCCTGTTCCTCGGCGCCGAGGCCAACAAGCTCTTCCGCAGCGACTTCGACGCGGGGGCGTCGGAATTCTGCTGGGAGATCCGCTACGTCTTCCGCGAGCGGGCCGTCAAGCAGGGCGGCCACGTCTACGGCTGGAACCACTTCTATCGCGCCGATCCGCCCGGCTGGGCCGAACTCACTAACGGCACGGACCGGATGTACGACCTGGCCGACCTGGCCACTTTGTTCCAGTCCGCGCCATGAAGCCGATCCGCCTGTTCGTGGCCGGCTACCCGGGGGACATGGGCGGGGCCAACACCGAATGCTGGCACACCGTCGCCCTCTGGCGGCGGTTCGGCGCCGAGGTCCTCTTCCTGCCCGCCGCCGCGCCGGACCCCGCCTGGCGCGAGCGGCTGGAACGGATCGGCTGCCGGACGATCGAGCTTCCTTGGGACGATCTGCGCGGCGTAAACGGGCTGGCCGGCGGCACCGTCGTCTCCTTCTGCAACCGGACGTTTCTCCGCGACGCCGGCCGTTTCCGCGACCTGGGGTGCCGGATCGTCTGGGTGGGCTGCATGAACTGGCTCTTTCCCGAGGAACGAACGCACTACCAGCGCTGCGGCCCCTTCGACGCCTACGTCTTCCAGAGCCGGTTCCAGCAAACCGAGCTGCTCGGGCAGTTGGAGAAGTTCGGCGTGCGGGCCGCGCAGTGCCATTTGATCCGGGGGGCGCTCGTGTGGGACGCGATTGGCTTCCGGCCTTTGCCGCATCGCCGCGGGACGCCGCTGGTGGTGGGGCGGATCAGCCGCGCGGCCGCGGACAAGTTCTCGGCGAACACCTGGCCGATCTATCGCCGGATTCCGTACCCGGTTCGCGCCCGGGTGATGGCCTGGGACCCGCAGATCGCGCGGAAGCTGGGCGAGCCGCCGCCGTGGGCCGAGTGTCTCCCCGCCGGCGCGGAAACCGCCGAGCACTTTTTCCAGCGGCTGCACTGCATGATCCAGGTCAACGGCGGGGCCCAGGAGAACTGGCCCCGATCCGGCCTGGAGGCCATGGCCGCCGGGGTCCCCGTGGTGGCCGAGAACCGCTGGGGCTGGCGGGAGATGATCCGCCACGGCCAGACCGGCTACCTCGCCGACAACGAGGACGAGCTGGCCTTCTACGCCGCCCGGCTGGCCTACGACGAGGACCTCCGCATGGAGATGGTCTCCCGGGCCCGAAAGGTCCTGGAAGAAGAACTGGCCAACCCCGAGGTCCTCTGGGAGGGGTGGAGAAACGTCTTTGAGAGCCTGTTTGACGCCCCATGAAGATCGCCGCTGTGTGCTGCACGTACCTGCGACCGTTTGCGCTGGGCGAGCTGGTGCGTTGTTTCCAGTACCAGGATTACCCATATCGGGAGCTCATCATCCTGGACGACGCCGGCCAGTACGAGGATGGGGAAGGGGAGAACTGGCGGCTGGTCTCGTTGTCCAGGCGATTTGCCACGCTGGGCGAGAAGCGGAACGCGGCCGCCGCCCTGGTCTCGCCGGACGTCGAGGCCCTGGCCGTCTGGGACGACGACGACTTGTACCTGCCGTGGGCGCTTTCGGCCTCGGTCGCCGCCCTGCGGCGGGCCCCGTGGTCCCGACCGTCGCTCGTCTTGCACCCCACGTCCGACGGCAGCCTCCGGCAGCACCGCACGGGCGGGCTGTTTCACGGCGGCTGGGCGTATCGCCGCGGACTCTTCCAACTCCTGGGCGGCTACGCGGCCGTAAGCAACGGCGAGGACCAGGAGTTGGCCGCCCGGCTGGCCCGGACCCACGTCGGCCACGCCGATCCGATCCGGCTCGGCTTCCGGCCGTTTTACGTGTATCGTTGGGCTGGAGGCTGGCACTTGTCGAACCTCGGCCTGCGGGGATACCAGCGGCTGGGAGCCCTGCGGGGAGGCAAGACGCCGCTGGTCGCGGCCGATCCGCCGGGGATCGACCTGAGGAACCCGCGAATCCTCCGGGGAGTGTACCCGAGGGCGTTTTGAACTTAAGCTGAGGGCTGACTGCTGATCGCGGAGCGCCGAAGCGGTTGGGTGCCATGCCCACGCTTGTCGTGGGCATGTTGTGGAGCCACCATGGCCAAGCAGAGTGGGCATGCTCACGCAAGCGTGAGCATGGCACCCGTCACTTCACGGTTGTCGGCCCATTGGAAAGACGTGGCCATTGCAGTGCGAAGGGTCCGGCTGATTCGCGAAGTCCCCCGGCCCACCGGCCGGGGCCCGGGCAACGGCCAATACGCGTTGCAGCGGCTGCTTCGGCGGAGGATCGAGGAGGGGTTCGACTGGCTTTCGCTCGGCGGGCGGCCGCAGCCTGGGGAGCTTCCCTGGTTCTGGAGCTGGGAAGATCGCGCGGCGGCCGTCCGCTGGGCCTGCCGCGGCGAGCCGTTCGTCCAGGGCCCCAACACCCTGTTCGTCCAAAGCAAGCGGCCGCGGATCGACGCGCTGGAATGCGCGCTGTTGGACGCGGCCAGTTGCCGGATGATGTTTACCGAGTCGGCGTGGTACCGGGAGTTGATCCTCAGGCACCGCGGGCCGGAGAACCGCGCGCCCGTCGTGCTCTGGCCCTATCCGATCGACCCTCGCCCCGCCGGGCCGGCCCCGCGGCCCCGGCACGACCTGTTGATCTACGTAAAGAACGGGGATTTGGGCGGGCTTTGCGAGGACCTGCGGGCCCACTTTCGCTCGAGCCGGGTGATCCTCTACGGCGGCTATCGCCGCGAGGATCTCTGGAACCTCGCCCGCCACTCCCGATCCTGCGCCTACCTGGCCGACGACGACCGCGGCCCGCTGGCCCTGGCCGAGATCCTCCTGTGCGGCTGCCCCACGGCGGGCCTTCCCACGGGCGCTCCCTTTGTAGAGCCGGGGCAAAGCGGGTTCCTCGTCGAGCCCTCCACGCCCACGGGCTGGATCGAGGCCATCGAGCGATGCCACGCGCTGGACCGCCGCGAGGTTGCCGGGCGGGCGGCCGCGCGGTTCGACGGCGCGGGGATCGTGGACACGGTGCTGGCGGCCCTTGACGATGCGCGGCGGGCGGAAGGGGCCGCGGGCGCCTAGTGGGCCGGCGCCCGTGATTTCGCGGGTGCCATGGCCAAGCTTGCTTGGCCATGCTGCCTGCACAGCATGCCCACGACAAGCGTGGGCATGGCACCCAAGCTGTGAAGCTGAAAGCTGATAGCGGACGGCAAAAAAAGGCCCCCGAAACGCGAGTTTGGGGGCCACGCCGCGGCTGGTGAACGGACGCGACTTTTCTAGACCGGCCGAACCTTCTCGGCGCGAGGACCCTTGGGACCGTGGCCCTCTTCATACTCGACCGTCTGCCCGGGGCGAAGGGCCTCGATGGTCGTCCCCTCCAGGGCGGAGTGGTGAAAGAACAACTCACCCTGCTCCCCCTTGATGAAACCAAAACCCCTGTCCGCCACCAGTTTCTTGATCGTACCTTGCGGCATCTCCGCAACTCCTCGAAAAAAACTCGAAACACAAGCTGGCCGAAAACCTTCGCCCACGACCCCTCTTCACGAAAGAAGGAACGGCCCCACACGCTTACGGGAAGTCTTTGCCGCGGTCCGGCCCGCTAGGGCCTACCGCCGCACGATCGGCGTGACAGCACCCTTTTCGGCCCCGGACCGTCGCCGACCCGGGAGTCAAGCAAGGGACGTTTCGGGGGTCACGCCGCAATCCGCTCCCCGTGTTGCTAGCTATTGTACCATTCCTGGCGGGCGCCGCAAGGAGGGTTCAAAGCGGCGGTGACCTTGCCGACCGCTCCGCCACGGTGCGGGACTCAGAGGGTGTTTGAGAAGGGGCGGTGCGGCGTCTGCGTCGGCCTGGCTATCAGCCGTCAGCTATCAGCTTTCAGCTACACAAGCCCCGACGTCACAAGCCGTTAGGGACACCACCAGGGCCGTGCAAGCACCTGGCTGACGGCTGATGGCTGAGAGCTGACGGCCCTTTTCGGACACGCTCTCAGGCGACGGCCACCCTAGCGCACTATACGGCACTACTCTAAAGTTGCATTTCCGGGGCACGCCCAGCCCCATTCCTGCCGGCCGCGTATACCCCGTTTTATGGGGTAGGTTGCGAGTCAAAAAAAGCACCCGCGATTCGCTTGCCTCTTCCGCAAAACAGACTATACCCTGATTCCGGTAAGGATCACGGCAGAACGGGCCGTTGGAAGTCCGCGGTCGGTGCATCGTGCCTTGGTTCTGCCGTCTGGCCAGCCGATTTCAGGCGGGGGGTTCTTGCGTCTCGGCTGCTACCGAGCGATTGCAGTGTTGGCGATCGGCTCATTGGTTCATTCCATTCTCTTGCGGGTGATTGTTTGTTGCGACTTCGAAGCGTAGTAGTTTTCGCGACGCGGTCCGGGGACCTTATCTGAGGAGGTACGAGCAGTGCGGAGAAAAAGAGGGTTTACGCTGGTTGAGTTGTTGGTTGTGATCGCCATCATCGGCATCCTCATCGCGTTGCTGCTGCCGGCCGTTCAAGCCGCCCGGGAGGCGGCGCGGCGGTCCAGTTGCACCAACAACTTGAAGCAGGTGTCGCTGGCGGTCCACAATTTCCACGACATTTACAAGAAGTTCCCGCCGTCCACCAATAGCCTGATGATGCGAACGGCCCTTTCGGGCGGATACGGCTGGGACCGCATGGGGTATTTGACCCACCTTCTCCCCTTCATCGAGCAGAAGCCGCTCTACGATCAGGTGATTGCCTACACGCTCACGGACAAGCGTCCGTGGAGCACGGGCAACTTCCCCGACGGCACGCCCTGCCCGTACAAAACCAAGATCTCGTCGCTCCTTTGCCCGTCCGACTCGACCGCCCCGAGTACGGGCGACGTAGCCTTTACCAGCTACCACTGCAACCACGGCGACATCTCGATGAACTATGACTGGTGGGAATGGCGCGGGCCTTTCGGGAACGGCGAAAGGGGCGAGTGCGGCTTCAATGGGCTGGTGGACGGCTCGTCCAACACGCTCATGCTGGCCGAGATCTGCATCGGAAGGACGGGCAGCGCCGCTGCCCCGGTCAAGGGCGGCATCGCCAATGGCGTGAACACGAACCCGGACCAACCCACGGCCCCCTGTTACGCGCGGCGCGGACCCAACGACATGCTCACGGGGGCCTGCCAGGAGAGCATGGGCGATACGGGCTGGGGACTCGGGCGTCGCTGGGGGGATTCCCACGCCATTTACACGCAGTTCTTCACCTGGATGGCCCCCAACTCTCCCACGTGTGGTAACACCGGGGAAAGCTGGGCGATACCCACGGCCAGCAGCTTCCATCCGGGCGGGGTCAACGTGGCGCTGTGCGATGGCTCGGTGCGTTTCGTTTCCGAGACCATCAACGCCGGCGACCCGAATGCGGCCATTGACTTTATGGGCAGCCGTCCGCAAGACTACGCTGGCCCATCGCTGCGGGGGGTCTGGGGCGCCCTGGGAACCGCCAGGGGAAAGGAGCCGATTGGCAATTTCTGAGCGCCTGCCCGTCGCGGCATTCTGACGACATCCATGGCCGAATCAGGGAATCCCTGATTCGGCCATGCCGTAGGTACTGGCAAAAGCATTTCCTTCTCAGCAAGGGAGGACCTCATGTATCGCTTGAGGATACACTGTGCCGGGGCGGTGGCGATGGTGGTGGGGCTGGTGGGGTGCGGCCAGCAGGGGCCCAAGGTGAATTACGTAGAAGGCGTGGTGACCTTGGACGGCAGCCCGCTGGAGGGGGCTACGGTCGGCTTCTCTCCCGTCGATCCCAAGGGCCTGGCCGCCGTGGGCATGACCGACGCCAACGGGGTGTTCAAGCTCTCTACGGTCCAGGGCGGGAAGCATGAGGCGGGGGCGGTGGCGGGCGAGTATTATGTGACGTTCGACAAGTCCGCTGTTCCGGTCAAGTCCCCCGAAGAACTGGAAAGGCAACGGACCGACCCCAATTACGGCAAGACCCCACCGTCTTCGCAGAGGCCGACGGCGCCAGTATACAAGTCCATCGTTCCTCCCGCGTACAAATCGCCTACCACATCCGGCTTTCGCGCCACCGTCAAACCGGGCAAGAATACGGGGGACGAGTTCAAGTTCGACCTCAAGAGCGACTATAAGGGCGTAGCCAAGCCGGCTCGTTAGGCGAGGCTGCCCGATCCCCGGTTGCGAGAAGAGGCAGGACGCGAGCCGGAGGCCCGGCTCGCACACGCGACCCACGGGTCTCCGCCGATGCGTCGATCCGTTGCCTGTCTCGTCTTAGGCGTCGTCGCGGCGGCCGCCGGAGTGCTGATGGTCTTGCCTGCGGCGCTTCGCGGGCCCGGCGTTCCCACCGATGAAGCCGCCATCGACAGAATTCTCAGCGGCTATCAAGACCCGGCGCAGCACGCGGGACTAGCGATCCGTTATCCCCTGGAGGGGACGCTCTTTTCTCCGGAAAGCGTGCCCCCAGCCTTTCGCTGGGAAGACAGCAACCCCGATTCCAACCTGTGGCTGGTGACGATCGACTTTGAGGACGGAGAGCCGGGCAGCAGGGATTTGAGCCGCGAGGTGGAGTGGACGCCTTCCGACGACCGGTGGCAGGCCGTCAAGCGCCGCGCGCTGGAAGGCAAGGCCAGGGTTACCGTTTTGGGCGTCAACCGGGCCGCCCCAGAAACGATCCTTTCGGCAGGCACGGTCTCCATCGGCGTGTCGAAGGACGAGGTCGGGGCGCCGATCTTCTATCGGGAAGTGATCCTGCCGTTCATTGACGCCGTCAAAGATCCTTCCCGGATCCGCTGGCGATTGGGGGCCATCTCGTCCAAAGAGCCGCCTCCGGTCGTGCTGGAGAAGCTCCCCGTTTGTGGAAACTGCCACTCGTTTTCCGCCGACGGGACGATCCTCGGGATGGACGTGGACTATGCCAATGACAAGGGATCCTACGTGGTTGCACCGGTCGAAAAGGAGATGGTTCTCGATAAGGATAGGATCATCACCTGGTCGGACTACAAGAGGGAAGACGGAAAGTTGACCTTCGGCTTGCTCTCGCAGCTTTCCCCGGACGGCAAGTACGTGGTGAGCACGGTCAAGGATCAATCCGTCTTTGTCCCGACGCCGGACCTCACTTTCTCGCAGCTCTTTTTTCCGATCCAGGGCATCCTCGTTGTTTATGACCGCGAGGCGCGGACCTTCAGCGCCTTGCCCGGAGCCGACGACGAGCGGTTCGTTCAGAGCAACCCGAGCTGGAGCCCTGACGGGAAGTACATCGTCTTTGCCCGGGCCGGCGCATACCGCCTGCGGAACGTCCGCAGCCGGAGATCGGCGCTGTTGACGCCGCGCGACTGCGAGGAATTCCTTCGGGAGGGAAAACCGTTCCAGTTCGACCTTTACCGGATCCCGTTCCGCGGCGGGAAGGGGGGCAAGCCGGAGCCGCTGGAAGGGGCCTCCCACAACGGCATGAGCAACTACTTCGCCCGCTACTCCCCCGACGGGAAGTGGATCGTCTTCTGCATGGCCCGCAACTACATGCTCCTCCAGCCGGACAGCGAGCTGTACATTATTCCGGCCGAGGGGGGCAGGGCGAGGAGGCTTGAGTGCAATGCGGGTCGGATGAACTCCTGGCACAGTTGGTCCCCCAACGGCAAGTGGCTGGTGTTCTCCTCGAAAGCCCTTTCGCCCTACACGCAGCTTTTCCTCACGCACATCGACCAGCAAGGCCGCAGCAGCCCGCCCGTGCTGCTCTCGCAGTTCACCGCCGCGGACCGGGCCGCGAACATTCCCGAGTTCGTCAACCTCAAGCCCGGCGCGATCCGGAACATCCGCGAGCAGTTCGTGGACGACCTCTCGTATCGCCGCGCCGGAGACGAGCTCGCTTTCCAGGGCGATTACGACGACGCCGTGCAGACGTATCGGAAAGGGCTGGAGCTCAACCCCAATAGCGCGCGTTTGCACAACAGCTTGGGGTGCGTCTTGCTGCGGCAGGGAAGGCTCAAGGAGGCGACGGCCCACTTCGCCAAGGCGGTCAAGATCGAGCCCGACCTGGTGCCGGCGATTCTGGGACTGGCGTCGATCCGGGTCCAGGCCAAGGAGCCGCAACTGCGGAATCTCGAGGAGGCCCTGAAGCTCGCCACGAGGGCCTGCGAGCTGACGGGCTATCAGGAGCCGGAGGTGCTGGAGATCCTGGCGGGGGTCTACGCTGCGGCGGGCCGATACGCCGAGGCCATTTCCACCTCCCAACGCGCACTGGGGATCGCGCTGGCCGCCGGAGACAACGACATGGCCAACGCCATCCGGGGAAGGCTCAGACTTTACGAGCAGCAGAAGGCCGTCCGCCGCTCTGCACCCTTCGCCCCGTGAGCCCCCAGGGCCTGGCCGGCGGCGGCACCGAAGCTCTGGAACACGTCGGCGTGGATCGGCTGGTGATCGTCCGCGAAGGGGCTTCCGCCCGCCGGCCCGGGCCCTAACCCGAAGTAGTTCTAGCGCGGCCTCGCTGCACTCCGCCGCAAGCGGTTTTGACAGTTCGACGGACCGGGAATGAATACGGAATACTGAATGAAGAATACGGAAGGGTATTCGCTGTTCCCGATTCGTTCCCCTCGCGCGAATCTTCAAATCGCCTTCGCCCAGCAACAAGTCTGGCGATAACAGGATAGGGTGCACGCCGCGAAAAACGTGTGCCACTGCTTCGTCAGAACAACGTCGCCCTCGAAGCGCTCCCCGCTTCCCCCGCCGGGGCCCCCGCACGATAATGGAGTCCCTCCGGGAATCCAGTAGGACCGGCGTCTCGCCGGTCCGAAGGGAATCTGCGAAGGCTGCGAGTCTCCTCGGAGGTGGCCCATGAAAGTCCTTGAGTTGATCCGGGTCTTGGAGCGGTTTGATCCGGAGGCGGACGTGCGGTTGTGCGTCAGCCTGCCCAACCGGGTGATCGAGACCCACGAGCGGATTTGGGTGGGCGACTACGGGGGCGGCCCGCAGATCAACGCCGCCCGCGATTTCCGCCAGTTCTCCGTCTACGTGGGCTGCGGGCTGGAGCAGATGGTGGGCAGCGTGCCGGAGGCGAAGATCGAGCTGGGAGAGTACGACGACCCGGAGGACGCCGCCAAGGTCCAGGATTTCTTCGTGTTACACCGCGGGCTGCACCGGCCGCTGAACTACCCGGACTTCGACTACGAGCACTGGATCCCGCCCCGCACCCGCTCCGGCGAGTACAACCCGCTGGTGGCCGAGATCCTCCGCGAGAAACTGCTCAGGGATTGAGGTTCTGGCTGACCGACTGCGACGGGCTGGTCTTCTTCTTCTGCTCGACCGTGCTCGCGGCGGTGCTCACCAGCTTCATGGCGGCCTGGAGTTCCTGGGGAGCGAAGTAAGGCTCCCTCAGGCCGGTGACGTGGCGGCGCTGCTTGGCCGCGAGCTGCTCCCAGCTCAGGCCGTTGTTGAGGTGCCAGGCGGCGACCTGGGCCACGCGCTGGGGCACGAGCCCCTTGCCCAGCATCTTGCAGACCTCGTGCACGACGGGCTTGTCGGTGTACTTCTCGATCGGCTTGATTTCGTAGTTGACGTTTTCGCGGGGGTCCTGCTTGCCGTGGTCGAGGCAGACGACGGGGACGGTGAGCTTGCTGAGTTTTTCGGGGGGGATGTTCCACATCATGCCGCCCATGCCGCCCATGCCGCCCATGCCTCCCATGCCTCCGTATCCGCCGCCATAGCCGCCCATGCCGCCGCCGAAGCCCTGCATTCCGCCGCCGTAGCCGCCGCCCCCATAGCCGCCGCCATAGTTGCCGCCGCCGCCGCGATTGGCCCGACGGCCCCCGCCGACCATGCCCCCGTCGCCGCCCCACTGCGCGAGCACCGGGACCCCGGCGAACGCCTCGGGAAGCTTCACGCTCAGCGGCTTGTCGGTCTTGTTCTTCACGGCCACCGTGCATCGGGTGGAGTCCTTGGCCGTCAAGCGGACCTCGATCTGGCCCTGCTCGATGGCCGCGAACATCTCCACCGTTTCACCGGCCGGCGCGGACGAACCGGCACTACCCCCTCTCGAACGCTCGCCTGCCGAAACCACGCCGGCAGCGAGCACCAGAGCAACCGTCGAAGCCAGCCATGCCAGATACGATCTGTTCCGATGGGACACCATGACCGCGGTCCTCCGAAAGGGTGACATCGCCTATCGCGCAGCGGCAGAACGCCCGCTGCTCTTCTTCACAGGGTTACAATCCTTATCGTAATTGAGCCCGCGAAAAAAGACAAACGAAAAATCCGCTTCCCGCGGCACACGCGGGCCATGGGCGGGAACCGCAGAGAGCGCGCGAAAAGGGCGGTGCGGTGCCTGTCACGGGCTGGCGATCAGCCCTCAGCTATCAGCTCTCAGCTTCGGAACTGCTGACGCGACATTGCGTTAGGAACACCGGCCGGGCGTGCGAGCTCTTCGCTGACGGCTAATGGCTGAAGGCTGAGAGCCCCCTTGAATACCTCTGAGAGTTGGTCCCGCTGTACACTAACGATGGGGTGAGACACCGCAAAACGGCCATACTTCCACCCATAAGA
>Ga0315280_10008227_pt1 | contig 13701 bp, 16 predicted proteins | sample YL17G06_40_MG_FD_203697 | JGI IMG/M metagenome (GOLD analysis project Ga0315280, IMG submission 203697) | Sediment microbial communities from Yellowstone Lake, YNP, Wyoming, USA - YL17G06_40 | ecosystem: Environmental > Aquatic > Freshwater > Lake > Sediment | place: USA: Wyoming | collected...
TAATCCCTCAAAACTGAACTTTGACACTTGTGCCTTAAAACCCCCGTATACGCGATCTCCAGGCACTTTTTTCCGAGTTGTATCTAGAGTTCGATGTTCCTTGGAGGTGCCTCTATCCCCATTGACTTGAATATCTCTACATCAGAGCTTTTCATTTTCCTGACGGAAAAAATTCTTTCTTCCCCTACGAGTATCTCAGTCACTTTTGTCCTCCTCAGTTCTTGGATGGTCTTCCTTGCACTCTGGTGGGTCACGAGCCTCCCGATCAGGGCTTCCGTGAGGTAAGATAGAACACAAACGAACACGTGGGCCCTCACTCTGCGATCCTTCGAGTGGTATACCGGTCTTATCCTCACGAAGTCCTTGATCTCCCTGAACGCTCGCTCAATCGAGCATAGCTCCTTGTATGCCTCCATCGCCCGCTCCTCCGTAAGGTCGGAGGTCGTCACCAGGAGGAACCTCCCCGCTATCGCGTTCTCGTATTCCCACGCTTCTCTGTTCAGGCTGAACTTCAGCCCGCGGTCGAACTTCACGTTGAAGAGCCTCCTGTGTTTGCCGAGGGCGTTCAGGGCCTTATGGATGATGTTCTCGGGCGATGGTTTTTTCCCCTTCCCTTCTCTCGTGTACGACTCAGCGAACTCCTTCAACTTTCGTTCGAGGGATTGCCTGAGTTCGCGGAGGTGCTCCCACTCCTCCCGCTCGATGTCGCGGTTGAGACAGAGGATGTAACGGCGGTTCCCTTCTCGCTTCACCTCCTTCGCGAACACCCGCTTGTCAGCCTCTATGAGGGTGAGCATCAGCTCCTCGACCTCGTTGTCTCGCCTGCGTTTCATCGCGACGATGTACTCGTAGCCTTCCTCGTCGAGGAAATCGATGTTTTCCCTTGAGAATACCCCCCGATCGGCCACGAAGATTATCTTCCCGATGTCGAACTTTTCCTTCAGTTTTTTCACGGCGTGTTTCAGGGTCGCCTTGTCGGCGGTGTTTCCATCGAAGACCTCGTGGAAAACGGGGATCCCGTCGATCAGCGCGAGGGCGAGCACGAGCTGCTTCCGGTCGGGTCTGTGGTCCCTCGACTTCCCGTGCTCGGCCAGCTCCGGGCCCTCCCCCTCGAAGTAGGTGCTTGTCAAATCGTAGAAGACTAGGTCGGCCTTCAGCCCCAGCTTTTGCTGGAGCTCCTTGAAGATCCCTACCTCTACCTCTTCCTTCCGCTTGATGAGCTGGTCGAGCGTCCGGTAAACGTGCTGCGGGCCTATATCCTTCAAATCCGTGAACGCTTCTTCCCGTATCCATTCGTAAGCGGACAGATCGCTGGAGGGCTCGTGCAGACGGTGGGCGGCGAGCAACCTCACGATTTTGACAGCATCGAATTTGAATCTGCCGTTGCTGAATGCTTCAACTAGGACACGCGAGATGCCGTATGCATCCCACAGTTTTTCCAGAGTGTAAGCAACCCCGAAGTCAAAGTTGTTAAGCACTTTAACGTCATTGATCGAAACGGTCATGATTTTTTCTCCCCTCCTCATCGACTCGAGTATCTCTTCGAATCTTCGCCGATCCTCGGGGGAACGTATCCTCCCGAGGTTCACCAGCACTTTCTGCCTCGAAGTTTTGCCGTCCCAGTAGCTCTGAACTATCTTCGCGTACTCAAAGACTCGGCCTTTTCTCTTGAGCCTCGTCACCATGAGATGCATGATAAACCCTATGTCAGAAGGGTTTAATAAATGTATCTAATGTGTATCTATAACGCTGAGAAAAACGCGTTTGTTCAGCAAATTGGGCAAGATGTGTCAAACTTCAGTTATTACTGGAATTATCAGTAAGGATATTATCCCCCTGAAGACCAGAGTGGGTTGGTTCCATGATAACAGCAAAAGCCGCGATTTTCGACCTCGACTGCACGCTCGTTGATACCCTAAGGCGATTTTTTGATCTGTTCAATGAACTGCTAGCTGCGCGCGGGAAGAAACCTCTCTTATGGAACAAATTTTTTGAGATTTACGCCGCGGATACCCTCGATGACTTAATCGCCAAACCCCAGGATAGGGAACGAGAAAGAAAATTGCACGAGTTCTGGATGGAGTTCCTTCACAGGTATCGCGATGGCGACCCGAATGGCAGACTCATTCCTGGTGTTGTAGAGATTTTTCAAGACCTTTCGGAGAAGGGAATTCCGATCGCTGTCATCACGAGTTGTATCGTTCCTGAGGCTAAGTTGAGGAAGGAACTGACGAGGTTTGGGATCGGCAAATTTGTGAGGACAATCGTTACTGCTCACGATGTCTTGAAGAACCTAGAGGTGGGGAATCACTTCTCTAAACTCGAGATATTTGGGCTGGCGGCTGAAAGGCTTGGGGTCGACCCTGAGGATTGCGTGGTCGTGGGCGACTACTGGAACGATATAAGAGACGGCAAGGCGGTAGGCGCGAAGACGGTAGCGGTGCTGACGGGTCAGATGCGACGAGAGCTTTTGAAAAAGTACGGTCCGGATGCCATAATCGAAAGTGTTCGTGGCCTGCCAAAAGTTGTCAAGTTCAAAAGTTGAATGCTCAAAACGGTTGATACGGTGCTAACGGGAAACTTTAAGTTGGCTAAGTAGAGGGAGGTTGGGAGAGATTATGTACAAGAAGATGCTTTTGTGCATAACCGAGGCAACCCCGGAAGAAGTTGTTCAGACTGCAGCCAAGCTCTGTTCCAATGATACCGAAGTTTACGTGCTGCATGTCGTCCATCTCCTGAGCGACTTTATCAGGAAGGAAGTTTCAGATAAATTCTCTTGGGTGACCGATCTCTTTAAAAAAGCAGGCCTGAAGAGCCAACTTGAAATAGTCGAGTCCACAGATATCAAAAACGCGATCATCACCTTCGCCAAGAAAAACTCCTGCGACGTCATAGTGACTGGCACGATTCCCCGGAAGGGCTTGCTCGGCTTTTTCTCGGAAAGCATTTCCGACTACTTGGTGAAAAAAGCCCCGTGCACGGTTATCCTTGTGAGAAAAGCTGGGCAGCCGGTGTGACGTTGGAGCATCGAGGACACATCGGGTGTTGCTTTTGGACGTTTTATCCTTAGTACCTGTTGCTGTTTTCGTCCTGACGATTTATCTTGTTTACAAGCACCCGAGTGTAAAAATCCCCTTCACATCCAAGTATGTTCACATCGACTACGGCTACGCCCCGATCGTCGGAGCGATCCTGCTCTTCCTGACCTTCTCCATCGGCGTTGATTCAATCTGGCGTGGGGTCATGGGGATCGGGAACATCAGGCCCTACAGCATACTGGTGATCATAGTATCATTTTCTTACATCTGCGTTTCTCTCGATTACACAGGCTTTTTCGAGTACCTCTCCATGCGCGTGATCAGGGTCTCGAGGGGTTCCGGGAAAAGGCTCTTCATCTACATCTTCCTGTTCGCCAGCTTCCTCACCCTCTTCACGGACAATGACATCGTCATCCTCACAATGACTCCGATCATACTCTACACATGCAGGGACGCGAAGATAAATCCAATTCCATTCTTGTTCAGCATGTTCTTCGCTGCTAACATAATGAGCGTGACCCTGTACATTGGGAATCCAGTAAACATAATAGCGGCTGATGCTGTTGGCCTCACCTTCGTCCCGTACATGAGGTGGATGCTGATACCATCCATCCTCGCCGAGATAGTATGCCTACTTCTGCTTTGGCTTGCCTTTAGGAGAAAGATACCGGAGAGAGTTGTGGTGCCAGAGGTAGATCCCAGCCGCACCATCAAGGACAGAAGCGGGGCACTGTTCGGCTCGACCATCTTGGTCCTCAGCATTGCCGTCTTCAGTATCTCTCCAGACTTGACGGGAGTCGCCCCGTGGGTCACGCCGCCTTTTTTTGCCGTGGCGATGTTTTTACACGACCTCTTTCGCCGTCGTCCGTATGAAAGGGTGGAGGGTATCTCGCAGCACTCGAGTTTGAAAGAGATCATATGGAGAGTTCCATGGAAAGTTATCCCTTTCATCATAGGTCTCTTCATTATCGTGGATGGTCTTGCCTCAGCTGGCTGGACGGACATGTTGGCCTCTCAGTTGTCTAGGATCGATAACCCCGTTCTGCTGACCGTAGCCATCACTTACCTGTCGCTGGCGCTTTGTAATTTCATGAACAATCATCCGGCCAGCATATTTCTCGTGAGGACATTTCAGAGCCCGCTTTTCACTGTTTTAGCCGCATCCGGCGTGGGATCCTCTCTCGCGCTGGTACTCGGAGCCAATTTCGGGGCTAACTTGACGCTCATGGGCTCCTTGGCTGGGCTAATGTGGGCGAAAATCCTATCCGACAAGGGGCAGCCGGTCTCGTTCTCAGAGTTCTCAAAGTATGGTCTATTGATAATGCCTATTGTGGCCGCCGTAGCGTGTTTGGGGCTGGCTGCTGAACTGGCGCTTTGGGCCTAGCCAATATCATCAAAAAGCTGTTATATTTTGGGTGCATAGACGCTTGTGATCTGATGCGCGCGTTCGTGGCTGTCGACATAGATGAGGCGGTCAGGCGGAGGCTTGTGGCCGCGCAGGAGCAGCTCGCGGCAACGGGTGCTGATCTCAAGCTCGTCGAACCGCCCAATATCCACGTGACTATGAAATTCTTGGGTGAAGTTCCGGAGGACAAAATTAGCGCGATCGCCGAAGCCCTACAGAAAGCCGTTGCGGGCACGGCACAGTTTGACGTGAACGTGCGGGGCATCGGGGCATTTCCAAACCTGAATTATATTCGCGTCGTCTGGGCCGGTGTTGCTGAAGGGCACGATGAGACCACAAGCGTACAGCGGAAGATAGACCAGGAACTCCAGCCGCTCGGTTTTCGCATGGAGCGGGATTTCGTTCCGCACCTGACCATCGCGCGGGTCAAGACAGCCAAGCAAAAGGAGCGACTCGCAGCGTTCGTCAAAGAGATGGGTGACGCCGAATTTGGAATATCGCGCGCCCAAGCGGTCGAACTAAAGCAGAGCGCGCTGACACCGAAGGGGCCTATTTACAGCACCATAGCACGGGTCGAGTTAGGCCCATAACACATATTTATCATGAGTACGAATGAAAAATGAGTAGGAGGGTGATGGTACGGAAAAAGTTTACTCCTGTCAAGAGAGAAGGCCACTCACATGGATACTCGGGGGAGTTGGGATTTTATTTTTGTTTTTGATTTTCCTTGTGATGCGAGCGTCGATGGGTTCCGCTCCTTTCCTCACTGAAATAGCGATAAACATTTTCGTGATAATTCTCCCTGTGCTTGCCGTGGTCGCCTTCATATACCCCTTCGTGATATACCCATACTTTGCGATAAGGGAAATTGTCTTCAGCAAAAATGGAATGTTGTTAAAGCGCGGTTTCCGGCCGATTACAATTCAGAAGATAACAGACTTGAAGACCCGCACATTTAGGGGAAAGGAAGTCAACATAACTATAACAGGTTTGGCCCCTGATGGGAGAAAGGTCCGTAAGAGACTCGTGAGGAAAAGCACGGGAGTGGACAAGAGATGGGAGGAGTTCAAAGCGGACCTGCAGAAAATCAAATCAGAGTAACTAGACGTATAGATTTAGCCAAGCCATTTTGCGTGCAATTCAACGGTACCACGGCAGGCAACGCGTAAGATACTCTGATATGAACTCCCTGAACTTTCTGTCATGAAGAAGTTTTACCAGACCTGCGTCTTCCACGATCTTGTACTCCCTCTTAATCGCCTCTGCAACGTGTTTCCCAAACGCCACGCGTTCCCTCAGCGCTCGCCTGAGAACATCTCCAGCATCAGTCTCCTCCCTCTCCAGCTCAAACACAACCCGCCCCGCAGCGTTCACGAAAGGCCCTGTTATCTTTTCCTTAGACTTCAAATGCTCCTGGATGAAGTCCTTGACCTCGATGGTGACCGGAGGCCCGACGCGCGTTTGAACCCTTGCCAGCTTTGACGCGCCGAGTTCAAGTAGGATGACGGATTTCGAGTCGCCCCAGACATCGCTGCGTTGCACCTCGAACCCCGCCTGCATGAACCGAGCAACGAGCGCGTGCTCAGTCTTCCGAAGTTGTGGATACAGGACATCAGGCACTAGTTCCGGAGTTCCGAAAACCACGCAGAACATCTTGGTCCCCCGTTGCTTGAGGATGCGCCGCACTTCTCGCGCATCCAGCAGTTTCACCTTTGTAGGGAAGAAAAACTCTTGGCGGGGCCCGGAGAGGAACTCCTGGCACGCTCGGACAAAGACGGCAAAATTCTGCACAGAGACGGCGGCGGCCACATTCCTGTTCGGGTCCACGGGGTCGATCACAACGAGCGGCTGCCCCTCGAAAAGTATCGCGGGCTCAGACTCGTCTGTATAACTCCGCTCGTGGTCGATGATGACTTCCGGCTTCCACTCGCTTGCGGCTTCTATCAATTTTTGAAACGAGCCGTGGTGGAGCGCGAGCAGCTCGCAGAGATAGCCCGAAAAGCCCTGTGTCTTGAGTTCCGCGCCGTACACGCCGATCCCCTCCATAAACTTTTTCACAAGAAGCACCTCGTCGACAAGTTCTGGAGTAAGCTGCTCCTTCATGTATCGCTGGTGGTGGGGGGTGCGGTCGACAGCGCTCTTTATCTCGCTCGGCTTGGCGATGTCGTAACAGGGGACCAAGTCGACATCGAACCCTTTGAACTCCATCATCACGTAAGGGTGCTCGGCGAATCGTTCCCTGCCATTGCGTCCGGCCACCTCGCGCGCGACGGCAAGCCCCTGGCGCTCGAGATCTTCGCGGGAAAGTTCTTCGGGGAATAGGATGAAAATATCGATGTCGCGTTCATCCCTGAGCCAAGTACCTCGGGCAACCGAGCCGACCAGCATAGGCTTGGCGTCGATTTTTAGCTTTGCGCAGGCGGCACTCACACGTTGGATGAGTTCGCTTGTCGCCTGCTTCATGAGCTTCTCGTCTACTTCGGTAGGCTTGACCTGCTTCAAGACCTCCTTTAATATCTTAAGCATTTCCTCACGAGCATCGATTTCGTGTCCATTGTTAAAATGCTTGGGGTATAGCACGACGACTCGCATTCCAAAACATTTCACTTCTCAAGTTTTCCAGCTGCGCTTCCTCAAGTCCTTTGACAACTATTCAGATTTTTGCGCAATTGTTTTTTTAAGAGTAATGCAATTTGAAGCCCCAAACGTGAAGTTAATAACCATCCCTCCAAATGATATATGATCCAATGCCGGAAAAGAAAGAATACGAAGAAGTGGAACCGAGTTCCCTGATCTCGGTGCCGACTGTGTTGTGTCCTGGATGCCAAAAGCCCATGCAGATAGCAGGGAGGGAAGACATAGAAAAGACCTCGGGATTCCTCCGCAAGAGCACAAAGAAAGTTCCCCACCTGATTTATCGCTGCGAGGGATGTAAGAACCAGTTCCACCTAGACCTCATACAAAGGGGCAAGGGGGGATGTTTTATTGCCACCGCCGCGTTTGAGACCTCCATGGCGCACGAGGTCAACGTGCTCAGGTCATTCAGGGACAACGTGCTGATGAGGGAAAAGCCCGGGCAGAAATTCATCTCGTTTTACTACACGGTTTCTCCGCCTGTGGCCAAGCTCATTGAAAAATCCCGCTTGCTGAAGCTGGCAACAAGGGCCACGCTGGCGCCGGTCATCAGGATGGCGAAAAGTCTGATCGGCTTTTAGGGTTTTCTGTCCTGTAAAGTTTCCAAGTTAACGTCCTCGTTTGTGCGCTGGGTCTAACCCAAGGGAACCAAAAACAAAGATGAAACACGGCAAAAACAGTTACAAAGAATTATGTAGTATTACTACATACCTTTATATAGTGGTGCTACATAGCTAGGTGGAGATACAAATGGTACTTAAATTCAATGGGCAACGGGCTCAATTGCATAGGGAGATGAGGCGGGGTTTCCTGAGTATGTGGATACTCTGGACGCTCAAGAAGAAGGGGGACAAGATGTATGGCTACGAGATAATGCAGTCGCTCCAGTTGAAGACAAAGGGTAGGTGGGCACCAAAAGCCGGGACGATATACCCAATATTGCGGCGGCTTGAGAAAAGAGGATTTGTGAAGAGCGAGTGGGCTGTCACCAAGACAAGTGGGCCGAGTCGTCGATACTACAAAATAACCTCAGAGGGAAAAAAAGCTGCCAAAACGGTGTTTTTTGAATGGAGGAAGCAAATGGCTGGATTCAAAGAATTTCTCCATGAGCTTTTTGGGGGTTGATCAGATGAAAGCGAAGTACGCGATAGAAACACGTGGCCTGACGAAAAAGTTTTGCAATCTGGTGGCGGTCGACCGCGTGAACCTCAAAATAAACGATGGCGAACTCTTCGGTTTGCTCGGCCCGAACGGAGCCGGAAAGACCACGCTTACCCACATGCTTTCCACGATTTTGCAACCAACAGGGGGGACGGCAAGGGTAGCTGGTTTTGATATCCACGATGACCCAGACAATGTTCGAGCAGCTATCGGGATAGTGTTTCAGGAGTTCTCGCTGGACAACCGTTTGACGGGAAGAGAAAACCTAGATTTTCACGGGCGCATGTACGGCATGCCAAAAGCGCAAAGGGAGGAGCGCATAAAAGAGGTATTAAAAATTGTTGGACTAACTAATCGCGCAGACGCTCTGGTCCAGACCTACTCGGGAGGCATGAAGCGGAGGTTGGAGATTGCGCGCGGCCTGATGCATTACCCGAAAATTCTCTTCTTAGACGAACCCACGCTGGGGCTCGATGCCCAAACGAGGCGAGTAGTCTGGGAACAGGTCAAATCGCTGAACGAGGTTGAAAAAATCACCATCATCCTGACCACCCACTACATCGAGGAAGCGGACTACCTCTGCCACCGCGTCGGCATAATCGACAACGGAAAAATAGTGGCGCTCGACAAGCCGGAAGCGCTCAAGGACAAACTCAAGGGAGACATTGTTTCCATAAAGGTTGCAGAGCCAAAAAAATTAGTAGCAATTCTCCGTAAGAGTAGAATCGTGAAGGAAGCAAAAATCGTCAGAGACGGCTTGCATCTACAGGTGGACAATGGTGGAAAGGCGCTTCCAAAACTAATCGATATTATCAGGTCCCATGGTGGTCAGGTCCTAGAGGCCAGCCTGAGCAGGCCAACGCTGGAGGATGTATTCATCAAATACACTGGCAAGGCCATCAGAGAAGAGGGGCCTGAAAGTGGCGCGCGTCGTCCATTCGGAATGGGCGGACCTTGGGGGAGATAAATGTCAGCAACTCAGGTAATCTATACTCTCTGGCTCAGGGAGATGAAATGGTTCGTCAGGGGAAAGTCAAGGCTGATTTCATCGTTAATCCAGCCATTCTTGTGGTTGGCGATTATGGGAATCGGGATGAGTGCGGCCTTTAATATACCTGGCTTCCTCCAGTTCATGGTTCCTGGGGTAATCGGGATGACGCTGATATTCTCCTCAATGATGTCGGGCGTTTCCGTGCTCTGGGACAAACAGTTCGGTTTTATGAAGGAAATACTGGTCGCCCCGGTTTCAAGGACTCATGTAATGCTGGGGAAAGCGTTGGGTGGCATGACGGTTTCGATGCTTCAAGGGATGTTGCTACTCCTCGCCGCAGGACTACTGGTGGGTGTGTGGCCGCCTAGCATAATCGCGTTCATCCAAGTTTTAGCTTTCATGGCCCTCATCTCCCTAGGGTTTGTGAGCGCAGGTCTGGCATTCGCCTCTAAAATCGAGGATCCAATAGCTTTTCCAGTGGTAATGAACTTTATAATCATGCCCCTCTTCTTCCTCTCTGGGGCTTTCTTCCCGATCGGCACGGCCCCTGATTGGATGAGGGCGATCGCTCATGCCAACCCTCTCATGTACGGGGTCGATGGCATCAGGGGGGCAATCTCGGGCACATCAAATCTTCCAATAATGACAGCAAATTTTCCAATATTGATAGACTTCGGAATCTTGTCTGTTTTCTGCGCAGCGATGATTTTATTGGGCGGTTATTTGTTTAGAAAAATATCTGCATAGATTGGAAGCATGAGGATCAATATTCAATCCCAGCTGAATGAGCGCTTTCCGGGTCTCAATGTCCTAATCTGTAGCGTTGAGAGGATCAGAGTTGAAAAAGAAAATACCAAGCTGGAGTTGTTCAAAGGAGAAGTTATGAATGAGATAAAACGCGATTACGACCTCACGACTGTAAAAGACGCTCCAATTTTCAGGGCATACCGAAATTTTTTCTGGCGCATCGGCATCGACCCCACGAAAAACAGGCCGGCCGCGGAGGCGCTCATCCGAAGGGTGCTTGCCGGGAAGCCGCTGCCGACGATAAACACACTCGTAGACGCTTACAATCTGGCCTCGATTAAGACGTGCATCTCTATAGGCGCTTTCGACTCGGAGCGCATCCGTGGAAACCTGTTGCTCAGGCTGGCGCGCAAGGGCGAGGAGTTTACAGGCATAGGTATGGACGAACCTATGGTGCTTGATGGCAACGAGGCGGTAGTTTCGGATTCGGAGAAGTTGATCGCGATCTACCCATATCGAGATGCGGACGATACAAAGGTAACCTTATCGACGGGGGGCGTTCTCCTGCTCATCTGCGGGACTCCGGGGATAGACGAAGATATCCTGAAAAACGCCGCACGGACTACAACCGCGTACATAACAAGATTTTGTGGTGGTGAAGGGAGGGCTGAAATTTGATGCGCGGGATAAAGGCTGTGCTATTCGATCTGGACGAAACCCTCATCGATGCGCACATTGGCTTGGACGCAGCACATCACGCGGTAACGAGGAAACTACGAGACTATCTCCGCGAGAGTGGGATTGACGCGGATGAAGCTACCATTCGCTCGAAGCTTGACGATTTTGACGACCGAATGAACATGAGGACCAAATACGATCGCGACGAGTGGTGGCCAGTTCTACTCTCCGAGCTTGGACTGAGGAGAAAAGTGTCCCGCCGAATAAAAGAGGAGCTGACTGGACTTTACTGGGACACATATTCAAGAGCGAGTAAGCCCTACCCGGACGCCAAGCCAACGTTGAACTATCTCAAGCAAAAAGGTTACAAATTAGGTCTCGTCACGGACACGGATGGCAAGCCCGGGATAAAGGACAAGAGACTGAAACACCTCGATTTTATCAGGATGTTTGATGTTGTGGTCATTAGCGGAGAAGATACTATTCATACCAAACCGAGTCCCGAGCCGTTTTTATTCGCCGCTTCCAAACTTGGATTAAACGCGGAAGAGTGCGCGGTGGTCGGAGACAAACCATTCACCGACATCAGAGGGGCCAAAGTAGCTGGCATGCGGGCGATATGGCTCAGGCGCAGGGACTGGGGGATTAAGGAACCAGCCGATTTGGTGGTCGACTCACTAGCAAAGCTTCGAAAAATATTTTGACATCGACTGCAGCTTTTTAAACGTAGCCGTCAAGTTAACTTCGGGGAGTTGAATAGTTAAAAAGAGTAATGTTGGAAGCGCGAGCATCGGCGTCGGGGCTTTCCTCATATTGCTTGGATTTCTCTACATTGTGCTCACGTATTTGAACGTAACACCAAACCGGCCATGGATCTTCTCGTGGGCCACCAACTACGTCATCAGCGGCATTGGCGTGTTCATAGGGATAATATTGGTTGGCTACGGGGTTCACACTCGCAGGGTGCTCCACGAATACGTCCGAAAGGTGGAAACCCTAACAGAGGAAAAAGCAAGGCAGGCGGAAGTTCTCAGACAAAAAGAGACTGCGCTCAGGAGAACCAAGGAAGAGGTAGGTAGAAAAGAGGCGGCGCTACGGCTGACTAAGGGCAAGCTGAGAGCCAGCGTTGAGAAGGCCAAACGAAAGACCAGACAGATGCACAGAATACGCGGGAAGCTTGGTGACAGGAGTAGACGGCTTAAGGAAATCGAGAGAATTGCCAAAGTCAAGAAGAAAAAAAAGTAGGATAGTGCGCATCAACGTTAGGAGAGCCGAGACGGCGAGCATGCTGGCGATAGCTCAGGTGCGGAGAGTTGATAGTGGAGAAGAGTGCGAACTTTCAACTCGTTGGCAGAACTCACGGATTTTGTAAAAGTCGACTTGATACCCTCGAGTACCTCTAACATATGCGCGCCTTTTAGAGGGTTTGTTGAAGCAACGAAAACTATTTTTTACCGCCCCATCTTCCGATCAGCACTATCGCAATCACGCACATTAACGTTACCGTAACAGCTGTGACTACGAACACTGCCCACTGCCCCCAACTTGTTCCGGCAGCTGTTAGGGGTACCCCCGCCGTGGCAAAGCCAGACATTACGACTTGGGTCCAGATCATACCGATGACGATGCCAAAAGCCGTGCCGAGCGATGTTGCAATAGTTTTTCTTATCTCACTCATTCCGATTGGAGCGGACTTTTTCGAAGGCATTTTTCACCTCAGATGGGATTTCGTGTATGTCTATAAAACGATGGTGCGGAGGGATAGGTTTATACTCTTGTTTATATCTTTCGCATCCTTTTGTGCAATTTTTAGGCAAGAATTTGGCAAGATTCAGGCGGAATTTTTGCGCCTTTTTTTGCCCGAAACATGCTCAAAAATTGCCCTTTTTGGTGTTTGAGGATGGCGCCCAAGATAGATTCAGGCCGCCGTTTAAAACAGTCGAAACTCCTATGTATCAGTAAATCGGGCACCAAGCACCTGTGCAGTACCAAGACGAACCCGTTTCCTTAGGGTGTATAAATGTAGATCGTCCCGTAGACGTTGCCTTCGAGGGTGTTGGACAGCGCGTTGATGAAGATGTCATAGACCCCGTTGCCCAAGCAGGTGTTGCTGGTCAGGTTATTATAGGGCGACTCCCTCGTTAGGTAGATGCCGTAGCAGTAGTTGTTATCGCAGATGTTGTTGGTCAGGTTGTTGTTGGGTGAGGCGGCTAGGCAGATGCCGTTGTCGTTGTTGGAGCAGGTGTTGCCGGTCAGGGTGTTGCTGGAAGAGTAATACAGGAAAATGCCGTAGTAGCCGTTGTTCTCGCAGGTGTTGTTGGTCAGGTTGTCGTTGGATGAGTAGGACAAGAAGATGCCTTCGTAGGAGTTGTTCCCGCAGGTGTTGTTGGTCAGGGTGTTGTTGGATGAGGCGGCTAGAAGGATGCCGAACCAAGAATTGTTCTCGCAGGTGTTGTTGGTCAGGTTATTGGAGGACGAGGAGTACAGGTAGACGCCGTAGGAGTTGTTCCCGCAGGTGTTGTTCTCAATTTTTCCATTAATCACGTTATACAAGAAGATTCCACAATTATAAAAACTTCTACCGTTCTCGACCAAGCAGTTCCGGATAACGAAATACTTGGTCGTGTTCCTGATCCAGATACCATGCGCGCTGGAGGCGTCGATCGCCCAGTTCTCGATGATGCAGGGGTCGCTCACGGTTCCAGAACCGCTGACCACTCCATTGGCTGCGGTAAACTGGTCGTCATTCTGAATGTGAATTGGGCCGCCGCTGTAGGTCACAGGGGTTGTCGTCGTGGTGGGGGTAGTCGTAGTTGTGGTTGTTGTGGTTCCGGTGGGTGTTCCGGTTGAGGTTGCTCCCCCTCCCCCTGGCTTTAGCAAAATTACAGCTGAAGCAGATGCAACAACAATAGCAACGACCGTGACAACTATCGCCACTATCACAATTGCGGCAATTCCTCCCCGCCCAATCTTCATTTAATACTCCAAAACTTTCAATTGCCTGTCGATATAAAAATTGCGCGGCGGGATAGATGACCTCTGGCGTA
>Ga0315280_10008228_pt1 | contig 13698 bp, 10 predicted proteins | sample YL17G06_40_MG_FD_203697 | JGI IMG/M metagenome (GOLD analysis project Ga0315280, IMG submission 203697) | Sediment microbial communities from Yellowstone Lake, YNP, Wyoming, USA - YL17G06_40 | ecosystem: Environmental > Aquatic > Freshwater > Lake > Sediment | place: USA: Wyoming | collected...
TAGCTGAAAGGGGGCGTAACGGATTCGACGGGATTGAATTGCTGCGGGAAGGCATGCCGGGGGCCAGGCACCCGTAATCGCTTGGAAAACCACAACTGCCAACTCACAGTTGGCCTACGCCGCCTAATTAGCGGTGTCGTCATTCGGTAGCCCGCCCGTGGGCTGGCGGATGGCGTCATTGATCGCGGGCTGGCCGGCTGTCCTCGGTCCGTGGATGGCCGGTGAGACCAATCGGGCTAGCGGGGCTTGGTTCTTGTCCGCTCCAAATCGAGCCTGGCGAAATCAAACGGAACGGGACTAAGCATGTAGTTCTTCTCGTGGTGGGCTTTTCCGGACGCGGGTTCGACTCCCGCCGCCTCCACCATTTCTTGGGCCCTGTTTGATGTATCATTGCACCCATGGATAACGGACAGAAGCCCGCAACCAAGCAGGACGTGGCCGACCTGGAGAAGCGGATCAAGCAGGATGTCGCGGATCTGGAAACCCGCCTGGACAAACGCTTCGCTGAAATCAAGGAATTTGTCCAAGACACCGAGACGAAGCTTCTGACCGCGTTCTATTCCTTTGCCGAGGCCGACCAAAAGCACTTCATCCAGGTGGATCGTGCCGCGGCGGCGGTCGGCGAGCGGCTGAACACCTGCGAGCGGCGCATCATGGAAATCGAGAAGCGCCTGAACTTCCCCAGCGCCTGACCAAATCCCTCCCGCCGCCTCCACCATCCCGTCTTCCTGGTATTCGTGCGGGTGGGGCACGATCCTTGAAATTGTTCCACGACGTGGAAGAATTCCAGGCTGGATAAACGCTTCGACGGCGGGCTTTTCTGGGCTCGGGTGCAAACCCCGCTGTCCACTGCTCCCGATCTGACCCGCACGTGGCGCAGATTTCCGCAGTCGGCCACGCGAGTACGATCGGCGCAGATCTGCGGCATCTGTGGCTGCTGGTCACTCGCGGCGCCAGAGGCGCTCGATTTCTTCGAGTGAGCGGCCCTTGGTTTCCGGCGCGACGCGCCAGACGAAGATGAACGTCACCAGGCAGAAGAAGGCGTAGGTCCAGAATGCGCCCGACGGCCCCAGCGTGCTGATGAGCGTCAGGAAGGTCAGGGTGACCAGCAGGCAGGCGCCCCACACCGTGAAGGTGCCGATGCCGGCGGCGCGCCCGCGGATCTTGGTGGGAAACAGCTCCGCGATGTATACCCAGGTGATGGGGCCGAGGCTGATGGCGAAAAAGCCGACGTAAAGCACCACCAGAAGCAGGATCAGGCCGGTCGGGGGCGGCGCGAGCAGGAAGCAGGCCCCCAGTGCCGCCAGCGCCAGCCCCATGCCCGCCGAACCCACGATCAGCAAGGGCTTGCGGCCGAAGCGGTCGATGGCCGCGATGGCCACGATGGTGCACAGGAAGTTCATCGTGCCGATGATCACGTTGGCGCCGATGGCGCTGGCCGCGCTGCTGCTGCCACCGTGCTCCTTGAACAGAATCGAGCCGTAATAAATGACGGTGTTGATGCCGGTCACCTGGCTAAAGATAGCCAACGCCACCGCGATCAGCAGCGCCCGCCGCAGCCCCGGTTTGAACAGCTCGCCCAGCGCGGCGGCCTGCTCGGCCAGGCTGGCGCGAATCTCGGCGGCTTCCCGCGCGGCTTCCGGTTCGCCGGCGATGCGCCAGAGCACCGACAGCGCGTCCGCCTCCCTTTCGTTCTTGATGAGCCAGCGCGGGCTTTCGGGAATGAAGAAGAGCGAAACCAGGAAGACAGCCGAGGGGAACACGGCGGTTGCGAACATCCAGCGCCAGCATGACGGGCCGAGCCCCGCCAGCAGCCAGTTGACGAGGTAGGCGCACAGGATACCGGTGACGATGGCCATCTGGTTCAGCGTCACCAGCCGGCCGCGGATTCCCGGCGGCGATACCTCGGCGATGTAGAGCGGCGCCAGCGCTGAAGCCGCGCCGATGGCCACCCCGGCGAAGAACCGCGCTACGACGAATTCCGGCAACGTGCGGGGCAACGCGGTGCCGAGCGAGGAAGCGCAGAACAGCACCGCCGCGAGCATCAGCACTTTCTTGCGGCCGAAGCGGTCGCTCAACCCGCCGGCCATGGCCGCTCCGGCCAGGCAGCCGACCAGCAGCGCGCTGGCCGCCGGCTCGGTCTGGAAATCGCTCAGCCGCATCTGGTCCTTGAGGAAGACCAGTGCGCCGTTGATCACCGCCGTGTCGAAGCCGAACAGCAGGCCCGAAAGCGCGGCGACCGTCGCGATTCCGTAGACGTACGCCCTGCGGGCGTGTTCAGCAGCCAAACGCCCCTCCAGAAGCCAGAGAAGCGAAAGCCTATCACAGAAGGCTGTAGGCTGTAGGCCAGTGCGCCTCCAGCCTCCGGTCTCCAGTCTCCAGCCTCTCTCTAGAGGCCGGTGATGTAGACGATTTCCGCGAAATTCACGTCCGGCAGGCTGACGGGGATCCCGCGCGACATCAGGTTCGCGCCGGTATCGGTGATCACTTGCTTGCTCTCCTGGAAGGTGACCCGGTAGTTTTTCGCCGGGTTCAGGCCGCGCGGGTAGATGGTCTCGGAGGAAAGAGGGGATTCGGGCCGGTAGACAAAAATCACGCCGCGGTTCGAGGCCGCATCGAACGATTCCATGGCGTCGATGTTGATGCCGTCGGGCCGGTTCAGCAGGTGATAGACCTTGCCGGCCCGGATCAAGGAGCGCAGCGACTTGTAAATCTGTGCTTCCTGGCGCGCCAGGTCGATGTCCGCCGGGCTCCACTCGGTGAGCCGTTGCATGAGGATCCACGGCCCGCCGAACATGCTGCTGCGCGTCAGAAACTTGGTCGGAGGCTGCTCCAGCATGTAGCGGGTGATGAAGCGGGGCGGAAACACGTAACTCATGCCGTAGATCGCTTGGCGCCGCTCGGTGTACCAGCAGGCATCGCAACTGGCGAAGCCGATGTAATACTTGACGGCCTCGAACGTGGACATGGTGCCGCCGTCACCGTTGTTTTCCCAGTGCACCTTGGGGTAGCGCGAGCGCATGAACTTGATGAACGAATCGATGCCATTCTCCGAGTTGGCCCAGTTGCTGTTGTCCCAGATGTGGCTGTGGCTCTTCTTGGTGCAGGTTTTGACCAGATTCTCCCCGTCCTGGGTGAGCCAATCGGGATGGTAGCGGTCCACCACGGCCTGGGCGGCGGTCCGCAGCCAGGTTTGCGTGGCGGAGTTGCCGATACACAGCGAAGTGGCATCGAAGTAATAGTTGTTTTCCGAGGACGACCAGTCGGGATGGTCCTGCAGGACGGGCGCGTCGAGCTCGGCTTCCACCGGAACGAAGTGCAGGCCCAACTTCATGCCCTTGCTGCGCACGTAATCGGCAAAGGCCTCCAGGCCGCTGGGGAACTTGGCCGGGTCGGCCTCCCAGTCGCCGATGCGCCGCGCCCAGCCCAGATCGACGATGAACACCTCGACGCCGATCGAGGCGGCAATGTCGGCGGCGCGCTGCATCGTTTTTTCATCGATGTTCGTTCCGTATCCCCAGGTGTCGTACATCAGGTAGGGATAATTGCTGTCGGGGGCGCGGGCCACCAGCACGTTCTCCACGTACTGGTGGGTGCGGTAAGCCGCCTCGTCCCAGTCGCCCTGGTACAGCCCGAAGAATCCGCCGGGGATCGCCAGCTCGCTGCCCGCGGCCACGTTGACGTGCATGTCCGCGGGGCTGCCCCACACATCCACCAGGTCCCAGGCGGATGACAATTGGGCCTTGACCCAGGAACGGCCGTTGAACTCCCAGCCGAACACCAGGCCGTTGTCGACTTCATCGCGAAGCGCCAGCCAGGTGATATTGTCGGCATAGGCGCCGGCGTTGACCGTGACCGTCCGGTTCGGTTCCTGCGACAGCGTTTTCTCAAACACGTCGAACATCAGCGGCTGGCCGCGCCGCATCTGGTTGAGGTAAAAGGCGCGGACCTGCTGGAGCTCGGTGTTCAGCCGCAGGTTGAAGAAGTGCGCCTCCTGCACTTGGCGAGTCTTTGAGTCCAGGTTCTTGTAGGTATGAAGGATGTGAATGAACGGTTGGCTGGGGTGGACTTCAAGGCTCAGCTTCACCTGGGACCTGCCGCTCATCTCCTGAAGCACGATCACCTGGCGCTGGCCGCTCTTTGACGCCGCCTCGGTGAAAGAATCGACCAGCCTCCACTGCGTCGTGGAGTTGATCGTAAAGGCGTCGGTCTTGATCCAGATTGGAGAGCGCCCGCCGCCCGTCCACTCGCGCCCGCCTGGCTGCCGCAGGCTGGCCAGATCGAAAGTGCCGGTCGGACTCAGACGGAAGACGGCCTGGACCATTTGGTTGCCGATTACCCATTCCCGGCTGGCTGCCTGGTCCGATTCGCCCGCGTAGCCGGCCGTGCGCGCGCTCAGGCTAAAAGAAATGAGTGCCAACAGGGCCAGCGCCAGGCAGACGCCGCCGAATCCGAGTGGTGAGCTGCCGGCTCTGTTTTTTTCTCTGTCTGTTCTGTCTTGCATTTGTCACTTCCCTACAGCCGGGTGTCCATAGACACACGACATGCGTGAGGGGATACTACTGATTGAACGCAGCCCGTGACGGCCGATGGACTGCGGGTTCAAGACGTCTCGCTCACTCTTAACCCTTGCCGTGTCTAAAAGTCGCGGCGCAATACACCCGCCAGCCGTAGAGCGGTTCCGGCCGCCTTGCGGCGCCGTTGTTGTTGACGCACGCGATGCCTCCGAGGTTCCGAGGAACGTCCGCGCGGAATCGGTGGCGGCAATGGCAACATTCAGGTCGCCATTCCAGTCTCCTGCCTACGTAACTGGCGGTCCAATGATAGAATCGATCTACGGAAGCTTGATACCGACTATGAGCCTCCAATACCTCTCCGATGAATTGAAAACGCTGCGCGAACAGGGTTTGTACCAGAAGCTGCGGGTGCTGGACGGCGAGCAGTTGCCGGTGGCCACGTTCGATGGCCAGAAAGTGATTAACCTCTCTTCCAACAACTACTTAGGGTTGAACACCCACCCCCGGCTGAGGGAAGCGGCGCTGGAGGCCACCCGCAGGCTGGGTGTTGGCTCCGGCGCCGTCCGGACCATCGCCGGAACCATGCGCATCCACGTGGAACTGGAGGAGAAGATCGCGCGCTTCAAGAACACGGAAGCCTGCGTGGTCTTCCAGTCCGGCTTTGCGGCCAACGCCGGGACGGTGGCGGCCATCCTGAAGAAGGGTGACATCATCATTTCCGACGAGCTGAACCACGCCAGCATCATCGACGGCTGCCGGCTGTCGCGCGCCGACATCCGGGTGTTTCCGCACAAGGACGTGGCCGCGGCTGAAAAGCTGCTCCAGGAGGCGCAGTCGCAGCCGGGCCACAAGCTGCTGATCAGCGATGGGGTGTTCTCGATGGACGGCGACATCGCGCCGCTGCCGCAGCTTTGCGATCTGGCCGAGCGCTACGGCGCCGTCATGATGGTCGATGACGCGCACGCTTCCGGGGTGTTGGGGCGCAGCGGCCGCGGCACCATCGATCATCATGGCGTGCACGGCCGGGTGCACATCCAGGTGGGCACGCTGTCGAAGGCCATCGGCTCGCTGGGGGGCTACGTGTGCGGCAGCCGCGACCTGATCGAGTTCCTGTACCACCGCGCCCGCCCGTTCCTCTTCTCCACCTCGCATCCGCCCTCGGTGACCGCCACCTGCATCGCGGCCTTCGATGTGCTCGAAGAGGAACCGGAGCGCATCGAGCGGCTGTGGGAAAACACGCGCTTCATCAAGAAGGGGCTCCAGGAGCTGGGCTTCAACACCGGCATGAGCGAGACGCCCATCACGCCGGTGATCGTGGGCGCGGCCAAGCTGGCGCACGCGCTCTCCCGCCGCCTGTTCGAAGAGGGCGTGTTCGCGCAGGGGATCGGCTTCCCGACGGTGCCGGAAGGCAAGGCGCGCGTCCGCACCATCGTGACCGCCACACACACGCGCCAGGAGCTGCAACAGGCCCTCGACGTGTTCGCGCGGGTCGGCCGGGAGTTGCGGATCATCTGAGGCTACAGGCTGCAGGCCGCAGGCTACAGGCTTCTGGAGCCTGCAGTCTGAAGCCTTCTTGTGTCGGGCGCAGGCGGGCCGTCATCTATAATGAGAGTGGCTCGCATTTCTGGGCTGTTCCATCATGCGCTTTGTGCTCCGGTTGGGCGAGAGGGAACGCGTTGGGCGCTACCTGCCGGACGGCATTCCGAGCTACCCGGCCCCGGAACTGCTGGTGCGCTGGTCGTCGCGCGCGGCCGAGTTCCCGGGGAACCTGGCGGCGCTGCTGGCCCGCGCGCCCGTCACCGCAGCCATGCTGCGGGGCTTCAGCGTGCCGCTGCCGGCAGGGGTGATGCGGCCGGCCTCGCTGGGGGCCTCGCTGCTCGCGCATGCCCTGCTCCTGAGCCTGCTGGCCGCCATCTCATTTGTATTTGGCCAGCGGCCGCCTACCGCCGCTGAACTTGCCGTCGAACACCAGCGAAGAATCACCTGGTATTACTTCAGTGACGAACTGCCGGCCATCGCGCCTCTGGAAGCGCCGGCGGACGCCAAACCGCAGGAAAAGAAGCGGGCAGAGCGCGCCAATCCCGCGCCATCCAGGCAATCGATCATCTCGATTCCGGCCAAGGCCGATAATTTGAGCCAGACCATCCTGCAGCCGGCCGCTCCGGACATCCGAATCACGCGGCACGTTCCGCTGCCCAATATTGTGATGTGGCCAAGCCAGCCGGCGCGGCCGGTGCTGGAATACCTGCCGCCGCCGGAACTGGCGATGGCCCAGACGCCGCCGCGCTTGCCTGCGCTGCCGGTGCAGAAGCCGTCGCTGGAGTATTTGCCGGCGCCCGATGTCCGCGTGGGCCACGTGCCGCTGGTGCCGGCGCCGCAGGCCGAGCGGCCGGTGCTGGAATACCTGCCCCCGCCGCGGGCGGTGGTGCAGCAGGCGCCGCGCCTGCCCGCACCCGCCGTGGAAACGCCCCTGCTCGCGTACCTGCCAGCCCCGGAAGTTCGCCTGAGCCAGCCGGTGCGTGTGCCGGCGCCTGCCGTGCAGCGGCCTTCACTGGAGTACCTTCCGCCTCCGGATGTACGAATGAGCCAGGCGCCGCGCGCGCCGGTTCCGCCAGTCCAGGCGGCGGCGGTCGAGCAGGCCTACCTGGCTGCACCACCCCAGATCGCGGCGCGCGCGCTGGCCGACAACCGGCTGATTGCGGTGGGGCTGGATCCCGCGACGCCGGCGCCGCAGATTGCGGTCCCCCTGGGCAACCGTGCGGGGCGGTTCAGCACAGCCGGTGAGCCGGCCAGCGGAAATGGCAGCGAGGGGCGCGCCGAGGCGAGCGCCTCCAGCCTCCCGCCTCCGGGCTCCACCCTGCGTGTGCCCGGCCTGTCGATCACCGGGGGCGTGCGCCCGCCGGCGGCCGATGCCGGGCCGGTGGTGAGCGGCCCGCGCCCGCCTGCCAACCCTGCCACGCCGCTGGCTGCGCCCCCGGCTGCGGCTGCGCCGCGAACCGTGGACCCCAACGCCTTGGCAAACGCCACAGCCCGCGCCACCCGCCCGCAGCTCGGGCTTCCGGAAATAGGGCGCGGCAGGCAGCCGATCGAGCGCGAGGTTCTATCAGGCAAGAAGGTCTACACCGTCTACATCAACATGCCCAATCTGTCCAGCGGCGCGGGTAGTTGGGTGCTGCGCTTCGCCGAGTTGGGCGAGCGCCCGGTCGGGGAAGATGCCGAGCTGACCGCGCCCGTCGCCCGCCGCAAAGTGGACCCTGGTTACGATCCGGATGCCGTCCGTGAGCGCCTCGAGGGCGTTGTGGTGCTTTACGCCATCATCCGTCACGACGGTACGGTTGGTTCGGTGAAAGTGGTCCGCGGCCTCGATCCGCGGCTGGATGAGAACGCCGTCAGGGCCCTGGAGCGCTGGCAATTCCATCCGGCGCGGCGCAACGGCATGCCGGTGGACCTGGAAGCGGTCGTACACATTCCCTTTTCCTTGCCTGGGACCGTCCGCAAGTTCAAGTGAAGAAGCTGTCGGCTATCAGCTATCAGCTACTCGTTGGCGACCGCCGGCTATCCGCTGTTCGGCTTCAGGTCGGCGGCGGTGCGAGCTGCTACCCCGTCGCCCTGAAGGCAGCCGCAATCAAGGCTGATAGCTGAGAGCTGACAGCTTCTTCACTTGCCCCTGCCGTTCCCCCATCCGCCACGGTATAATTAGCCGGTCGCTCTCCTCATGGAAGCCCTGGACCAAAGACAATGGCTGTTGTGGCTGATCCGGGTGCGGATCGTGATCATCACCTTCCTGCTCGGCATCGAGCTGACGGCGGTGCAGCTCACGCTGCCGCAGACCTCGCTGGCCTGGCTGGGATCGTCACAGGGCTTCTGGTTCGTCTCGGCGGTCTTCATCTGGTACGCGCTGACGCTCTTCTTCGCCTTGCTGCTGAAGCTGTCGGCCGACTACACGATGCAGTCCTACGTGCAGATTATCTGTGACATCTGCATGATTACGGCGGTCATTCACATCACCGGGGGCGTGGATAGCTATTTCTTCTTCCTGTACCCGCTGGTGGTGATCCTGGCTTCCATCTCGCTGCCGCAAGCCCGCGGCGGCGCCTACCTGGTGGGCAGCCTCAGCTTCATCCTTTCCGGGGCGGTGCTGGAACTGGCGTACTACGAGAAGATCTCGTCGTTCTCGCTGACGCGCCCGGACCTGCAGAGCCTGCAAATCCGGGTGTTCACCAACCTGGGCTTCTTTCTAGCGGTCGGCTACCTGTCCAGCAGCCTGGTGGTGAACCTGCGCCGGACCGGCACGCGGCTGCTGGCCGCCAGCGGCGAACTGGAAAACCTGCAGGCCTTCAACCAGAACGTGATCGACAGCATGGGCGGCGGGCTGGTGACCACCAACCTGGAAGGGCGGGTGCTGCTGGTGAACCGCGCGGGGGCGCTGATTTTGGGGTTTTCGCCCACCGCTCCGGTGGGGCGGCACCTGGCCCAGGTGCTGCCCGAATTCTCGCGCGTGCCCATCCAGTCGTTGGGCCAGGAGATGCGGATGACGACGCCGGGCGGCCGGGAGAAATACCTCCGCGTGACCATTTCCCAGCTCACCGGCCCCGACGGCGGCAATCAGGGCACCGTCTACTTCTTCCAGGACCTGACGGAGCTCAAACGCCTGGAGCGCGAAGTGCGCCTGCAGGACCGCATGGCCGCGCTGGGGCGCATGGCCGCCGCCATTGCTCATGAAATCCGCAACCCGCTGGCCTCCATCGCCGGCTCCGTGCAGGTCTTCTCCTCGGTGGGGCCGCTCAACGAGGAGCAGCGCCGGCTGGCGGGCATCGTCGCCGACGAATCGCGCCGGCTGGATCGCATCATCTCCGATTTCTTGAATTACTCGCACGAGCGCCGCTACGAATTCCGCCTGGCCAACCTGCACGACCTGCTGGCGGAAACGCTGGCCCTGCTGGCGCACCACCCCAACGCGCGGCGGATCCGCCTGGAACGCGCCTTCTGCCGCAAGACGCTCACCGCCCTGGTGGACCCGGACAGCATCAAGCAGGTGTTCTGGAACATTTGCGATAATGCCATGAAGGCCATGCCCAATGGAGGCCGGTTGCGCGTGGAAACCGACACCGCGAACAGCCGGGCGATCATTCGCTTTCAGGATAGCGGTCCGGGATTGGGGCCGGGGTCCCTGGAAAAGATCTTCGAGCCGTTCCAGTCGTTTTCCAATGGCACGGGGCTGGGTCTGGCCATCGTTTACGAAATCATCACCGCGCACCAGGGCGCGGTGCAGGCTGAATCGCCGCCCGAGGGCGGCTCGCTGTTCCGCATTGAGTTGCCGTTGGGCATCGGCGAGGCAGCCGTCGCCGCTGCGCAGGGCAGTAAGCAGTAGAAGTGCTGAGTGCTCAGTGCTGAGTGCTGAGCAAATACGGCAACGTTTGGCACTCAGCATTTCGCCCGTGGCACTTAGCACTCAGCACTCAGAACTCAGAACTTATCTATGGCTCGTTTGTTGGTTGTCGACGATCAGAAATCCATTTGCGAGATGCTGGAGATCGTCCTGCGCAAGGAGGGGTACCGCGTCGAGACCGTCTCCGGGCTGGAGATGGCGCGCAAACGGCTGGAGTCCGGCATCTACGATATCGTGGTGACCGACATCCGGCTGCCGGATGGCAGCGGCCTGGACGTGCTGCAGCAGGTGCGCGACACCTACCCGGATACGCCGGTCATCTTGATCACTGCCTACGCCGACGTCCAGTCGGCGGTGCGGGCGGTTAAGCTCGGGGCTTTCGACTACATCAGCAAGGACGCCCACCTCGTTGATGATCTTCGGCTGACGCTGGCCCGCGCCGTTGAGAGGCGGGCACTTCGCCAGGAAAATCGCGCGCTGAAGCGCGAGTTGCAGAAGGGCCTGGAGAACCTGCTGGGCAACAGCCCGCGGATGAGGGCCGTCAAGAAAATGGTCGCGGACGTTGCCGCGACCAACAGCACCATCCTGATCACCGGAGAAAGCGGCACCGGCAAGGAACTGGTGGCGCGCGCCGTCCACGCCGCCAGCGGGCGCCACGACCGCCCCTTCGTCTCCATCAACTGCGGAGCTTTTCCCGAGACGCTGCTGGAGAGCGAGTTGTTCGGCTACGTCAAGGGCGCTTTCACCGGGGCGGCGGCGAACCGCAAGGGCCTGGTCGAATACGCCGACACGGGCACGCTGTTCCTGGACGAGATCGCGGAAATGAGCCTGGCCATGCAAGTCAGGCTGCTGCGCGTCTTGCAGGAGCGGCTGGTGCGGCCGGTGGGCGCCACCGAAGAGGTGCCCGTGGATGTCCGGTTGATCGCCGCCACCAACAAGGACCTGCAGCAGCGGGTCCGGGAGGGGCTGTTCCGGGAAGACCTGTACTACCGCATCAGCGTGATCCCCGTCGAGTTGCCGCCGCTGCGCGAGCGCTGCGAAGACATTCCCCTGCTGGCGCTGCACTTCCTCGCGAAGTTCGCCACGGCGATGAACAGGCCCGTTCACAAGATCAGCGACGAAGCAGTAAAGTGCCTGGAGCGGTATGACTGGCCGGGGAACGTGCGCGAGTTGGAAAATGCCATTGAGCGCGCAGTGGCCCTTGAAAAACACCAGGAGATAACCGCGGGAACACTGCCAGAACACGTGGCGCGATTCCTCCCACGAGTTTCAATTCCCGAGGGCGGCGTGAACCTTGAGCAACACGTCGGAGAAATCGAGCGTCGATACATCCAGACGGCCCTGCAGCAGGCGGGCGGCGTCCGCACCCGTGCCGCCGGATTGCTCGGCATGAGCTATCGCTCCTTCCGCCACTACGCTAAAAAGTACAAGCTCTGAAGGTCATCACCAAGACACAAAGCCCTCTGCCCCTTGTGTCTTCGTGTCTTTGTGGTTGACTATTGCGGCAGGGACTGGGAAACGGCTTCCTCCAGGGAGGCGTAGTCCAGGCGATACACGGCGTTGAGGGCGGTTTCCGGAGCGAGTCCCGCAGCCAGGCGGTCCAGGAGGCGCACCACGTCAAACAGGCCCCAGCGCTCGGTGAGGAGCTGAACGGCGGCCAGCGACTGCCAATAGGCGACCGAGGCCAGCACCGGGCCCAATGCCCCGAACGAGCCCTCCAGGGCCTTCAGCGGCACGCGTTGCCCCTCGCGCCACAACTGCAGGAGCCGCGAGTCGCCCTTCGCGCTGCGGCCTTCAAAGAACTGGGCCAGCCCTTCGTCCAGCCAGCGCGGGCAGCGGCCGTGCGTCTTGGCCCACACGAAGGAGTGCGTCATCTCGTGCATGAGGGTGGAGGAGAATTCGGAGGAAACCGTGGACAGTCCCTGGATGCCGATGCGCACGCGCCCGTCATTCACCGCGGCCGCCCAGGAAGGCGCCTGCGTGACCTGCTGGAAAGCGCGCTCGGTATAGAGGATGACCGGGACCGGCTCGCGCAGCGAAATCCCCAGTTCGCGCTCCAGCCGCTGGTAATGGCGCTCGAGTTCGTCCAGGAGGGCGCGGCGAAACTCGGGCGGCACCTGCCGGCCTTCGAAGCGCAGCGTGAAATGGCTGCTGGAAAGCTGTTGGTGGCCGGCCTCGGCGGCCAGTTCGCGCTCGGCCCGCTCCAGCGCTTTCTGCACCTCGGCGTCCGGCGCCAGGCTCAGCGATTTCCGCCAGGAACGGACGGCGTCGTCGGTGCGGTCGGCCGCGTACTCGGCAAAGCCCAGGTATTTCCAGGCCTGGGGCCAGGCGGGCACGGACACGGTGGCCCGCGCGCACCACTCCCTTGCTTCCTGGTATTTCTCGGCTCGCAGGAACAGAACGCCATAATAGAGCGCGAGCTGGGGATCGGTGGGCAGCGCGGTCAGGCCTTTGCGCACCGCCTGCATGGCCGCCTCGACGCGCCCCTGTTTCATTTCCTGCTGGGCGGCGGCCAGGAAAGGCGCCGCGGCGCCGTTGGCCGCCTCCCCGGCGGCCCTGCCGGCCGTGCCCGCCGCTCCCGCGGGAGGCGGAGCCAGCGCCCCCGCCGCATCGCCGGGGAGCGGCGGCAGAAGCAGCGGCGCCCGCTGCCCCGCCGGCGTCGCCTCCGTTTGTTTTTCGATCCGCTCCACCATGGACCGCGGGAACGAGTAAGTGCCCTCGGATGTCTCGCAGATGATCTTCGAATTCTCCTCGCGGACCTCGGTGGCCTTCACCCGCCTGCCGTTTTTCAGAACCACCGTGTCCGCCCAAACCCCGGAAAAGCCGGCAAACAGCAGCGCCACCGTCAGCCCACAGCCGCGAAAGAGCATGTCAGGCATTCTAACAACCGGCGGCCGGCTTACCAACTCTTCTCGGTGTCCGTGTGCCTTGGTGGTAAAAGGCTCCCCGTAGCGCTGGCGCCTGCCCCGGCTTGCCGTGGGTCCCGCCGGCCGGCCCTGCACGTCGTGCCGGCACGCCGGGATGATCTGGCCGGGGCCGGCACCCAGACCGGTACCGGTCTGGTGGCGGGAGGCCCAATGTCACTTACTTTAGCTTGCTGCTCGCGGGCCCCTGCGGCCCGATCCCGCGGAGCGGGATCAATAAGATAGCCAGGGGCAATCACCCCTGGTTCCAAGCGCAGAGCCTTCAACCCTGAAAGGGTTGAAGTGCGGCTCCGCTCTGGTTCCGGAGCCCGTTTCAGCGGGCTTCTCGCCGACGGGCTTTAGCCAGCGCAGTGGGGGTTCGTTGAGGAATGCTGGTATAATAGCTGCAAATGCCAATGAACACGCGGACCGTTTGCGTGGACGTGCCCGAGAGCGTGTTTGCCGCGCTGCGAAAGTCACCCGACCAGTTCGCGCGGGAGATGCGGATCGCAGCGGCCGTCAAATGGTACGAACTCGGCGAACTTTCGCAGGGCAAGGCCGCCGAAATCGCTGGCCTTTCGCGTGACGAGTTCGTGTCGGCGCTGGCGCGGTTCAAGGTTTCTCCTTTTCAATACACAGCCGCGGAACTCAGCGAGGAGCTGACCGGTGAAGGTTGAGGGCGCTGTTGTAGACGCCTCACCCCTGATTGTTCTGTGCCGCGCTGCAGAACTGCGCGGCAAGGCGGGTACTGGGCACCCCGCAGGGGCATAAGCGTTAACCTAAAAAAAGCCATACCGCCTTCGTTTGCGAGGCGTCGCCGCCAGCAGACCGGTGATGGGATGCCACCGACGCAGGACGGTAGCCAGACTGTGGGGCAACAACAGCGCCG
>Ga0315280_10008229_pt1:0-2500 | contig 13695 bp, 10 predicted proteins | sample YL17G06_40_MG_FD_203697 | JGI IMG/M metagenome (GOLD analysis project Ga0315280, IMG submission 203697) | Sediment microbial communities from Yellowstone Lake, YNP, Wyoming, USA - YL17G06_40 | ecosystem: Environmental > Aquatic > Freshwater > Lake > Sediment | place: USA: Wyoming...
ACTGTCTCGCGACGTTCTAAACCCAGCTCACGTACCGCTTTAACCGGCGAACAGCCGGACCCTTGGGACCCGCTTCAGCCCCAGGATGCGATGAGCCGACATCGAGGTGCCAAACAGTCTCGTCGATGTGAGCTCTTGGAGACTATTAGCCTGTTATCCCCGGCGTACCTTTTATCCGTTGAGCGATGGCCCTTCCATTCAGGACCACCGGATCACTAAGCCCTGGTTTCCCACCTGCTCGACCCGTCGGTCTCACAGTCAAGCTCCCTTATGCCTTTGCACTCTACGGTTGATTTCCAAACAACCTGAGGGAACCTTAGGGCGCCTCCGTTACACTTTGGGAGGCGACCGCCCCAGTCAAACTACCCGCCTAACACTGTCCCTCTCCCCGATCAGGGGAGGAGGTTAGAATCTCAGACCATGAAGAGTGGTATCTCACCGTTGACTCCACCGCGCCCGGAGGCGCAGCTTCAAAGTCTCCCACCTATCCTGCGCATCATAGACCGAAATCCAATGCTAGGTTGCAGTTAAGGTGCCGGGGTCTTTCCGTCCAGCGGCAGGTAACCGGCGTCTTCACCGGTACCACAATTTCGCCGAGCCCCTCTTTGAGACAGCGCTCAAGTCGTTACGCCTTTCGTGCGGGTCGGAACTTACCCGACAAGGAATTTCGCTACCTTAGGACCGTTATAGTTACGGCCGCCGTTTACTGGGGCTTCGGTTCACAGCTTCGCCTTGCGGCTAACCGCTCCCCTTAACCTTCCAGCACCGGGCAGGCGTCAGACCCTATACATCGATTTTATGTCTTTGCAGAGTCCTGTGTTTTTATTAAACAGTCGCTAGAGCCATTTCTCTGCGGCCTCCTCGGGCTCCGCCTGTACGGCTTCACCCTACTGAGGCGCCCCTTTTCCCTAAGTTACGGGGCTAACTTGCCTAGTTCCTAAAAGAGGGCTCACTCGTGCGCCTTAGGATATTCTCCCCATCTACCTGTGTCGGTTTGCGGTACGGTCACCCGAACGACTCCTTAGAGGATTTTCTAGGCAGCGTGGAATCGACAAGTTCGGAAGCCCGAAGGCAACCTTCCCCGCCGTGCTCGAGGTTAAGAGCTCCCGGATTTGCCTGGAAGCTCCCTCTACGTGGCGGCCGCACATTTCCGATCGTGCGTATGCCTATCCTCCTGCGTCTCCCCATCGTGATAACGTCCCTCGGGTGGTGCAGGAATGTTGACCTGCTCTCCATCGGCTACGCCATTCGGCCTCGCCTTAGGGACCGACTAACCCTGGGCGGACTGACCTTCCCCAGGAAACCTTAGATTTTCGGCGTTGAGGGTTTCTACCCCAATTATCGCTACTCATGCCGGCAGGGTCTCTTCTCAGTCGTCCACCATGGCTCACGCCACGGCTTCGCCCGAGTGAGAATGCTCTCCTACCAAAGGCCGGATCCTAAGATCCGACCATTCCGTAGCTTCGGTAACAGGCTTGAGCCCCGTTACATTGTCGGCGCAAGAACGCTTGACCAGTGAGCTGTTACGCTTTCTTTAAATGATGGCTGCTTCTAAGCCAACATCCTGGTTGTCTGAGTATCCTCACATCCTTGCCCACTTAGCCTGCATTTAGGGACCTTAGCTGACGGTCTGGGCTGTTTCCCTTTTGACTACGGACCTTAGTGCTCGCAGTCTGACTCCCGCACATTGCTCATGGGAATTCGGAGTTTGGTTGGATTTGGTAGAACTTTCGAACCCCTAGGCCATCCAGTGCTCTACCGCCCATGGCATTCATGCGAGGCTAGCCCTAAAGCTATTTCGGAGAGAACGAGCTATTCCTGAGTTTGATTAGCCTTTCACCCCTACCCTCAGCTCATCCAAGCCGTTTTCAACCGACACTGGTTCGGACCTCCCTCAGGTGTTACCCTGAGTTCATCCTGGCCAAGGGTAGATCACTCAGCTTCGCGTATATTCGGCGCGACTGAACGCCCTATTCAGACTCGCTTTCGCTACGGCTACGCTTGTTGACAAGCTTAACCTTGCCGCGCAGAATAACTAGCCGGCTCATTAAGCAAAAGGCACCCCGTCACCCCCTTGCGGAGGCTCCGAGTGCTTGTAAGCATACAGTTTCAGGTACTGTTTCACTCCCCTAACAGGGGTTCTTTTCACCTTTCCCTCACGGTACTTGTTCACTATCGGTCGCAGATGAGTATTGAGCCTTGGAAGATGGTCCTCCCGAATTCCCACAGGGTTCCTCGTGTCCCGTGGTACTTGGGTGTCCGACGAAGAGGGGCGATCTTTTCGCCTACAGGACTGTCACCTTCTGTGGTTACCCTTCCCATAGTATTCGGCTAAAATCGCCTTTTGTAACTCTTTGGCCCCTTTGTGCCGGAGCCGTGTCGGATCCCACGACCCCGCCGACACAACGCGCACAAGCTTACATGTCGACGGTTTGGGCTGTTCCCCGTTCGCTCGCCGCTACTGGGGGAATCGCGGTTGCTTTCTTTTCCTCTAGGTACT
>Ga0315280_10008229_pt1:7500-13695 | contig 13695 bp, 10 predicted proteins | sample YL17G06_40_MG_FD_203697 | JGI IMG/M metagenome (GOLD analysis project Ga0315280, IMG submission 203697) | Sediment microbial communities from Yellowstone Lake, YNP, Wyoming, USA - YL17G06_40 | ecosystem: Environmental > Aquatic > Freshwater > Lake > Sediment | place: USA: Wyoming...
GAAAGTCCACGCCTCCCTGACGGCCGCCAGCGGTCGCGTCGAGATCGGCGGGGGCGGGAAGACGGTCGAGGTCCTCGGCGCCGTGCACGCGCCCGACTACGCCGGGAACGGGAACGCCTTGCGCATCGTCATGGACGAAAGGGCCGCGGCGGGAGATCTCGGCGAAAACGCCCCGGTCACGGTGTCGCCCAGGCTCTGCTTCTACTCGCTCAAGGTCATGTCCTGGCGGGAGCACGAATGAAGCCGCGGGGATTCACGCTCGTCGAAACGGCCATCGCCCTGGCCCTGGCCGGATTCCTGGTCTACGGCGGGGTCGTCGCCTTCCGAGGGCTCGGGCCGAAGTTCCGGCTCCAGTCGGGCGTCTGGGAGGTCCGAAGCTCGCTCAACGAGGCCCGCTTCGGAGCCATCTGGACGGGCACGCCCCGGCGAGTGAGGTTCGGGGCGTCGGGGTATGCCCTGGAATTTTATGACGAAGACTCAAGGACGTGGCGGCTGATCCGGTCGGCGCGCTTGGAGGGGGTTGAAGTCGAGGCCAACAATGCCCCGGCCTTCTATCCCGAAGGCACGGTCGCAAACCTGGCCACGGTCACCGTCTCCAACTCGTGGGGCGCCTACAAGGTCACCGTGGCGATCTCGGGCCGGGTCAAAGTGGCGAAGGCCGGCTGATCCCCCTATCCCTTGCGGACGCCCGGGCCGCGGCGCTCGGAGAGCCGGGTCGGAATGCCCGTGCCCTGTTCGTAGAGGTTGTGCATCAGGGACAGTGCCGTTTTCGGGATGAGGTGGAAGAACTCGAGGCCGAGCTCGAACACCTTATAATCCTCGTTCCGTTTCGTCCACCGGACGACGCCGTCGATGCCGATGGATTCTTTGGAGCGGACAAGTTCGACGTGCATCCGGATGGCCGTGCCCACGGGAAAGTCGACGTCCGAGTAGACCTTAGCGCCCCCCAACGAAATATCGAAGGTGTAGGCGTTGATCCTCGCGAGGTCGGATGATCCCCCGGGGCCAGAAGCCGACTTGATGTCGGTCTTGTTCCACTGCTTGAACCGTCGTTCCCTGCGCTTTTCCATCTCGATAGTCTCCAACTGCCCGCTTCGTCTCCATCATTAACGGACGCTCGGAAAGACGGCAATGACCCATCAGGGTGATTCGCGCGGTGATTTTTTCCCCGATGCGCCGCAGTACGGTGTCGCTCTTTGGCGCAGCGTTAACGGACCTGCCGGATCCTCAAGAGCTCCTTCAACATCTGCCACGAGCCCCGCACCATGCGGACCCGGCTTGGCCGCGAATCGCACCAGATGACCGGGACCTCGGCCACGCGATAACCGAGCTTCTTGGCCAGGACGAGGAGCTCGACGTCGAAGCTGAACCCTTTCGTCTCGAGGCGTGCGAAAAGTTCCATGGCCGCCGCCCGACGGAAGGCCTTGAAGCCGCACTGGGTGTCCGGGCAGCCCCTCATCACCAACAGGCGGACGAGCCGGTTGAAGAATTTTCCCATGGCTTCGCGGGGACGCGCCTGCCGGACCCGGATGTCACAGCCCGCAAGCGCCCGTGAGCCGATGACGACGTCGAACCCCTCCGCCAATCGCGCCAGGAACTTGTCGAGTTCCTCGATGGGGGTCGAGAGATCGGCGTCGGTGAACAGGACCGTCTCCCCCGCCGAAGCGAGAACGCCGGTCTTGACTGCATATCCCTTGCCCTGGTTCGACTCCAGCTGGATGACCCGGGACGGGACCCGGCCTTCGAGCGCCTTCCGGGCCACTTCGGCCGTCCGGTCCGTGCTCCCGTCATCGACCACGATGACTTCGAACGCAAAGGGTTTCCCGGCGAGATATGCGCGGATCTTCTCCAGGCTCGCGCCGATCCGCTTCTCCTCGTTGAAGGCGGGGATGATGATGGAAAGGAAGACGCCCTTCGGCTCGTGTTCGGTCATCGGCGGCGTCATTATAACAGAAAGGCCCCCGCGGTCCCGAAAAAGGGAGCCGGCAGAAGGAAATAGGGCCATGGCAGTTCCGGACGGCCGAACCATGTTGAAAACCGCCGGCGCGCCGATATAGAATAGCTTTTCACGATCATGAAACCCGCGTGGTTGGGGAGAACAAGCATGAAAAAAAGCCCTCGGTCCTTCTCTATTCCAGCGGCTCTTATGGCGCTCGGCTTAGCCCTCGCCGCGGCCGCCTCGCCCACGCTCCTGGCCCAGGAGCCGTACAAACTCCCGCCGAAGGAGGTCGTGGCTATCGTCGACGCCCCGCCCACGCCCCGCGTCTCCCTGAGCCCGGCCCGGGACATCATGGCCCTCGTCGAATACGAAGCCATGCCGACCATCGCCTACATCTCCCAGCCCATGCTCCGGATCGCCGGGATCCGCATCACCCCGCTCAACAACAGCCGGCAGGTCCTGAGCTTCAACACGGGCCTCAGCCTCGAAGACATCAAGACGGGCACGGTCCGCCGGGTCGCCCTCCCGGACGGGATCAAGTTCACGACACCGTCTTGGGCCCCGGACGGCCGGACCTTGGCCTTTCTCCGCTTCGTCGATAACGGCGTCGAGCTCTGGTCCCTCGATGTCGCGAGCGGCACCGCCAAGGCCCTGACCGGTCCAATCATCAACGCCGTCATCTCCGTCACCGTCTGGATGCCCGACAGCAATGCTCTTCTCGTCTCCCTCATCCCCGACGGCCGCGGCCCGGCCCCCGAAGCCCCGCGCGTCCCCGTCGGCCCGAACGTCCAGGAGACCTCGGGCCAGTCCACCAAGGTCGCCACGTATGAGGATCTGCTCAAGACGGCCTTCGACGGGACGCTGTTCGACTATTACGCCACCGCCCAGCTGGCCCTCATCGACATCGCCACAGGCAGGGCGAAAAAGATTGGCCGGCCGGGGATTTATATGGATATCGCCGTTTCCCCGGCCATGAATTACATCCTGGTCGACCGCGTCAAGCGTCCGTATTCCTACTCCGTCCCCTATTCCGAGTTCTCCCACGCCTACGAGGTCTGGGACATGGACGGCCGGACGGTCAAGGTCCTGGCCGACCTTCCCCCGGCCGAAAACGTCCCAATCAACGGCGTCCCCACCGGCCCCCGCAACGCCGACTGGATGACCCTGAAGCCCGCGACACTGGTCTGGACCGAGGCCCTGGACGAAGGCAACCCAGAAAAGGACGTCCCCTTCCGCGACCGGCTGATGACGTTCCCGGCGCCGTTCGCCGCCGAGCCCGTGGAAGTCCTCAAGCTCAAGGAACGAGCCCAGGGCGTGAATTATTTCGATTCCCCGGGGCTCGTCCTCGCCTCCGAATTCGGCTGGAAGAAGCGCTGGCGGACGACCTGGCTCGTCGACTTCGACCATCCGCAGGCGGCGCCGCGCAAGCTCTTCGACCTCAGCATCCAGGACCAGTACAACGACCCCGGCTTCCCCGTCACGACGAGGCTCAGGACGGGCGAGCGCGTCATCCTTTACGAAAAGGGTTCGGTCTATCTCAGCGGCAGCGGCGCCTCGCCGAAAGGCGACCACCCCTTCCTCGATAGGATGAACCTGAAGACGATGAAAAAGGAGCGGCTGTTCCAGTGCCAGGACCCATCCTATGAGACCTTCATGGGCTTCAGCGGCGCCTCGCGCGACCAGATCATCACGACCTACGAGTCGAAAACCGAACCGTCCAACTACTTCCTCTATAACCTTAAAACCAAGAAGCGCAAGGCGCTGACCGCGTTCAAGGACCCGGCCCCGGCGCTCACGGCGGTTAAAAAGGAGCTCGTCACCTACAAGCGGGACGATGGGGTCGAGCTTTCGGGCACCCTCTACCTGCCCGCGGACTGGAAGCCCGGGACGCGGCTCCCCGCCGTCATCTGGGCCTATCCCCTGGAATACGGCGACCGCGGCACGGCCGGCCAGGTCCGGGGCTCGGCCAACCGGTTCACCTTCTACCGCGGTACGTCGGAGCTCTTCTTCGTCACCCAGGGCTACGCGGTCCTCGATAACGCCACCATGCCCGTCATCGGCGACCCCAAGACCGTCAACGACACCTTCGTCCAGCAGATCGTGGATAACGCCCGTGCGGCCATCCGGAAGCTCGACGAGATGGGCGTCGGAGACCCGAAGCGGGTCGGGGTCGGCGGCCACAGCTACGGAGCGTTCATGACCGCCAACCTGCTCGCCCATTGCGACCTCTTCGCCGCCGGCATCGCCAGGAGCGGTGCATACAATCGTACACTGACCCCGTTCGGCTTCCAGAGCGAGCGGCGGACCCTCTGGGAGGCGCCCGATGTCTACATCAAGATGTCGCCGTTCATGTTCGCCGACAAGATCAAGACGCCCCTGCTGATGATCCACGGCGAGGCCGACAACAACTCGGGCACGTTCCCCATCCAATCGGAGCGCCTCTTCGCGGCCTTGAAGGGCTTCGGGGCCACGGCCCGGCTGGTCATGCTCCCCGACGAGAGCCACGGCTACTCGGCTCGGGAGTCCGTCCTCGATGTCTTGGCCGAAATGTTCGAGTGGTTCGACCGCTATGTCAAGAACAAGAAATGAAACGGGGATTTCCACAAGAATTGTGAATAAGCCTGTGGAAAAACCTGGGCCCGCACGCTCTAACGAATTGAAGGGCGCGGAGTTTTCATGAACTGCACAAAGATTGTGCAATGCGCCCCGCCGCCGAGAAGGAGGCCGGCATGAGGACCAAACGCAAGCACGCCGCCGTCATCGTCGCAGCTTTTCTGCTGGCGGCGGCCACCCAATGCACAGGACTTGAACAATCCCGGCCGAAGATCCTCGTCTCGAACGACGACGGGATCGACGCGCCCGGGCTCGCGGCTCTCGTCACGGCCATGGAGAAGGTCGGAACGGTCACCGTCGCCGCTCCGGTCCGCGAGCAGAGCGGCATCAGCCACGGCATGACGACACGAAAACTCATCCCGGTCCGGGAAAGCGAGCGCGGCGGGACGAAATGGTACGCGATCGACGCGACACCGGCTTCGTGCGTCCGCCTGGCCCTCGAGTCGCTCCTCCCCGAGAAGCCGGACATCGTCGTCGCCGGCGTCAACAGGGGGGAGAACGTCGGTCTGGTCACTTTCTATTCGGCCACGGTCGCGGCGGCCCGGGAGGCGGCTTTTCTCAGGATCCCGGCGGTCTCGGTCAACCTCCAGCACGGTGAAAGCATGGACTACGGTCTCGCCGCGGACATCACCGCCGCCCTCGTCAGGGAGCTCGCCCGCGCGGGCTTGGATAAGGGCCTGCTCCTCAACGTCAACATCCCGGCGCTGGCGAAAAACGAGATCAAGGGGGTCCTGGTCACCCGGCTCGACGACCGGCAGACCATAGAATTCTTCGAAAGGAAGGAGACGCGCAACGGGGAGACCCTCTTCTGGCCGTCCTACAAGACCCTGGACGCCGGCCAGGAGGGAACGGACACCTGGGCCGTAAGGAACGGCTACATCTCCATCGCGCCGCTCTCCCTCGATCAAACCGACGCGGCCGCGCTCAAGAGGCTGAAAGGCCTCGAAAAGCTCGCCTGGAAATAGCCCGGGACCGCTGTTCCACTCGGCCGCCGGGCATGATAATATGGGTCCGCCCGGACCTAAAGCTCTGGGGAGGTAACAGATGAAACAAAAACGCCTTGTCCTTAGGTTCGCGTTGGCAGCTGTGGGGTTGGCGCTGGCCGGTCCTTCGCTCTCACCAGCCGCTCGCATCGACGGGAACGCCCCTCAACAATCCCAGGAGCCATTCGCTTCCATGAAGGAGATCAAGCCTTTCACGTATTGCTCGATCGCCCACAAGGGACCTCTTGCGGACATGTCGGGCGTCATCGGCCAGCTCATGCAGGCCATGCAGAGCCAAGGCCTATTCGCCTCGATCCGGGGACCCATGATCGGCGTCTATTACAATAGCCCCGGCCAGGTTAAGCCCGAGGACTTCTCTTGGGAGGTTGGGTTCGAGGTCAGCGAGCAGGCGTCCCCTCAGGCCCCGCTCGAGAAAAAAACGTGGAATTATGCGACCATCGCTGCGGCCGTGCACGCCGGTCCGTACGCGAAGGCCGGCGAGACGATCCAGCGCCTCATGGACTGGATCAAGGCCCAGGGTTTCACTGCGTCCGGGCCGGTCCTCGAGCGCTACCTGAACAACCCCATGCAGGTCAAGCCCGAGGAGCTCCGCACGGAGATCTGGATCCCGGCTAAGAAGAAATAGCCCCGCCCGCCTCT
>Ga0315280_10008230_pt1 | contig 13695 bp, 12 predicted proteins | sample YL17G06_40_MG_FD_203697 | JGI IMG/M metagenome (GOLD analysis project Ga0315280, IMG submission 203697) | Sediment microbial communities from Yellowstone Lake, YNP, Wyoming, USA - YL17G06_40 | ecosystem: Environmental > Aquatic > Freshwater > Lake > Sediment | place: USA: Wyoming | collected...
CAGAGAGCATGAACTCAGATACCGCCTTGGCGTCCAAGGGAGGCATCCGAGGGCAGCCTGAAGTGACTCAAGCGAGGTTCCCTCTGCTCAACCAGCGAACCATCTCTGGAGAAGAGTTCTCCACACCGTCATTGCCAACTACATCTCGACCTTCCGCAACGGTTAATCCCCACGGCTGTCCAGCTTGTCTCCGGGACGATGCTCCAGACCGTACCGTTCATGGGCTGGGCCTTAGTCGGGATATGCTGACTTCTCCGAGATGCAGCAAGAGCCGCCTGCACCGCCAGCGCATGAGGGCTAAGTTTTCGCACAGCTTATACCGCCCCTTACCGAGCCATTGCTGGCCGGACGCTGTGAGTTGTTCCCGTGGTTATCATCGGCTGCCATCTGGTCCCCCGATCCCGGTAAGCACGTGCAGGGCTGACAGGCCTACTTGCTATATCCTGAAAGCGGCGCTCTTGCGAGCGTCACGCTACTCTGTTGGTCCGGACATGTGCGCCTTACTGCCTCGCCACCACTCGGAACCTAAGGGACTACTCTTGGCTGACCACTTCGACGACATCCCTCACGGGATGAGCACTGGTTACACCGAGACCACCAAGAGTTTCCGCACGGGGAGCAAGCCCGCACGGGTGAGCTTTTCACCTCTTACGTAGGAATGACCATGTGGAGCCATCATTCCCATCACTTAGCAACCGTGACTTCACGGCACGCGAACCACGAAGACCCAAAGACCCCAAAGAACCAAGAGCTAAGGGGGCTTTGGCTGCGCCAAAGCCTATTTCCGACGTACCATCCATCGCAATCCTATGTAATTCCAGGATCTTTGTGGTCTTGGAGGTCTTTTACGTTCCAAAGGCATTCGGATGATTGGCGTGCAGTGTCTGAATTGCTGTTGTTGCTGAACGACTTGGCGTGGCGCTCTTCAAAGAGTGAAAGGTTGCGTTTCCTATGGAAGAGACATGCAAGAGGTGGCGTGCTTCAAGTCAGCGAAGCTCTTCATTCTTTGAATGATTATTTGTTCAAGTATTGGATGTTGCCTGCCGATGCATAACGAGGGCTCATTCGATGTCCGGTTTCGGGGCGGATGAGGTCCTTGGCCTTCCACTCGGATTTTGGCGAAGGCTTGCAGGCTTTGCACGAGAAACCGGGCGCACCGGGCCCAGCGGGTTTTCTGCAGCCCGCGATTCAAATGTGGCAGCAACCGCATCGGATCTGTCCAGAACATCACGGAGGATGGGCGCTTATGAAAAAGGTCTTGCTGGTTGGGGGCGCAGGCTACATCGGGTCGGTACTGGCTCATGAACTGCTGGAGCGTGGTTATGCGGTGCGAATCCTGGACCGAATGTACTTCGGCGATCAGGGATTGGCTGACATTCGCGACCGCGTTGAGATTGTTGTCGGAGACATGCGCGCCATGCCCGATCTCACGCTCGACAACGTGGAGGCCGTCATCAACATCGCCGGGCTGTCAAACGACCCTACGGCTGAATATAACCCGGCTGCAAACTACGCGATGAATACGACGGCGAGCGTCGAGCTGGCCCAGGCTTGCATCCAGCGCGGCGTGAGGAGGTACATCTACGCATCCTCGTGCTCCATCTACGACTTTGGGGTCTTGGATCATAATCAGGATGTGATCCTTGATGAGACTGCCGACGTGCAGCCAAGGGCAGCCTACTCCAGCTCCAAGTTTGCCGCTGAAAAGGGACTGCTGCCGCTTGCCTCCGAGAAGTTCTGCGTCAGCATTCTACGCAAAGGCACTCTGTTCGGATTTTCTCCCCGCATGCGATACGATCTGGTCGTGAACACCTTTGTCAAAGACGCGATGAGCAAGGGGCAGATCCGGTTGCACTATGGTGGAGAGATGTGGAGACCTCTTGTGGAGATTCGTGATGCTGCCCGCGCGTATATTGCCTTGATCCAGGCCGAGTCGGAGGCTGTGAACGGACAAATCTTCAATCTGGTGTATGCCAATCTGCGCATCAGCGAGCTGGCTCTCAGAGTTCGCGAAGTGCTGCGGGAACTTGGGATCGAGGCAGAAATAAAGGCCGAGTACGCTTACAAGGGTGTGCGCAACTATCGCGTCACAGGCGAAAAGCTTTACAGGATCCTTAACTTCCGGCCCAAGGTTACCGTTGAAGAGTCGGTCCGCACCATGGTTCAGGAGATCCGGAGAGCGAATTATACCGACTTTGAAAACCCAAAATATTACAACATCAGCTGGATGCGTCTCCTGGAAGAGGCTAACAAGATCGTCCAGATCACGGGGTCTGTGTTTGGCGTCAAAGAACAGCCGGGCCTGGCGATGAGTGCATGAGCGCCCGCTCGATCACCCCTAACGCGCGAGATTGAAGAGCAGGTTCGTTTTGTCTCAGGAGGCAGGAGGATGCGCAGGTCAATCGCCATCATTGGCGCAAATGGGCAACTTGGTTCGGATCTAATGCGGGTGCGCACAGCCGTTTCGGCGTCCGAGGAGCTGCGGGGCCTGACCCACCGAGATATCGAGGTTACGGATCTTAAATCGGTGCGAGCTGCGCTCCTGGCGGTACCTCCCGAGGTGGTGATCAATACATCCGCTTATCACAGGGTGGATGACGTCGAAGCCGATCCGGGCCATGCCTTTGCCGTCAACGTCATCGGGCCCCGCAATCTCGCACTGGCATGTAAGGATCTGGATGCTGTGCTGATTCATCTGAGCACCGACTACGTTTTTTCCGGGAGGAAAGACAGCCCCTATGTAGAAAGCGATCCTGTCGATCCCATCAACATGTACGGGATCAGCAAGGTGGCGGGGGAGATGGCAATCCGGTCGCTGTGGCCGAAGCACTTTATCGTGCGTAGCAGTGGACTTTACGGGATTGCGGGCCCGTCCGGAAAAGGGAGCAATTTCGTCGAATTGATGCTGCGGTTGGCCCGCGAGGGCAAGTCCATTCGGGTTGTGAACGATCAAATACTGACGCCCACACCGACCCGGGTGCTGGCTGAGCAGATTTTCGTTCTGAGTCGGCGGCGTGAATACGGCACTTACCACGCTACCTGTCAGGGCCAATGCTCATGGTTTGAGTTCGCGCGCGCCATCTTTGACTTCGCAGGGCTCTCGCCTCCCCTTAGTCCGCAAACAACATCTCAGTCGGGAGCCGTTGCTGCCCGGCCCGCCTTTTCGGTTCTCGACAATCAGAATCTCCGTCTGCTTGGAATTGACCGGTTTCCCTCATGGAGAGATGGGTTGAAGGAATACCTGGACAGCAAGAGATTTCGGGGTGAAAGCAGCGAGTCTTTCTTCGCTGCCAAGACCTAAGCTTGGAGTCAATGTGGAGACAGCTCGCATGTAGCCGGTCCTTTATCGTTCTTGCACCAGGATGTATAACCCGTGAACCTGTTCATATAGCATCCCCGGACGATTCGGAAGGTGCTCTCGCTTCACTAGTACAGGTCGAGCACTCTCGGAGAAAACATGCCAATCGAGATCAATTGCTTCAAAGAGGATGCCGGGCAGTACGATTTTGGCTGGCTGGACGAATGGCTACTGACCGGGCGCGTCGGCGTTTCGGACATAACCTTGTTGGGCTGGGCTCGCAATCCGGTTGGTCCCGGGCCCGCCAAGTGGAAAGGCGGGATGTTTGCCATGCCGCCTACATCTTAGAACTCAAAGGAGGATCGGTTTGTTGGTGATTTCAGCTGTATCGGTCGATCTCATGGGGAAACGGCTGATTTGTCGTTGCATTGTGTGTGTTGTTGGAGATCCAGAGGTAAGGTCAAACACGTGAAAGGCGTGCTAGCTAACCAAGGCTTGGTCTCGCGCTATCGCGGCCTCGGTAAACCGGAACTCAGCTACGCGACGGTCCGTGACTTTTGCGACAGTGCGGATCATCTGCCGCAACTCTGCCAGTTTATGGGCGATCTCAAAGACGTGCAACGCCCGTGGGCCGTGAGGGCCGTCTTAGGGCGCGTCGCGCCCGGCGCAACCATCCTGGAAATCGGCGGAGGTGTTCCACTAGTGGCGGGAATGCTGGCCGAGTTGGGCTATCACGTCGTGCTCATCGATCCCTACGACGGATCCGGCAACGGCCCGCGTGAGTACGATCTATATATCCGGCAATATCCGCGAGTACGTTTCATCCGCGCCTACTTCGGTGCGGAGATGATTGGGCTGAAGCCCCGGAGTGCGGATGTTGTGCTTTCCGTCTCTGTACTCGAGCACATTCCGCCGGCAGCGTTGCCGGCCATATTTGCCGGCATTCGCCGTTTCCTCCGGCCTGGGGGCTGGTCGATTCACTGCATCGACAGTGTGATAGCCGGAAACCACCAGGAGTTCCACACGGGTCAGCTCCGAATGATTCTGGCAGAGCAGGCAAAGCTTGCCGACCCTCAGGCGCCGACCGATGAGTGTGAATATGACAGGCTGGTGGAAGAGTTGAAGCTCGACATCGAAACGTTCTATCTGTCGGGGCACGGCCATAATTTGTGGCGCAACGGCCAGCCCTACGATGCATTCCCTTTCCGCCGCGTCGTCTCCATTCAGTCTTGCGTGATGTTTGCGGCGGCGAATGGTTAAAGAAAAGGCTTCTCCAGCCGGGTTTCGAAAGGCACACGTCTTTAACGAGCGATGGCGATAATGGCGGTTACGCGAAGATCGCAAAGAGAGCGGGATCAAGATCAAGAAGGCGCAAACAGCAATGCGCAGTGTGCCTCTATTGAAGTGTGCCGGACGCCCAACCAGAATGCGCGTCCCGCAGGCATTGAAATCCATCCGCATACGGTGATCTTCCACGGCTATCAGGAATTTGCGGTCAACGAGTACGGCCTGCGCGTGCTGCCCATTGACCACAGCCTTCAGCGCAAATTCGATATGCTGAACGGCTGGTACACGCCTGCGGTGGTAAGTGGCAAGTCAGTGCTGGATCTAGGCGCTAATGCCGGTTTTTTCTCTTTTCTTGCTCTCCAGCGCGGCGCTTCGAAGGCTATCGCCGTCGACATGGATCCCGAGTACATCACGCTGCTTCAGCGCGCCAGGGATAGCCTTGGACTCGACCGGCTGACGGTCGTCGCGGCGAACATCGCTGATTATACCGAGCCAGCCGATTGCGTCGTGGCACTCGCCCTGATCCACTGGATTTATGCCTGTACAGCGGCAATGGGCAGTCTTGATGCCGCTGTAAAACAGCTCGCTGCGCTTACAGGAGAGGTGCTGTTTGCAGAATGGGTGGAGGCAACCGACCCGGCCGTCAAGGAATTTGGCCACCTTGAGCGGGTTTATATCGAGCAGAAGGGACCTTACACGCGGGCTGCCTTCGAGGCTGCGCTTGCCTCACACTTTGCCCGTGTCGAGCTCATCGGGGACGTGACATCGACGCGCAGCCTCTATGTGGCGTTCCGGACTCCGCATGAACGTGATCGAACAGAACCACTGCCACTGCTCTACGATTGGAACAGAGTGATCTCCAGTCGCTGTCTCACGAGATATCGGGGCATCGACTACTGGAGCATTGTCTACGATCTGGGCGATGCCATCGTTAAGCAGGCAACGCTGGACTTGGCCGCTCACGAGGGCCGGCTCCTTCATCGTCTCTCGGGACCACACTTTCCTGGCATGCTGGATATCGAGGAAGCCGACGGTTATTCCGTGTTGCACATGGAGCGAGTGAGGGGAGATCGGATGGACCGCGTACATCCCTCGATCGCAGCGGATGAGAAGACGTTTGCGGCCTTTATCGCCGAATGCTTCGACCTGCTTGGCGAGCTCCGCGCCGCGGGCGTTGTGCATCGCGACATTCACGCAAAAAACCTGTTGGTCCGTGACGGTCACCCGGTGTTAATCGACTTTGGTTTTTCTGTCGCCGATGATGAACCAATCTTTCTCCCATATGGCCTGGGTGGCTCGTGTCGACCGCCGGATGGCAGTTTCTGCGACGTGTATTCGATGGGACGCACGCTTGAGGAGTTGGTGAGTCCCCAGTTTCAATCGGTGCGGCGCCTCCTTGGTTTGATGACGCATCCGGACCCGACGCATCGCGTCACGGACCCACGCCTGCTAAAGAGAATTATTCGCCAGGCGATTCATCCAACTGTGGCCGTAAAGGGAGCCGATCCAATGTCCGAGCACACTTGCAACGCACAGCCGAATCACCATACGAAATCGCTCCATGGTCTCGCCAGACAGATCGCAGCGCGTGATCGGGAACTCAATCTCTTGCAAGCCGAATGCGAAAGGCTAAGCACGGCGCTCACCGATCGCCAAGATAGCCTCAAAGCCGTGAACGATCGGTTGCTGGAAGCCGAACGGGCCATCGGGATACTGCGTGCATCGACAAACCTGCCGCGCAATCCGGACCTGCTCGAGGGATGGGTGGACAGGATCGCAATCACGGATATATCCGGCTGGGGACGGGATCCGACAGACCCAGCAGCGATCGTTTTTATAGATGTTCTAATCAATAACGAGCGCGTAGCCACTATTCCGTGCGAGCATCCACGCGAGGACCTTAAAGACCTCGGTGCCAGAGTTTTCGCGATCGATCCTCGGCAGTACCTGAAACCGGGGATTAATTGGGTTCGAATACTCTTCTTCGCAAACCAGCGAAGCGTACCAAACGGGAATGGCACCATCGATTGGCCCGATCCAAGGAAGGCGTGAATCTGCATCGCGTGCATTGTTGGGGAAGAACTATACGTAAAAAGATAGGCGATAATGCGTTGACCTGGAAATAATGAGTCATGATGAGGTCAATTGCCTATACACAGCGTATTAAGCAATTGCGCACAGACGTCGCAGGGCGTCGCTGCTCTTACGCCGTTGATCAAAGATATGTTCAACCGCTGTAATTACATCGTCGATCGCCGGGAAATACTTATTGTGAGTCGCAAGACGCCGCGTGAGTTTCCATACCTGTTCGATCGGATTGGAATCTGGACTGTACGGGGGCAGGAATTCGAGCCTAAACCAGGACTCGGCGGCCTCCCGCCATTCCTTGTGTAGCGCCGCATGATGGTATCGCACGTTGTCCGTAATCACGACCACCCTCCGGTCGGAGAACAAGCTGACGGCCCACGGCTTCCGCAGGAAGGCAAAGCAAGTCTCGGCATTGAAGCTACTGGCGTCCCGCTTGTGGACCGGCTTGCCGTCACGCAAACACACGGCGCCGAGGTATCCGACGCTCCGCCAGGTTGGATGGTGCAGCAGTACCGGGTCGGTCCTCTCAGGAGGAATCCACATCCGGCATCTGGAACCGTGCTGCTGGAAGTGGACTTCATCCATCGCCCAAAGGTCGACGCGTTCGTTTCTTGCCAGCCGGCGGAGTTTTTTTTACCCGCGCCTGATCCCCGGCACTCGCGTTGGCAATCACGGGCCTCGGTTTCCGCAGGTGAAATCCGAGCTGCCGAAAGAGTCGCTGGCATTGCCGGGTTCCCAGGCTCACATCCCGCTGGCGCTTCACGTACGCGGATAGCGTCTTCCCATCCCAAAGGTTTCCTGTCAGCCCGAAGTCCGTCGGCTGCATTCGCAGTGCCGCATCAATACCCTGGATCTGCTCCTCGCTCAATCGTCGGGGGCGACCAGGTCGCTCTTCCTCAGTCAGGCCGCTCAGTTCGTCGTGTTCAAACCGTCGGACCCAATAGGCCACCGTTCGCCGAGCATCACCAAGTAGCTCTGAGATTTGGTGACAACTCATGCTCTGCGCGACAAGAAACACGCTGTGGAGTCGATGGTCATATCGAGATTCCTCGGAACGACGGATTTCATCCTGTAGCCCGAGTAACACTGTTTCCGCATCCCTTATCGTTAGTGGCTTCATACCATCAGGGTATCACCAGGACGTTTTATGCGCAGTTATTTATGACGCTGTGTATATCGATTATGAGACAGCGAGTCTTAACGCGGGTCCCATTCCGGGCGATTTAACCTTCCGCGTTTTTGTTCTGGGGATTGGGGCATGGGTTCTTTGATGTCTTTGCTGCACAGCATTCCACAGGGCCGGTAGAGGAAAGAGAGGAGGAGGAAGATATGGCAGAGATTAGTATTGAGAATGAGTTTGCCAAGCGAAACCCGTGGGTGACCGGCTTTGTCATCGATGGGGAAAAGTATGGTGGCGATTTTTGCGCGATGCAGGATAGACGGCTAGACCAGTTTTTTCAGTGCTTTCCAGATGTACAAACGATTTTGGAATTGGGGAGTCTAGAGGGCGGACATACCTTCAGTCTGGGGAAGCACCCTGGTGTGCAGCGAGTCATTGGAATGGAGGGTCGCGCGGCAAATGTAGACCGGGCAAGACTTGTCCAGCACCTACTCGGAATCAACAATGTCGAATTCGTCACCGCCAACTTGGAATCGACCGATCTAGCAAAGTTCGGACAATTTGACGCAGTATTTTGCGTGGGGTTGCTCTATCATCTGCCAGAGCCCTGGATTCTGGTGGGGCAGATAGCTCGTGTGACAGAAAGGCTATTTGTATGGACGCACTATGCTGACATGCGCAAAGCTGATCAGATAGTGCATGGTTATCAAGGGAGGATGTATCAGGAACAAGGATTGGTCGATCCGCTCAGCGGCATGTCGGCCAAGTCATTCTGGCCCACCTATGACTCGTTGATGAATATGCTCAATGACAGTGGGTTTGGAACTCTGGATTTGATCGAAAATGACCCTAAACACCCTCATGGACCCTGTATCACTCTGGCTGCCGTACAATGACAGGCGAGACAGTTTTGAAACTGAGCGATGAAGTACTCGAGCCGTCCTTGCCCTCTGCTACGGTCATTGTCCTGAACTGCAACGGGCGGCAGTACCTCGATGCTTGCTTTCGCTCCCTGCAGCAACTTGGCTACCCTGCTGACCGCTTGGAGCTCATGCTGGTCGATAGTGCCTCCGGCGACGGATCGGCAGAATGTTGGTGCGCACGTTAAAACGCGCATTTCTGATCACTTGCCGATGGTGAATCTAAAGTGAATATTGTGCACTTGGTTGGCAGGCACCTCTTCAGTGCGGGAGCATCATTTCTGCAAGCCATGGTAGGCTCGCTGTTTAATACCCGTCCTTTCGGGACGATGATGTCGCTGCAAGCAATTCTTGGTATCAATTCCGGCACGTGATCAAAAATCCGCGTTTTTCGGTGCGCAATAACAGCAGAATGGGTGCGCCGGAATTTTCCACGAGTAGTTGTCGTTCAGAACTCAATAAACAATGGCTTTGGCAAAGGGAATAACATCGGTGCCGCGAAGGCAATGGGTGAAGTCGCGGCATTTCTCAATTACGATATGCAGGTGACCCGGGATTGACTGTCGGAATTGGCTCGGCCACTGGTGACTGACAATGAAATCGTCTGGGCGGGAAGTAAGATATTGACCTTGGATGATGGGCGGGTTGATTTCGCTGGCGGGGCAAAAATTCTGGGGTGGGCATATGTGGGCAAGAGGCAACTTTTGCTGCAGCAGCGGGAATGTGACGGACGAGGTGGTTGTGCAATACATAGAAACGCAGGGGCATGATGACGATGCCGACTTGAAGGTAGAAGGGTTGGGACCCTCGGAGAGGGAGCCCCGTTCAACCTAAGCCCGCTTTGAGCGTGATTGCTCTGTCCGTGCTTTACCCGGAACAGGACTTGAGTCCGTTAAAACGAAGCCTCCGCCTTTAGGCGGTGGAGCATTCACTTTCACTGCGGGGGCTTGGGCTTCGGGCCATTACACGCTTAAAACCCGGAGGAGCCAGCATAATTGACCTCATGAAACTGAAAGTCCGAAACTAACTTGATTCTTGCAGAATCGATGCCCATAGCACGCAACTGGGTTGAAATAGCCTGATGGTGAATGCTTGTGATAATGATGTAATCGTAGGAAAGAGACAAGAGGTCGCAAGGCGAAAACACCTTTAGGCCACAAAAGATCTTGCCGTGCTTTGTACAGTCGTTGTCCGCAAACGCGACAACACGTATTCCCGCCGGAAGCCTTGACAGAGCTGATCTTCCACCTCCGCTGGCTCCGAAAAGAACCGCGGTTCCGATCATCAGGGAGTCATCGAGATTCATCATCGGATCGCCAGGGACGTAAGCGAAAGGGAGATCGGTTTGGTTGGAATTGCTGTTTGTCGGGTTGGACGCACACACTTGGCGCGACGATTGAAAGTTGCCGGAAACCTTCCGGCCGAGGTATCGGGCGGCGAGTTGGATGGGCAGAAAGTCGGGATGAAGCTTTGCAATGCGTAGAACCTCCCGGCGTTGCCTTCGAGAGAGGTCAAGTCTCAGCAAGTGTTCGAGGATCTGAAGAGCGGAAGCCTCGTTTTTGTGTTCTAGCGCAAGGCAAAGATACTCGAGGAGAAAAACCGAATCTTCGCATTTTTGGGGTAGTAGATCGCGGAGCAGTTGAAGCCCCTTCTTGACCTGCCCAGACTCCATTTCCAGCAATGCCATGAGTTGCACAGCGTCAGGCTTGCTGGGGTGTTCTGCCATTGATTCATCCAGGGCCCTGCGCGCTTCCGAGTATCTGCGTTCGGCAATCATAGCTTTGATGCCGTCTGCCCATTGGTGTGTGGCCGCCTTTATCTCTCGGAAGGTCGTGACAGCTGGGGCGAAGAGGCCATGACAAAACTGCAAGTGCGCTTTGACATTTAGCAAGCCGGGATGTGCGGGTCTTTCAATGAGGGCATCATCGAGGGACTTAAAAATGCGGGCTGCCGGCACCAAGCGCAAGCGATCAAGTATTGACTTGGCTTGCCAGGGGGAATCGGTGAAGTAGTTGCGAAGCACTCGCTCGAGATCGTCCCAGCACCCAAGCTGAAGATAAATCTCGGCGGCGGTCCCATATAATTCGCAACGATGGGGCTCAAGTAACAGCGCCCGTTCTACCCAGTTTGAAGCCTCCTTCCAGCTGTTTCGCTGCATGAGGAATCGTGTCAGCTCATGGATCGCCAACGCGTTCAGAGGCTCGAGCCGCGTTCGCTCAAGGAATGCCGCCCTGGCATCCTTCCATCTGCCAAGAGCGGCACACAGCCTCGCGTATCCCGATTGTGCATCCGGCAGGCGCGGCGCTATTTTGATCGCTTCCACTACCAGATCCTTCTTACTGCGGTCGTCCGCCTGCCTGAGGAGTCGGCGGGCCTTATCCCATCCCCGGGCCTCGCGGCGGCCCAAAAACAGGTACTCGTCGGACGGTCGACGCCCCCACTTAGCGACATAGACATGATGGCTGCTTTCCAGGGTTGTGCTTTGAATATGTTTATGGATGGGAACGCCACAATGCTCCCAGTGATAGAGGACGATGCCGGCGACATAAAGGATCTTGTAGCCTGCTTCGCGAACGGCCCAGCAGTAGTCCACATCCTCGAAAACACCGCGGCCGAAAGCAGGATCGAAGCCGCCCAGCTGGTCCCACACGGAGCGCCTTGTCAGCAGACAGGCGCCAGTGACGCAATTAACCTCGCGATCGCGGTCGACCTCCGGTGCCTCCGGAGGCCAGCCCATAAAGATGTGATAAGGATCCCCGTCGGCATTCCGTGCAACACCTGCGTGCTGCACTCGCTCGCCCAGGCCATTGGACATTTGCGGCGGAAAGAGTAACTTGGCCCCTGTGACTGCGACATCCTCTTTCCTGGGAATTAGCCGGTCAATCCAGTCGGGAGTGATACACTCGATGTCTGAATTGAGGAATAAGATGAAGGGCGCTTTCCCTGCCTCTGCTCCACGACGAGCAGTCGGCAAAAACCCTGCATTACGAGCGTTACACATCAGTGTCACCCGGGGATGGCCTTTCAGCTTCTCAAAGAGGGCAGACAGCTCATTTCCGGGAGAAGCATCGTCCACCAGAATTAGATGGTGCTCCGGCCTTGTCGTTCGCAACACAGAATCGATGCACCGCTCAGCCAAGTCCGCATGCCTATACATGGGAACCACAACATCTACTGTGAATGCGCTGGTTGTTTCCTCGGCCTGCTGGATGACTTCCGTGTTCTCCTGCTCCTTCGGCCCATCGCTAAGGCGTTGCAGGATCATCTGCTGCCGAAATGCCGCGCCCGCCCGGGCTTTATAGGTCTTGCAAGGCACCTTGGATTGGACAGGAGTTGAGCCGGATTTCAGCCTCAGGATGGTTTTGTAGGTTTCTAAAAGCCGACCAGCCCCTTTCTCCAGAGTGTAATTGCGCCGCAATTCCAGTTGGGCATTCCGTGCGATCCAGCGGCGAGTATTGGGATTCTCGATGAGCTCTTCAAGAGCGTCGCACCACTCTGACGGGTTCGATCCTGCTAGTAAACCCGTTTCACCGTGGCGGATGCTTCTATTGTATGTCGGCAGATCCGAGAATATTCCGGCCGCGCCACAGGCGGCATATTGCAGCCATTTTATGTTGCTCTTGCAATGGTTAAACGGCGTATCGAGGAGTGGAGCCAGGCCGATGTCTATCTGGCGACTGGCAAACTTGCGGGCAAATTCCTCAAGAGGTTCGGCCTTGTGGAATATCGTGTTGGGCAGCGTGGAAAGGCGCGTAGTGATGCAACCATAAAAATGAAACGCTACGCGACCACCATATCTTCTGGAAATCATCACCAGCGCATCCTCGACCAGTTGCAGGTCCCTTTCGTGAGACGGGGTGCCCATGAACCCAATGACAATCGGGGCATTGTCTGGACGCTTCCGTGGTCTGGTGATCTTCCAAATTGTCGTATCGATCAAATTCTGTACTACATAAATGTGCTCGTGATACGGTGCGAGTCTGGCCTTCAGCATTTCGGTAGAAACGGTGACTGCGTGCGCGGTCGATAAAGAGGAAAAAATGCGGCGCTGAGCCATCAAATCCCTGTAGACCCAGGCGTCAGGATGTACTTTGGGCAATCCCAACAGCCAGTCATCTATCTCGAATATCAAAGTCTTGCCCAGCTGTTTGGCCGCATCCCAGATGCCTAGCATCTCCTCTGAAGGCACATAACGCTGCATTACAACTATCTCATAGCCGGACAAATCGACTACGGATGCTATCGTCCCCGGATGCACTACTTCAAATTGTATGGCACCATTTGTCAGCTGAGATAGGACCTGCAACGGCCTCGTCAGGCGAATATGCAGAACAGCCCCTGTGTCATTGCTTAAAATCAGGATTCTCAGATAATGTTTCATTGGAAACGTCGGTAGGTTATAGCCCGTCCAAAGCTGCTCGCGCTTCTGAGTTCATGCAATCAACTGCCCAGGAGATTGGAAGAATAACAATGTGGTACTATCCCGTGATATATCTTCAATCCACCATTGCGCATGCCGATTCTTCTCTAGGTTATTCGCGACAGTCAAGACGTGGTCCCAAGCGGCCGGTCGTGTATTCTCTCCTGAACGCAGCCGATAAGCATCACGCCCACTGCAAAATCCTCTGAAGGTTCACTTCCGCGTTTGTCGCGCATCGCTTCCAGCTTTCTGTATATATAGGATCATCAGCTATCGCCTTCGATAGGCCAGTGCGCCTGCTGTTGACTTCACTAAGAAGCTCTTGTCCCCGGGTGAGCTTGTGGTGAATTGGGCTCACAAATGCTTCCAAGCGCGCGTTTGTGATCTGAGAGGAACATTCTACGGCGTCGATTCCCGCCAGATGATAGAGCAGCCTCCACACGCACCAAGGGTGGAGAGCCTGGCGAAGGCCAAGTATTGCCCTGGAGCGTTCTACTGGAAGCGCGTGCACGCGGTCAATCATACTTTGCAGCAGCTTCAGGTCCAGGTTGCTTTCTGGTAA
>Ga0315280_10008234_pt1 | contig 13690 bp, 10 predicted proteins | sample YL17G06_40_MG_FD_203697 | JGI IMG/M metagenome (GOLD analysis project Ga0315280, IMG submission 203697) | Sediment microbial communities from Yellowstone Lake, YNP, Wyoming, USA - YL17G06_40 | ecosystem: Environmental > Aquatic > Freshwater > Lake > Sediment | place: USA: Wyoming | collected...
GCAGCGCTCATCCCATCCAAACTCTCGACGGCACGAACTGAAACTATACTTCCGTACACCCTAACATCACCGTGAACCCCAACAGTCTTGCAGGGCAACAGAACAGCAAAATACTGCCAAGGTCGACTCATCTCCTTGCCCGCCACCGCCCTCTCAATCTCCTCCTCCACAATAGCACACGCTTCCCTCACAATCCTAACGCTATCAGAGTCAGCCTCACCAAGAATCCTCACTGCCAACCCAGGACCAGGAAACGGCTGCCTCTCATAAATCTCCTGAGGCAAACCCAACTTTTCCCCCACAATCCTCACTTCATCCTTATACAAATCCCTAAGAGGCTCGACAATTTCAAACTCTATCTTCTCAGGCAAACCCCCAACATTATGATGAGACTTAATCCTGTCCCTAAGTCCTCCACCACTCTCGATCCAGTCGGGCGCAATAGTGCCTTGAACAAAAAATCTCGCTTCCTCTTTTCTGGCAACTTCCTCAAAAATCCTAATGAACAGTTCTCCAATGATTTTCCTTTTCTGCTCTGGATCAATGATGCCTCTCAATTTTTCACAAAACCGTTCCTTCCCATCCACCACGAGAACGCTTAACCCTAGCGTTCTCAGAAATCTCTCGTTCTTTTCGATTTCATTCTTTCTCATGTAACCCGTGTCAACCAAAACACACCGCAAATTCTCTCCAATAGCCTTGTTCACCAACACAGCAGAAACAGTAGAATCGACACCACCCGAAACACCGATAATAGCATTACCCTCTATTCTGCGTCTCAGTTCTTTAACGGTGTATCCAATGAATTTCTCTGCATCGAACATCAAATCATCACATGCTAGGATGCACGAAGGGAATATAAAAATCTTGTAAGCAATCGCTTAAACAAACGTTAACAATGAACATAATCATCTTGAACGATTGGAAAACTATAAAAACTCAGGTCCGAAATCCTAGTCTCTAAGTCTGGTGAAACCAATGGAGAAATTTACTCATGACATAGTCATAATGGGAGCAGGATTAGCAGGTCTGAGAGCGGCAGTCGCAGCTGCAGAAGTTAACAGCAAGCTGGACATAGCAGTGATCTCAAAACACCACCCGCTTCGTTCACACTCTGTTTGCGCACAGGGCGGAACAGCCGCAGCAATGCGAGAAAAAGACTCGTTTGACTTGCACGCCTACGACACAGTCAAGGGCGCTGACTTTCTGGCAGACCAAGATGTCGCAGAATTCTTCGCAAAACAAGCTCCAAGAGAAATCGTTCTCACAGAACATTGGGGATGCCCATGGAGTCGAACCGCAGACGGAAAAATAGATCAACGACCCTTCGGCGGCCACACCTATCCTCGAGCGTGTTTTGCAGCAGACATGACAGGCTTTCACGAGATGCACGCACTGTACGGAAAAGCATCATCATACGAAAACATAAAGTACTATGATGAATGGTTCGCAACTTCCCTCATAGTTGAAGACAACAAGGCAATAGGACTCACAGCCATTGAAATGAGAACCGGAGTAATGCATGCATTCAATGCAAAAGCCATCGTGATCGCAAGCGGAGGACACGAACGCATCTACGAATTCACAACATTCTCACACACAACGACAGGCGACGGAATGGCAATGGCCTACAGGGCAGGAGCACCATTGGAAGACATGGAATTCGTACAATTCCATCCCACAGGACTGGTTCCCTCAGGCGTGCTGATAACCGAAGGAGCCCGAGGAGAAGGAGGATACCTGATCAACGCCAACGGCGAACGATTCATGAAAAAATACGCTCCCGAAAAAATGGAGCTAGCCCCACGCGACGTAGTCTCTAGGGCCGAACAAACCGAAATCTTGGAAGGAAGAGGTATTCAAGGACCCTATGGACCTTACATCGCCATAGACCTCAGGCATCTAGGGGAAGAAAAAATAAACCTACGACTACCACTAATTCGTGACGTTGCAATAAAACTCGGTGGAGTAGACCCAGTAAAAGAACCAATACCGATCAGGCCAGCTGCACACTATTCTATGGGCGGAATCAAAGCCAACATGAAAACCGAAACACCAATTTATGGATTGTACGCTTCCGGAGAATGCTCATGCTTAAGCCTACACGGCGCAAACAGGCTTGGAACAAACTCAACAAGCGAATGTCTAGTCTTCGGAGCAGTTTCAGGCGAAGAAGCAGCCAAACACGCCATGAAAGCGAGCCTGAATGAGATTCCAAATGCGAAACTAGCAGCCGAAGAAAAAAGAGTTTTTGACGACATCCTGGGAAACGAAGGCCCCGAAAGCATGACCGCAGTCAGAAATGAGATGCGGCACATAATGAACGAAAAAGCATGGATCTACCGAAGACATGACCTGCTTGAAAGTGGCCTGAAAGAAATAAGACAGCTGAAGCAGCGTTTCAAGAAAATAAAAGTGCACGACAAAGGCAGACCCTTCAATACGGGAATGCTGAATGCGCTTCAACTGGATTACATGTTGGATTTGGCCGAAATCACGATGGTAAGCGCGCTTCCAAGAAGAGAATCCCGAGGAGCCCACTCAAGAACCGACTACCCTAAACGTGACGACCAGAACTGGCTGAAGCACTCTCTAGCTTACTATACGAAAGAAGGACCAAAGCTGGACTATTCACCAGTGACCATAACGAAGTGGCAGCCCGCAGCCAGAACATACTAGGAGGATGAGCATTATGACCACTCTAGTTGAAAAAACCGTCGAATTCGCCATAAGTCGATATAACCCTGAACAAAAAAGAAAGTACATGTCAACCTTCAAAGTTCCCATTAAGAGGGGAACGACCGTTCTCGACGCACTACTCTACATCAAAGACAACTTGGACGAATCACTAACATTCAGACAGTCCTGCAGAATGGGCATATGCGGAGACTGTGCCGTAAACGTGGACGGAAAACCGATGCTTGCATGCTACACACAAGTGCTTGACCTCGACGCTGACTCGGTGCTCATTGAACCGCTTTCAAATGCTCCAGTCATAAAAGACTTGGTAGTCGACATGCAACCATTCTTCAACACCTGTAAGAGAATCAAAACTCACTTGATAAAGCCTGAAGCAGAGTTGGAGAAGCCCGAAGAATTTGTGCAGTCCCCCGTTGATCTGAAGAAATATTGGGATCTAACGCTTTGCATTAAATGTTCAATCTGCAACTCCTCATGCCCAGCAGTTCCCGACGAAAAATTCCTGGGGCCCTCAGCACTAACTCAGACTTACCGGTTCATAACAGATTCAAGAGACCAAGGCGCCGACGAACGATTGAAACCCATGGCCGACAACATCTGGCTGTGCACACAATGCAACTCATGCACACTGTTCTGTCCCAAAAAACTAACCTGTGCAGAAGCAATAGTAGAAGATCACAGCCTCATGGTGGAAACTGGCAACATCCCTAGAACAGTGAAAGACGTTCTCGAAAGCGTCTACAAATACCACAACCCCATGACAACATCCCAGATGAGAAGGATGGATTGGGCCAAGGATATGGATGTTAGAACATATCCAACCGTCACAAAAGCTGACGTGCTGTTCTTTGTTTGCTGTTCAAACGCGTACGATCTTAGAAACCAGGAAGCCGCAAAGAACATGACTGCGATATTCACCAATATGGGCGTGTCTTTCGCGACACTCGGCGCTGAAGAATGGTGCTGCGGAGACCACATGCTTAGGATGGGCGAGAAAGGACTCTTCGAAGAATTGGCTGAACACAACATCTCCATGTTCAAGAAGTTTGAATCTGGCAAAATTGTGACGCTATCACCACACTGCTACAACACCTTCAAGAATGACATGCCATACAAAGATGCCGCCCTGAAGGTTCAACATTACACTCAATTTTTAGCCGAAGCTTTGCAGAGCGGTAGACTCCGACTGACAGAACCAGTGAAGAAGACAGTCGCATATCACGACCCTTGCTTCTTAGGCAAACGCAATGACATATTCGACGCTCCAAGACAGATCTTGAAGGCAATTCCAGGAATAAAACTCGTTGAGATGAAAAGGACAAAGCAAAGCAGTTTCTGCTGTGGCGGAGGCGCAGGAAGAGTTTGGACCGAAGAGGCCGTTCCCGAAAAAAGACCGAGCACCAACCGACTGCAAGAGGCCCTTGCCCTTGGCGTTGACACGATAGTTGTTGCCTGTCCTTACTGTGTTACGACACTGGAAGACGCAGCGAAAGTGTTGGATGTTGAAAACAAGATTGCAGTAAAAGACATTCTAGACCTAGTGAAAGAAGCAATGTAAGCCCCTGCTACCTCATTTTACTTTATCACACAGGCTTATCAGCAGTAAATTTGCGTTTTCCCATCTTTAGCTGGTCTCCGTGCAGATGCTCGTCTGAAGATAGATAAATTAATATCAAACGTGCATTTCCCTTTACAAACGGCAACTTGGAGGAAGTCCAATGTTGGGTTATGCTGGACGAATACTTCGTGTTGATTTAACATCAGGGAAAACCAGTGTTGAGCCTTTGAACGAGGATTACGCCAAGAAATACATTGGTGGAATAGGCTTAGGCATGCGCCTGTGGCTTGACAACTCCAAGCCAGGAGTAGAGCCCTTCAGCCCAGAAAATCCGTTGATACTGGCAATTGGACCGATGGCAGGTACAATGTGGCCAACAGGCGGAAACGGGCACGCTTTCGTGTCAAAATCACCAGCCAGCTATGGAGTCGGTGAAGCCAAAGCCCACGGCACGTTTGGCACCGAGTTGAAACGAGCTGGATATGATGTGGTTATTTTCAAAGGCAAGGCGGAAAGACCAGTTTACGTTTGGATTGACGATGATTCTGTTCAATTGCTAGATGCTTCACAATTGATGGGTAAGTCGCCACAAGAGACAGAGGATGCGATAAGAGAGGAACTTGGAGACTACTACATTCGCGTAGCTGCAATAGGCGTTGCAGGCGAGAAGCTGTCACGAATTGCCTGCATCATCAATGACAAGACGAGAGCTGCGGGAAGAACGGGCCTTGGCGCAATCATGGGTTCAAAGAATCTCAAGGCAATTGCCGTCCGCGGGACACGTGACATCACTGTGGCAAAGCCGGAAGTTTTCATGGAAATGGTTAAGGAATTTCATGAAAGGATGAAAGGTCCTGCCGCACAGAAATACCGCACTTTGGGAACTGTCGAAAACGTTCTCGTACACAACTCTCTGGCTTGCATGCCAACCAGAAACTACAACAACGCGTCGTTTGAAGGTGCAGAGAAAGTCAGTGGAGAAGTGCTAAACGAAAAATATGTGACAAAAATCATTGGATGCAGCTCCTGCGCCATGCGGTGTGAACACATGTGCGTAGTCTCGGAAGGTCCATACAAGAACACAATGACACGCATGGAATACGAGACTCTGTGGGCGCTCGGGCCGTTCTGCGGTGTAGACCGTCTCGACGCGATAATTAAAGGAATGCAACTATCAAACTACTATGGGATTGATGCCATCAGTGCAGGTGTGATTGCAGGCTTTGCAATGGACTGTTATGAAAAAGGCATATTGACCCAGAAAGAACTTGACGGAATAGACGCACATTTCGGGAATCATGAAGCAATGGTTCAGCTTGTTGAAAAAATCGGCAAACGTGAAGGTATAGGTGACATATTGGCAGACGGCGTTAAAGTTGCCTCAGAAAAGATCGGGAAAGGCTCAGAAAAATTGGCCGCCCACATCAAAGGAGTGGAAGTAACAGGCTATGACCTCAGGTGCTTGAAAACAGCCGCGCTGGGATTTGCTGTGTCTTTCCGTGGAGCAGATCACAACAGACACGGAGCTTATGCGTTCGACGTGAAAGGAAAAGTCAACCGTCTGATTGCTGAAAAAGGCAGGGGAAAACTTGTCAAAGGTATGGAAGACTCTTACTCAATCATCGATTCACTAATCGTCTGCAAGTTTTCAAGAGGCACCTACTACAAGGAATGGGAGGACATGTCCAAACTGTACAGTGTCGTCACAGGTCATGAAATGACGCCGGATGAACTGAAGCTTGCGGGTGAAAGAATAAACAACCTCGGCAGGATTTTCAATATCAGAGAAGGATTGGGCAGAAAGGACGATACGTTGCCATACAAGGTGATGCACCTTCCGATCCCTGATGAAGGTCCATCCAAAGGAGCAGTTTTCACTCAAGAAGAACTAGACCTGCTGCTTGATGACTATTATGAAGCCCGTGGTTGGACAAAGGATGGAATACCTACTGACCAGAAACTCAAGGAACTCGGGATGGAAGACCTGATCCCGATGATTCACAAATAAGGAGAGGAAAAAAGCATGGTAAAGATTCATGACCGAAAGTTCGTTTCAGCAGACCCCGACAAATGCGTAGGATGCCAGGTATGTGAATACATCTGCTCAATGACGAACGACAAAGCCTTTAACCCGTTGAAATCACGGATTCGGGTTGTCAGAATAGACCAACTGATAAACATGGCAGTTACATGCCGACTTTGCGAAAACCCAGCATGCGTGGCAGCATGCCCACGAGACGCATTGACCCAGTCTGAGGAAACTGGACTGATATCTGTTGACAAGGACAAATGCAACGGCTGTGGATGGTGCATCGAAGCGTGTGATTACGGTGCAATCATGCTGCATCCGGAAAAGAAAGTTGTCTATGTGTGCGATTTGTGCAAGGAAAAAGGGGAACCGCAATGTATCAAATGGTGCCCTGAAGAAGCCTTGGAACTGGTCACGAGTGACGTGTTGGCACAGAAAGCAAGGCTCACGGCTGTGAAGAAACTGTTCCAAGAATCGAGCAAAGAGAAGACAAAGAAATCCTAACTCTGATATCATTCTGTGGTGAGTTACAGAAGCCCTACAGCATCAGGTCCTTCACAAGTTTTGCAACGTTTTCTATCACATAATCGTTTATCAACTGTCCTTTTTCACGCGATGCCACCATTGGATCGCCTATGACACCGCTTGGGAAGGAATCTTCAGGGTGGGCGAGTATTTCGAATCTCGGTGGTTCTGGAAAACTGCTTTTCCCCTTCATTTTCACCAGATCAGGTCGTATGGCCATTACTCTTGAAGTTTCAATTGTTCCTGCGTGGCCGTCTTTTTCGCTGAAGTATTTGCCCTTCAACTCGTACGCGAAGTCATAGTCGGAGCAAACCATTATTCTAGGTCTATTCTCTGGGTCTTCTTTTTCATGATTCCAGATGACTTCTTGGGCTGCAAGTCTCAGCGCGGCCATGTGAGATTGACCTGCGTGCCCGCTCATCACGAGGATTCTTCTAAAACCGTTCCGAATAAACTCTTCAAGAACGTCTCTTGTAATCCTGTACAGTGCCTCAAACCCTATTGATATCGTTCCTGGAAAGTTGCGCGTAGAATTGCAGACGCCATATCTCAATGGTGGCGCAATCAAACATCCTGTTTTCTCGGCAACCTTTACCGCAACAGATTCAGGCTGAATGCTGTCAGTGCATAGAGGCAGGTGTCCGCCATGTTCTTCGACGCTTCCAACAGGAAGTATCACGACTTTGCCTTTTTTGGCGGCTTTTTCGGCTTCTTTCATGGTTAACGTGTCGAACCATAAGGATTCATTTTTCTTTCGCGGTAGATTATTAGACGTGTTTTTTGATGGTCTCATGTTTTTGTGATCTCCGGTTTTCTATTGAGTGTATCTCAGTAATTTGGTTTATTATTGTCTGGGAGAATGGTGGATGCGGTTTTTGTATATGTGTATTTGCGCTGAACTGTTGAGAGATAAGGTTTATTAAGATATCAGAGACCTCCTCTCTGAGGAACATAAACACCACCTTATCAAGGGACTAGGAGAACAACACTTGCCAATGCACGGTGCACAGAGAAGATTCCATTCGTCGAAGAGGACATCCATAATGATTCTTCTGACTGTCATTGCTTTGACTGGTCTCGTGTTCTCTAGAATGGCGCAGGATGCCTATGCAGCGAACCTAGGCCTCGGCAATCTCCCAACGCCTTTTGTCTCTCAAAACAAGGTGATGAACTCGTCGACAGTCGTTGCTTCGAGTGTTGGTCATGGTCCGTGTGGTGGTTGTCACACTATGGACGTTATGGGTGCCATAATGGTCGCGGCAGAATTCGGTCTTAAGAGTGGGAACGGCACGATGGAGTCGATAATGGACGACTCCGTTTCATCCTACAATTTCACCACTGCGAAGGTTCAACTCCAGGACCTTACGTCAAACTTGGTCGTGATCGGTGGTCCAGGTGTCAACCAAGTCACTTGGTACTACAACGGTCTGAAGTATCCAGACAATAGCAGGGTTCTGCCGGCGTACTTCAGCAAATTTGGGAATGGCACGGACAACATCTATGTCGTTGCGACCAATCACTACTATGCCATTCAGTACGATAGTCAAGGTAGAATTAGCGCCGATTACGGTCTCGTTGAAGTTTTCAATGATCATGGTCGCTACGTATTAATCCTCGCTGGGCTCGGTGGAGCTGGCACGTGGGCAGCCTGCAAGATAGTCTCTTCATATGATTCTTGGGGGCTTACCGGATGTGCGGCCATCGTGAGGTACCGTGATTCGAACGGCGACGGGTTCTTGGATCAACTTGCGGTTGTGGAGCAAGTATCGGGAACGATAGGCTACTTCAACGTATTCGCGCCTTTGTCAATCGGAGTGTTTTTAGCTGCGTTGGTGCCGAAACTGAAGGTTTTGAAGGATAAGTTGACGAAGAGACGTTTGCTGGCAGTGGTCTGTTTCGTTCTTTTTGTAGTCGTTGCTTCACAGACGACTTTGACTGTCCTTTCAGATAATCCTGGTCCGGGAATCTACACTTTCAAGGATCTTTCTCATCCGTTTGTTTCTGCTGGCGGCTTGCTCAATTCCACGGCTGTTGTTGCTTCGAGTGTTGGTCATGGTCCGTGTGGTGGTTGTCACACCATGGACGTTATGGGAGGCGTAATGGTTGGAGCTCAGTTCGGGATGGATGCCACTGGAGGATCATTGGATGCAACGTTGGACGACTACATTTCATATTACAACTTTAGCACGGCACAGTTGACATTCTCTTCCTTGACGAATAACTTGTTGCTTATCGGTGGTCCGGGTGTCAACCAGGTCACTTGGTACTACAACAATTTAAGGAACGGGAGCGGTTTCAGGGTCTTGCCTGTTTACTTTGACAAGTTCCCTAACGGAACTGACTACATTTACGTCGCCTCTACGGGGCACTACTATACGATCGAATATGATGGTCAGGGCAGGGTCAGCGCAGACTATGGATTCGTGACACTTTATTATGATACAGATCATGGGTGGTGGGTGGTCATTGCTTCTGGGCTGGGTGGTCCTGGGACCAATGCGGCATCAAGGTTACTTGCCACCTATAAGGGTTGGAGCCTTTTCGGTCAGTCTATAATAGTGAAGTACGCGGATGCAAACGGAGATGGATATTTGGACACGATGAGTGTACCAGAGATTGTTGGAGTTGGAAAGAGCATCGACGTTTTCTGGGATTTCAGCTGCAGAAGCCCTGTTAATTCTATTGACTGGGGAACGCTTTCTCCAGGCGACGTTGAAAACGTGACGGTGTACGTTCGAAATGAAGGTGAAAGCAACACCGTTTTGGCCCTGAACGTTTCTGGCTGGATTCCCACGCTGGCTTCTAGCTATCTAAATGTGAATTGGAACTATTCTGGAACGGCTGTTCCGCCTGGTCAAGTTGTACCGCTTATATTGATGATGACCGTGAATTCGAGTATTTCTGGTATCACGAGTTTCGGGGTGAATGTTACTGTCAGTTCTGGTTGAGAATTGTCGATCTGTGCTGTTGGATACGTTGTTAGGTTGTATCGTTATTCTCAATACATAATACTTAATACGTTTCTGAAAGGAAGACGCTAATGAACAGACCAGACTTACGGCTTGACCTGCATGTTTCAAATGAATCACTTAGCAATAACCATTCCAAAGAAAGGCTACTTGGTGGCAGGACTGCTGCTTCGACTGTTCTTGGCACCCTTCCTAAGCCACCCTTTTGACATGAGGCTATTCATGACAGTCGGTGTCGCAGTGTCTCGAGGAATAACCCCCTACGGTCAATATGCCATCCAAGACTTTTTCGTTTCGACTCCTCATCCGCTTCTTTATGGGACGTCATTAGGCATAGGCTATCCGCCGCTGTGGGGTTTGATATGCGGTTTAATGTATGTTCTTTCTTCGACCGTCGTTCCCAACAACCTATACGCGTACGTTCTTGCGTTGAAGATACCGATAATACTGGGAGAACTGGCGCTTGCAGTTGTGGTCTACAACATTCTGAAGAGCCAAACAAACGAGAGAATTGCCACCGCGACCTATCTCCTGTTCATCTTCTGTCCTTTCGTGCTTGCAGTAGGCACTATATGGGGCATGTTTGACGTTGTCGCTCTTCTTTTCGCGCTGCTGTCTGCTTACACCCTGCAACAAAATTGGAAACTGCCGTCGTTTTTTTTAGCATTGTCTTCTGTTCTGAAGGTTTTTCCTCTTGTTCTGGCTCCGCTGTACGCTCTGCTTATCTACAAGTTCACGCGACGAATAAGGCCTGCAGTTCTCTTCCTCGTCTCTACAGTCGCCATTACAAGTGTCTTGACTGTTCTTCCGATGATCGTCTTTAGCTGGCCACTTTCCAACCTCTACAATGCCTTGGCCTATCACGTGTCAACATCTAACCCCTCATACTATAATCTGGCCTCATTCCCTTACGGAGCCGCTAGCCCGTTCAATGCTTTTACTCTGTTGAGCACTCTGACAGGTGGCAGTGTCCAGCCTCCATGGATCTTGATCTACCTTTGGATACCTGCGTGCACTGCTGTCTACGTTCTTCTATTTCGTGCACAGATGGGTGCCAAGGTTCAGGCGTTTGGGGCCAGCAAAGACTTCGCATGGACTGTGCAATGGTCACTGCTTTTGATGTTGACGTTGTTCTCTACGCGGGTCTGGGTTTCCGAACAGAACCTCGTCTTCCTTTTCGCTTTCTTCACTCTAAGCGTTTTTCTGCAACATCCGCAACAACTGGACAAAATCCAGCTGCTGTGGCTGCTTCTGTTTATCTTCGTGCTTGTCCATGTTCCTATGGTTGCTTTCTTCTGGCTCCCGCTTCCTTGGACGCTCACTTCAGCCACATCCTTCGCTGATGGCCCGCTTGGATGGACTCGATTGTTATTGATGACGGGATTGACGTTCACCTGGCTTGCGATGTGCTGGCATTATGCAGTGAAAAAGTTGAGGTGGTATTAAATGAAAGTCCTGACAATGCTTTTACACGACGAACGATTCAGCGGTTGGACGACTAGAGACAAACTTGTCCGCCACCACTTCTCACTCCAGTACTTGCGCTTTTACAAACAGAAAGGTTCAGATCCATTGCTCTACACTTTCCACCAGCAAATCAATTCCAGACAAACTTACCAGCTTGATCGTGCGGGCACCGTCAAGATATTTCCAGTCAAATTCCGCTTTCCACCGTTTCTTCGATTCGGCAACGATCACAACCCAGAGTATATAATGCGAGAAATGGCCTTTGACGAGCCAGATTTGGTGCATTTCCACAACTATTATCTGTTTTCGTTTCCCTACATTGCCGCCTTCACAAAGAGGAAGCTTAAGCGACCCTTGATTGCACAACTCCACGGATACGACCACCGATCGATACGCAACTGGCTTTATCTTCCATGTCTCTTGGCACTCAAGAACGCCGATAGAATACTGTACAGTTACGAACCAGAGAAAGACATATACCAGAAACTAGGCGTTGCAGACAAGGCCACCAAGCTGCCTATTCCAGGCGTCGATCCTGAAATCTTCAAGCCCCAAAGACGCTTCACAACGAACCGATTGCTTTACGTGGGAAGAATTCCAAGTCCAGAAACGGCTCATGGTGAAAAATCTCCGTTTCTGCTGATTCGAATCCTGAAGAGGCTTCTGCGTCTTTCAAAGAACGTAGACTTGGACATTGTTGGAGACGGTCCTGGGCTTCTGCGCAGCCGCGAGCTGGTTCAAAGCTTGGGGATTTCTGACCACGTAGTGTTCCACGGCTATGTTCCCAATGACGAACTGCCAAAGTACTACCAAGCTTCCACATTGAGTTTCTCTCCCATTCAGGTCTATGATGTGGACGGCTGGTTTGACGGTTCGATACAGGAAAGTTTGGCGTGTGGGACGCCTGTGGTTGCTTTCAAAGCGTTGCGGGATACGCCTTTGCAAGGAACCTATGGCTTCTTGTTATCGAACGACACCGAAAAGGCGGCTGCCGAATTGCATGGGTTGTTGAGAAGATCAGAGTATATGGATGAAGTCGCCCTCGAGGGTTCAAGGTTTGTTCGGGAAAACTGCTCTTGCGAGAGAGTGGTTTCTGAACTTGGAAAAACATTGGAGAGTGTTGTGTGCAGTTGAAGTTGAGTATAGTTGTTTGTGCCTACAATGAGGAGAAATCGATAGGTCCTCTTCTAGAAAACTTGATGAAGCAAGATGTTCCTCCTGAGGTTTTCGATCGCGAAATCATAGTCGTTGCGTCAGGGTGCACGGACAGAACGGAAAAGGTTGTGAAAGAGCAGGCGGAAACAAATCCGAAAGTCACGTTGATTTCGGAGCAGGAAAGGTCAGGCAAGGCAACGGCGTTGAACAAGGCGTTTGAGGTTTCGTCTGGTGATTACATTGCTCTGGTTCCAGCGGATGTTCTTCCTGCCGAGAACGCGTTGTTCAATCTGCTCATTCCGTTTAGAGACTGCGATGTGTCTGCCGTGAGCGGTCGCCCGATGCAGAATCCTTGGAAAGTTCCTAAGGGTTTTTCAGGCTACTTGGCGAATATGACTTACAGGCTGTGGGCAAGGCTGATGGCGAAGCTCAATGACAGAGGCGAGATGGCTCATTGCAGTGGTGAGTTCATGGCGATTAGAAGCGATGTGAAGACGAATATTCCGTGCGAATCTGCCGCGGACGATTCTTACATTGCCATTGCGGCCAAGAGGAAGGGTCATATCAAGTTTGCTTCAGAGGCCATCTGTTACAACCTTATGCCTTCCAACGTTGTGGACTACATCAATCAGAGGAGAAGGTGGCTTTACGGGCATTTTCAGACGAAGAGAATCACTGGCGAGTACCCGACGGTGTTGGACACTGTGGTTTTGTCGAGGCCGGGTGTGGCTTTGCAGGTTCTAGCTGAAGAGGTGACTGAGCAGCCTAAGGCTGCGGGTTATCTGGCTGGTGCGATGCTTGTTGAAGCGATCATATATGCGCTGTCTATGTTTGATCGTCTTCTCAGCCGTCGCTACGGCGTGTGGCCGGTGATCAGATCAACAAAGTTTACTTGAGAGGGTTTAGGATGAGCAAACTGTGTGTGGTCGTGCCGACGTATAACGAGGCGAAAAACCTTCCAGAACTCACCGCGCAAATAGAGAAAGCTCTTCACGGTCGGAGTTTTCAACTGATAGTTGTTGACGATAGCAGCCCTGATGACACGGCGAGAGTGGCTGAAAAGTTGAATGAATTGTACGGAAATATTGTTGTCAGGTCTAGAATTGAGAAGTCTGGTTTGGGTTCAGCCATTCAAGAGGGTCTCAGGGCTGCTCTTGCGATGGAAGATGTGGAGAGGATTGTGACGTTGGACGCTGATTTGTCTCACAGCCCACGTGAGATCCCGAGGCTTCTTCGTGCAGGTCAGCAGGCTGATATTGTGCAAGGAAGTCGGTATGTGAGAGATGG
>Ga0315280_10008235_pt1 | contig 13689 bp, 12 predicted proteins | sample YL17G06_40_MG_FD_203697 | JGI IMG/M metagenome (GOLD analysis project Ga0315280, IMG submission 203697) | Sediment microbial communities from Yellowstone Lake, YNP, Wyoming, USA - YL17G06_40 | ecosystem: Environmental > Aquatic > Freshwater > Lake > Sediment | place: USA: Wyoming | collected...
TTTGCGTGCGGGGAACGTCCTCACCTGCGCGCTTCACAAGCACAAGAGAGGCTACATTCCAACCGCTCGGCGGTCTGTCGAGCAGGTCGTGACCGGCTCAAACGCCAACGCCGTCCCCAGGTGTCGATGCAATGAAGAGAGTACCCTGTCTCCAAATCACCGTTACCATCAACGTATCTCCGCGTTCCGATAATGTCAAGAAAGAAAACGGGAAAACGTGGGATTGCTCCAGGGCACGTGACGAAAGCCTTCTGGTAGTCAGCCACCTTGAAAGAGCGAGGATTTCGTGTACACTGCCTGCAGGGAGTGATAGAGTGATGCAAGAAAGCTCAACGATTAGCTCTGTATTTTAAGGAGTACACATCATGGTGCAACGCACACGCCGAGAGTTCCTGCAAGGCTCGCTGTATGCCGCGGCCGCGCTATCCGCGGCCCCGATGTTCAGCAGTCACGCCTCCGAGCAGGCTAAGAGTCCCAACGACAAGCTTCTGTGTGCCGTGATCGGCTGCAACGGTCGCGGTGGCGACCACATCAGCAGTCTGTCCCGTCGCAAGGACTGCGAAATTGCCTACATCGTCGATATCGACGAAAAAGTAGGCCAGAAGGGCTGCGACGCGGTCGAGAAGAACACAGGCCGTCGCCCCAAATGGGTCAAGGACATGCGCACGGTCTTCGACGATAAGTCCATCAACTTCATCTCGACGGCCACCCCGAATCACTGGCATGCCCTGTGCGGCGTGTGGGCGATGCAGGCCGGCAAAGACGCCTACATCGAGAAACCGATTTGTCACGACATTCCGGAAGGGGCTGCGCTGGTGGCCGCCGCGAAGAAATACGGCAGGATTTGCCAGGTGGGGACGCAGTGCCGTTCGAATCCAGCGGTGCAGAACGCCGTGAAGTTCATGGCAGAAGGTGGCATCGGCCAAGTCAACTTCGCCCGCGGACTGTGCTACAAGCGCCGCAGGTCGATTGGCGCTCTGGGCGATTATCCGATTCCGGCTGGCGTGGATTTCGATCTGTGGAGCGGTCCGGCCCCGTTCAGCACGCCGAAGCTGACTCGTCCGCGGTTCCACTACGACTGGCACTGGCAGCGGCTGTACGGCAACGGCGACACCGGCAACCAGGGTCCTCATCAGACCGACATCGCCCGTTGGGGTCTGGGCCTCAACCGCCAGCCGAATAGCGTGATCGCGTACGGCGGCCGGCTGGGCTACCAGGCCGAGCGCAAAGACCCCAAGTACATCGATGCGGGCAACACGCCGAACACGCAAGTGGCCATCTACGATTACGGCGATAAGTGCATCGTCTTCGAGACGCGCGGCCTATCGGTGGATGATTCGGCTGATGCCGAGATCAATAAGCTGTTCGCCAAGACCAAGGGCGACCATATCGGCGTGATCTTCTACGGCACCGAAGGCGTCCTGGTCCAGAGAGAGTACACCAACTGCGTCGCCTTCGATCTCAAGGGCAATACGATCAAGGAGTTCAAGGGCGGCGGCGATCACTATGGCAACTTCCTCCAGGCCATCCGCAGCCGCAAGGCCGAGACCCTCAACTCCGACGCCTTCCAGGGCCATCTCTCCGCCAGCCTGGCGCACCTGGCCAACATCAGCTACTACCTGGGCGAGAGCAACAGGCTCTCTGTGGAGCAGGCCAAGGCGGCGCTGGAGAAAATCAAGAGCCGCGACGACAACATCGCAACGTTGAATCGCACCGTGCAGCACTTCAAGGATAACGGCGTCGATTTGGGCCAGACCCCGATGTCGGTCGGGCCGCTCCTCCAGTTTGATCCCCAGAAGGAGGTCTTCACGAACAGTGCCGAGGCGAACAAGATTCTTCATCGGCAGTATCGCGAGCCCTTCGTCTGCCCGACGGCCGACAAGGTATAGCGGCCGAGTAGTGTGACGATTTCACAGGTGCCGGGTGGCAGCGTCAAGGCCGAGCGCCTCGTTTGTAGTGACGCCGTAAGGCGTTTAGTAGCATGGGCGTCCCGCCCATGGGTCGCAGGGCCATCTTGGCCCTGCCTTGACGGGCGGGACGCCCGCGATACTCATGGGCAAGATGCCCATGCTACTATGCCCTTACGGGCACACTACAAACGCTGGACACTCAGTATGCGCCAAGTCTCGCCGCGAGTTCGACGAGGCGTTGGAGTCGCTCGGGCTTGACGTGGGGGGCGACACTGCAGGCCGACGAGAGGATGTAGCCGCTGTCCGGCTTGCCGATTCTGAGCCGGTCTTGGACGGCCCGTTCGAAGGTCGCTTCATCGGCGTGGAGCATCTCATTGACCGAGTCGAGATTGCCTTTGAAGAAGAAGCGCCGGCCGTACTCGGCTTTTGCCTGGGCTAAGTCCACCGTCCCCAGGGGAGGGGGGTCGAGCGTATCGATTCCGTCCACCGCCGTCTCAGCCATCAGGTCCAGGCGGTCGCCGATCGCGCCGCAGGTGTGCACGTAGGATTTGCAGCCTTTTTGGCGAATTGCCTGAAAGACCTCTTCCTCATAGGGCATGACGAATTCCCGGTACATCTGTCGGCTGAGGAAGCCGGCCCCCGCGAAGGCCGAACTGACGAGAATGGCATCGGGCCGGTGCTCGCCGTACAACTGCACCTGCGCGAGCACGCTCCTCGTGAAGATCGTCAGCGCCTCGTGACATAGCTTCGGTACATCGACCAGGGCCATCAGGGCCTGCTCGTAGCCGAAAAGCTCCATCAGATGGGTGAACGGCGAGAAGACCTCCACGTGCACCGAGACGTCCGCAGCGTTTCGCTGCACCGCCTGAAGGCCGGCCGTGAACCATTTCGGGTAGGCGGCAGCATCAGACAGATCGGCCTCGGGGTCGATGTCCCAAAGCTCCGGCATGTGCCAGGTATTCCAGACGTATCCCGGCAAGCGCTGCACGGCGGGGTCGGGGAGATCGACGGACGTATAGTTGGCCCGCGGCAAGCGTCCGCCGTCCGAGAGGAACGTCTGCGGGTTGTCGTCTGGCGGGAAGACCGTCTCCTGGCCCGACTTCCAGCGAAGGTATTCTCTGTCCTGGTCCTTTCGTCGTGACGCGATTCGGCTTCTCCAGTCCCGCGGTCTCCCGGGGATATTGACCAAGACGCCGTCGAATCTGTATCTCTGCTGCAACTGGACGAGCGCCGCGGCAAACGTCTCCGGGTCGAACCAGAGGTCAGGCGGGTCGAAGTCACAGTGGAGAAAGTAATGTCCCAGCGCAAGCTGGCACATCACCGGCACGCGATCCGGCTCCTGGTGGTTCATGGCCAGCCGCATTCGCTCGCGCGAGTTCATCGACACCGTGGACTTCGTGGACGATGTGGACTCTGTGGACGTCGTGCTGGCTTCAGCCTGTCCACTGTGTCCATGCTGTCCACAACGTCCATCTCCTCCCCGTCTTCTCACACTCCGAAGACTTCCCGGGCGGCTTCCTCGCCGGCTTGGTTGACGTAGTACTGCTTCAGAGCCGCCTGGCCCCGGGTGCGGACTTCGCCGAAGGAGGAGAAAATGCCCGCCTTGGTCAGAAACAGGATGGCGACGCAGGCAGCGATGTTCGTGACCGGGTTGCGGTATCGGGCCCAGCGTTCGACCAGAGACGGCTCCGACCTGGCCTGTTCGAGCTTCGTGGTCTCCGCCGCTTCGCGCAGGCTGTGGTTGAGCATCCGCACGGCGGCGGAATTGGCGCGCATCAACAGGTCCAGGCGCTGCGGCTGGGACTTAATCATCGAGAGCGCAAGATCCACCTTGCCGAAGGCGGCGAGCCGTTTCTGGCAGCGGGGGCAGTGGGCCAGGTGTCTCTGCACCCAGGGGGCTTCCGGACCGAGCCGCTGCGCCATCGAATCCAGCAGCCGCTGCCGAATCCGCCGGCATTGGCTTGCCGCCGACTGGTGTTCATGCGAACAAGTTGTCTGCCCACGCGCCAGGAATTTCATTGGCTATCCTCTTTGTTCATCCACGTCGCCAGGAGTTGCACGGCTTTGCATCGATAGACCCGGGCCGTGCCGACGGAGATGCCCATGATGCGTGCCACCTCGGCGTACGATAGCTCCCCGAAGTCGCGCAGCATAATCACATTGCGCAGATGCTCAGGCAATTGAGCGACGCAACCGCGGAGATTCTCGGTCAGATGCTTCACATTGACATCGATCTGGACGTCCTGCATCTCCTCGGCGGTCGGTGCGGCGCTCGACAAAACCCTTCTCTCGATGACGCGCTGGCGCAGCATGGAGATCGCCGTGTTGCTCGCCGCGCGGAACAGGTACGCCTTGACCCAGCGCGGTTTGAGCCCGTCCTCGTGATGGGCCAAACGCAGAAACGTCGTCTGGTACGCGTCACAGACGTCCTGTTCGTTGCCGAGGATGCGCCAGAGCATGGTGACGAGCTCGTGGCCGTGCCTTTGCATGGCGGCGAGAATCCATTGCTGGCTTTCATCCACCGCTTCGAAAGCCGCTGAATCCCACAGCAGGTCGTAACTGACGGCCTTATGGAACATAGGTGCCCATTGCCCTCGATTTCGTTTGATACGACGTTCCGCTGGAGCCTATGTTAACACAAAAATGGTCCAACGCGAAGAAATTCCTCTCAGTTAACACAGGTGAGGTCCGGGGCGTCTTATGGTGGGTATGTAAAGAATGACAGGAGTCTCAAGTTGGAAGTTTCAGGTTGGAAGCGGCGAGTTCTCCTGATTTCCGCCTCCAAATTGGCACGCTCGTGATGACAGGTGCGAAAATGGCTGAAAACCGCCGCTCCAAATCCTCACCCGAGGCTCAAGACGTGGTTGAGATCGTGGATGAGCTGCTGCAGAGGGCTGTGGCGTCCGGGGCCAGCGATGTCCATTTCGAGCCTGCCGGGACGGACCTGAAGGTGAAATACCGGCTCGACGGCGTGCTCAGCCCGGTCGAGAGCCTGCCGGCCGTCGTGGCCGACAACGTCATTGCCCGCCTCAAGGTGCTCGGCGGTTTGCTGACCTATCGCAACGATATCCCGCAGGAAGGCCGGCTGGAACTGGACGGCAAAGCCTCCGGCAAGGTCACGGACGTCCGCCTGGCAGTCTTTCCGACCATCTACGGCCAGCGTGCCGTCGTCCGGCTGTTTTATCGGAACGAGGAGCTCATGATCCTGGAGCATCTTGGCTTTGCGGCCGAGATCGAGTCCCGTCTGAAGACGATTGCGTCCCAGAATCAGGGGGTCCTTCTGCTGACGGGTCCGGCGGGCAGCGGCAAGAGCACCACCCTGGCGGCACTGCTGCGGTACATTGTCAAGACTCTGCCGGGCAAGAGCATCGTGACGCTGGAGGACCCGGTCGAAATCCGTGTGGATGGGGTCACCCAGGTTCCGATCACGCCGCACGGGCAAATGACCTTTCCGACGGCCCTGCGCTCCCTGCTCCGGCAGGACCCCCAGGTCTTGATGATCGGCGAGATTCGCGATGCCGAGACGGCCAAGATCGCCATTGAGGCCGGCCTGACGGGTCACCTCCTGATGAGCACGATGCACAGCGGCACCCCCGCCGGGGCCTTGCTGCGACTGCTGGAAATGGGGATCGAGCCATACCAGGTGACCTCCAGCATCTCTGCCGTCGTCAACCAGCGACTGATTCGGCGGCTCTGCGATGAGTGCAAAAGGATGGCGCAGAGCGGCGAATTCGAGCCGGTCGGCTGTCCGGCGTGCCTGGGCACGGGTTTCCACGGCCGGACGCTGATCGCCGAAATGGTGCAGCTCGACAGCGACCTGCGCCAGGCCCTCCTCGCCAAGGCCGACCTCAATGAGATCGAGACCATTCTCCAGAGCAAAGGACACTCCACCATTTCCGCGAACGGCAGGCGCCTGGTCGAGGCAGGCATCACGACACAGGACGAACTATTGAAAGCATGTGGCATGTAGCACCCTCATCGTGGCGAGGGCGTCCTCGCCCTTGCGTCGCGAGGCCATCCTGGCCTTGTCTTGCCGGCGCCGGACCCCATCCGGTCCGAAGTGCAAGGGCAGGGTGCTCTCGCGGCAAGAGGACAAGGGCGGGACGCCCTCGCCACGCGGACTACACGTCAGAGGATTAGACATGGCGCTATTCCAGTACAATGCTCTAACCACAGCCGGAAGGCTGATGAAGGGAACGATCGAGGCGGGCTCGCCCACCGAGGCGGCGGAAGTCCTCAAGGAGATGGAGCTCAATATCAGCTCGCTGGAGAAAGCGAAGCCGCAGGAGCCGCGGACGGCGGTCGGCCGCAACGAATTCCTGCTCTTCAACCAGCAACTGGCCGCGATCACCCGGGCGGGCGTCCCCCTGGAGCGGGGCCTGCGCGAGCTTTCGCAGGATGTCGCCTCCAAGTCGATGCGCCGGCTGATCGACGATATTGCGGCCGATCTGGAGGCAGGGGTGCCGATCGAGGAGGCGTTCGGGAAGAGAGAGAAGCAGTTTCCGCCGCTCTACGGGCGGATTCTCAAGGCCGGAGTCGAGACCGGCCGGCTCAGTGAGATGCTCACGAGTCTGAATCGGCACCTGGAATTGGCCGGGCACACCCGCCGCATCGTTTTCGAGGCCATCAGCTATCCGGCTGTTATTTTGACCCTTGGCACGATCATTATCACCGGCATCTTTGCGTTCGTCGTCCCGCAATTTCGGCCGGTGCTGCAAGAGATGGTCGGCGGCAAGCTGAACCCGCTGACGACCGCCGTGCTCAAGCTGGGCGAGAACATCGTCCCGTTCTGGATCGGTGTCGCCCTTCTGATCGGAGCCGGGATTGTCCTCTTCGGATCGCTCTCGACCACCTCGGCCGGTCGGCGGTTCAAGGAGGCGTTCTTTTTGCGGCTGCCGGTGATCGGCAGGCTCTATCGCAACAGCATCTTGAGCCGGATGGCCGAGGCCATGGCCGTGCTGGTCGGCGCCGGCTGCGACATCCCCGAAGCTTTGCGGCTGGGGGCCGTCAGTTCCGGCAGCGAGAAGCTCCTTTTGGATAGCGAGATCGTGGCCGGACAGATCGAGCGGGGGGCGAGCATCCTGCAGGCCGGGCAGGGTGTGGGCATGCTGCCGCGACTGTTCCTGTACTCCATCCAGCTTGGCGCCCAGAGAAACGAGCTGCAGGACAATCTCTACAGCCTGGGCAGCATGTATGCCGACCAGGCGCGCGTAGGGCAGTCCCATCTCCAGATCGTCCTGCTGCCGGTGCTGCTGGCCATGATCGGCGGCATGATTGCCGTGGCGATTCTCGCGATGTTCCTGCCCATGATCCAGGTGATCACGAGCTTGTCTTCGACAGGTTGACGAGGCGAAGTATGGACCAACTGATGATCGTGGGACTTGCCCTCGTGGCTCTCCACGTGGTCTTGGGCTACAAGCGGCCGGGCGTGGCTTTTGTCACCGCACCGATTTCGGCCTTCGTTCTGGAGTACGCCGCCGTGGTGACGGAGACGCCGGAAAACATGGTTCTCGCGCCGGTCCTCATCATCGTTGCGTTGGCGGCCATAGCGCTGTCGGGCCGGGACGACGAATCGCAGCGGTGGTGCCACTGGTGGGCCTGGCAGCTCCTGGTGGCGATCGTGCTGCTGCTCCTGCTGGCCGTTGCTCTGGCGGGATTCAGCGCTCTCGGCGCGGGCTTCATTTTGCCTTTGTTCTTCATCCTGGGCATCATCATGATTGTCGCCTCGCCGATCATTTACGGAGCGGTCTCGCGGCGGATGATGGTCATGCAGGTGTTCTCCACCATCGGCTCGATCATGCGGCAGAACCTGCCCTTGGCGATGGCGTTGGACTGTGCGGCCACGGGCTTGCAGGATGCCACCACCGGGGTCTTTCGCAGCATCAAGACCTGGCTGGTGAAAGGGTATTCGCTGACCGAGGCCATCCGCCGAGGGTATCCGCAATGTCCGGCCCGGGCCCTGGCGATGCTTTCCGCCGGCGAGCAGATCGACCAGCTTCCCGCCGCTCTTACGGTGATCGAGACGGACTTCAAGTCGATCGCGATGGAGCGCAGACGCCTGCAGCCGGTCCATCCGTTTTATCCCGTGGCGATTCTGGCCTTCACCTTTCTGGTGGTGCTGGCGCTGACGGGATTTGTGATCCCGACGTTCCAGGTCGTCTTGAAAGAGACCGCGGGCGGCCGCTTGCCGACCGCCACCCGCACACTCCTGGCCATCACGGATGCCATCGTTCACCCTCGTGATGGACGATGGCATCTGGGCTTTCTCTTTGCCCTCGTGGTCGGGCTGGCGCTCTATCGTCTGTCGCAGAGGCGACGCCCGGACAGACCTTATGTGCACACCTGGATCATCGACTCACTGAAATGGTTTCTGCCGGTGATACACTGGTTTGAAAGGAACCGGTCCATGGTGCAGGTCGTGGAACTGCTGCGGATGTCGCTCAACGGCGGGTGCCCGGTCAATGAGGCCATCCGAGGCACGCTGCACCTGGATGTGAATGTGTGCTTTCGATCGCGGCTGGTCTGCTGGTTGCGGCGTGTCGAGCGCGGGGAGAACATCGCGGAGTCGGCCCGCCGCTGCGGACTGGGCGCCGCCCTGGCGTGGGCGTTCGAGGGCGGCGTCGACACGGGGAACACGCCGGCCGTCCTCGAAATGCTCGAATCCCACTACCGGTCCAACTACAGCTACCGCGTCAATCTGGCGCGTTTCATCTTGTGGCCGCTGGGGATCATCGCGCTGGGTGCGACGGTGGGATTCGTCGTGTATGCGATCTTCTCACCCGCCGTGGCAGTTATCAGGCACCTGGCGACCGACATATACCCCTGAGTGAGGCATACTCATGGAGCGAAGGATTCGGGATCGTGGTTTCATCCTGGCGGAGCTGATCACCGCTACGGCACTGCTCGGTCTCATCATTGCGGGCCTGGCGGTCTCGATGAACGGTTTCTCGCTGGTCAATGATTGCCAGTGGGCCCGACAGCGTTGTACCGCCGCTGCCCAGGCCCAGCTCGACAATATCACCGCGACAGGACGGTTGATTGAGCCGCCGGAGCTCAAGCGCTTGTGGCCCGGGGTGGATGTCTCGGTGGACAGAGCGCCGGCCGCGGCACCGTGGGGTGGTTTGGAGCTGGTCCGGGTCATGGCCGCGGCCCAGGCCGGCCCACGCAAGGTCACGGTTCATCTGACGCGATACCTCAGGTCTGAACCGGCGGCTCCGAACGGAGGGCGGCTCTGATGCGCAAAGCCTTCACCTTCATCGAGTTGCTCGTCGTCGTCACCATCCTGCCGGTCATCATGGTCGCTGTTAGCGGCGTATATGCGACGTTCATCCGTGACGTTCCGCGCGCCACGCGCCTCCTGCAAGAGAATACAACAGTGCTCAATCTTCTCCAGCAGATGCGCCGGGATGTAGATGGGGCGACTGGGCTGCCGGAGCAGTTCGAAGGGCAGCGTGCCGACGAGCACACGTTGCTGATCGAGCAGCCCGGCGGTGTGATTTGCTACCAACTCGACAACGGGCGCGTCGTGCGAACGTTGCTTGGAGTGACGCCGTCAGGCTCTTCCTCGAATGCCCTTACGGGCACACTACAAACGGAATCGCCAGCGCAGGAGCGCCTCTGGCGCGTGCCGCATGCGGTGATCGCGTGGCGGCTCTGGGAACACGACGGCCGGGCGTATGCGGTCGAGATTCACTCGCACGTGAAGCAGCAAATCGAAGGTCTCTGGAGAGAGAAGCTGGCCAACTCGTACGTCTTCTTCATCCGCTCCCTCGCGCAGGAAGGCGAAATCCCATGACAAGAAACCAGGGCGTTGTTTTGACTCTCGTGATTGTCGCGTTGACATTGGTGGGCGTCGTTATGTTCGTCCTGACCGGGGGCGCCAATGTGATGCTCTTCGAGGCGGATACCGCTTACTTGCAGGCGGTCGAACGCAATCTGATCGCCAGCGGGCTGGCTTGGGCCCAGGAGAGACTATCGAGCGCGGCAGATCTTCGGGGCACGGAGCCTGTCGAGCTGGATACGGCGGCCTTTGGCTTGCCGAACACCAAGTTGGCAGTCCGCATCCTGGAGACGCAGGGCGGCACAGCCCAAGTCCACATCGAGACCTTGTGCCACAAAGGCAGACGCACGCTCCACGCGTCCCGCACGTTCCGCGTTGCTGGGCGTGGACCGGCTCGTGCGTGAGGGTGAGCCTCAGCGGGCAGTCTCTGGGGAGAATCGTGCCCTCGTTGTGCCAGCAGAGATAGCATTCCGTGGGCCGCACGCGTTGGCCTTGCCGACGGCAAAGCACGGCGTGGGGACAGCCCGTGCAGACCTACTCACAGCGTCGGCACGTGGACAGTCTTCGCTTGATCGAGCTCGTATTCATCGACACCTCCTCGCTATGCGGCGATGCTCTGCGCAACGGTCTGCAAGCATCTCGCTCAGCATCAGTCCTCCTAATATCGGCCAACCAACGTCGCCGCTTGAGGTCCGAGAAAGCCGCGTGCGCTGTGCGGCCGGGCCTCCAATCGGGATGAATTGAGTTTGAAAGCCTCCCCTGGGCTCGTTAGAATCGCCTGCCATGTGCTTGCTGGTGAATAACCTTGGCAGGAGTTTTCTGTGGTCGTGTTGAGCTCACCGGTTGTCCAGATGACGGCGTGTTTGCTGTTGCCGCTCGTAGGCGTCCAAGCTTCGTCAGAGGCGCCGGCCGCGGACCTGGTGATTCGCAATGCCCAGGTTCTCACGATTGATCCGGATCGCCCTCATGCCCAGGCGGTCGCGTTCCAAGGTGAGACGATTCTCGCGGTGACGACCGACGACGCCATTGCCAAGTATGTGAAGGCCGGCCGGACCGAGGTGATCGACGCTAAGGGCAGGCTCGTCATTCCGGGCTTCAATGATGCCCACATTCATTTTGACTCTGTGGACCCTGACTACATCGACCTCCGCTATGTGACCGATCCCGCCGTCATCACCCGGAGAGTCAAGGAGGCGGTGGCCCGGGCCCGGCCGGGCGAGCTGATCCGCGGCGGTCAATGGGAGCACGAGATGTTTCGCGACCGTCAGTGGCCCACGAAGGAACTCCTTGACCCGGTGGCGCCGGATAATCCCGTGGTGCTGTCCCGTGCCGACGGCCATTCCGTTCTCGTCAACAGCTTCGTGATTCGCCAATCCGGGATCACGAAGGAGACTCCCGATCCTTTCGGAGGCGAGATCCAGCGTCATCCTATCACCGGCGAGCCGACCGGCATCTTCAAGGAGAAAGCCGTGTCGCTGCTCAAGTATGGCGGTGTCCCCGTGCAACGCACCGCCCAGGAGGAAAAGGAACGACGCCTGCGAGGCTGGGAGGCTGCGTTGGAGATGGCCCGGAGAAACGGCGTCACGTCGATCCAGGTGCCGTCGAATCACGGCTTGGAAGTGTACCAGGACCTGAAGGATCGGGGCAAGCTGACGGTGCGAGTGACGGGCGGAGGATCGTTGACGGCCAACGCCGAGGCACTGAAACGCTATGTCACGCTGCGCGACCAGTATCCGCTGAGCGGCAACTGGATCCGCTTCGGTTACCTCAAGGGCTTCGCCGACGGGACACTCGGCTCGGGCACGGCGCTATTCTTCGAGCCGTATGCCGATACTCCGCAGACGAAGGGCCTGCCGCAGATGCCTTGTGAAGAGCTGGAGAGACTGGTCTTGCTGGCGGACCAAGCAGGTTTCCAGATCGGTATTCACGCCATTGGCGATGAGGGCAACCATTGGGTCCTGAACGCCTACGAAAAGGCCCAGCAGGTCAACGGCAAGCGGGACAGCCGCCATCGCATCGAACACGCCCAGGTGATCTGTGACGGCGACATTCCGCGCTTCGCGTCACTCGGGGTCGTGGCCTCGATGCAGCCGACGCATTGCATCACCGACAAGCGGTTTGCCGAGAAGCGAATCGGCGCCACCCGGTGCCAAGGGGCCTATGCCTGGCGCCGCCTGCTCAATGCGAAGGCGGCGGTCGCCTTTGGAACCGACTACCCCGTCGAGCCGATCAATCCGCTGGAGGGCCTGTATGCGGCTGTCACGCGGAAGGATCGGGCCGGCGAGCCGGGCGACGGCTGGTTCCCGGAGCAGAAGCTGGGCATGGAAGAGGCGATCCGATTGTACACGCGGGACTCGGCCTACGCGGAGTTCATGGAAGATCGCAAAGGAATGCTCAAGGCCGGATATTTGGGCGATGCGGTGATCTTTCACGAGGACTTGCTCACTCTGCCGCCCGACCGGATTATGTCGGCCCACGTGGACTATACCATCGTCGGGGGAAAGGTCGTCTATCATCGAAACGAAGCGGATTAGGAGGATGCCAATGCAATCCGGTTTTACCACGATCCAGGCGGGCTTGGTCATGTTGGTAGTGTCCTTTCTCGGCACGGCAAACGCCGAAGAGAAGACCCCGACGGTTGTCCCAGATCAGCTCGACGTCAAGCAGTTCGGGGCGATCGGAGATGGGAAAACAGACGACACGGCCGCCTTTCAACGAGCCTTGGATGCCGCCGGCAAGGCCGGGGGCGGCGTGGTTCATGCCCCGCGCGGCAACTACTTCTTCGCCGGTCATCTGAACGTCCCGAACGCTGTCACTCTGTCCGGCATCTGGCAATCGGTGCCGGCCCACAATGGCATTCGTGACCGAGGAATGCCCAAGCCGACCGACGACGGCACCACGCTGCTGGTGACGGAAGGCGCCGGCAGCGTGGATGGGCCGGCGTTCCTCACGCTGAATACCAACAGCACGCTCAAGGGGGTCGTCCTGTACTATCCCCAGCAGAACGCGGACGATGTGCCCAAGGCGTATCCCTGGGCGATTGCCATGCGCGGCAAGAACCCGGCCGTCCTGGCCGTGGAAATGCTCAATCCGTACAACGGCATCGACGCCACACGGAACGAGCGGCACCTGATTCGTGACGTGCACGGCCAGCCGCTCCGGCGGGGGGTCCTGGTGGATTCCATCTACGACATCGGTCGCATCGAGAACGTCCATTTCAATCCGTGGTGGAGCAACAGGCCCAAGTTGTTCCAATGGCAGATGGAAAACGGCGAGGCCTTCCTCTTCGGGCGGTCCGATTGGCAGTACGTCTACAATACCTTCTGCTTCGGCTACAAGGTGGGCTACCGATTCCTGAAGACCAGGGCTGGCGTCTGCAACGGCAACTTCCTCGGGATCGGGGCCGATGACTGCTATACGGCGCTCGTGGTGGATGACTGTGCACCGTTCGGACTGCTCATCACGAATGGCGAGTTCGTATCCTTTCATGGTCCGGACCCCACGATGATTGAGGTCAAAGAGACCAACAAGGGCAGCGTCCGTTTCGTCAACTGCGCCTATTGGGGGCCGTGCAATCAGATCGCACGCCTCGCGGGAACGGGCACAGTCGGGTTCTCCGACTGCACGTTTGTTCAGTGGGGCGGCAAAGAGAAGAATCGTGCCGCCATCCAAGCCCAAGCGGGGACCCTGCTCGTGCGGGGCTGTGAGTTCCGCCAGGACCGGCCGCAGATCGAACTCGGCAAGGACGTCGCCCGGGCCATCATCACCGAGAATATCTTCACCGGTCCCGAGCGAATCAACAATCAGTCCCAAGGCAGAGTCCAAATCGGGCAGAATCTCGGCAACTGACTCGGCCGAGGCGGTGAGAGATCGCTTCGTCGCTGCGTTCCTCTTCCGAAAATTTCACGCCGCTTGGTCGGCCGAAGGTGGGATGACGGTGTATCCCAGCGATTCCAGTACCTTGCGGTGATAGTGCACGGCGCGCTCCGCATTAAGCTT
>Ga0315280_10008236_pt1 | contig 13688 bp, 13 predicted proteins | sample YL17G06_40_MG_FD_203697 | JGI IMG/M metagenome (GOLD analysis project Ga0315280, IMG submission 203697) | Sediment microbial communities from Yellowstone Lake, YNP, Wyoming, USA - YL17G06_40 | ecosystem: Environmental > Aquatic > Freshwater > Lake > Sediment | place: USA: Wyoming | collected...
TCACCCGCCTGGCCGAGATGTGGCTGGGCAGTCACCCGCGCGCCCTGGTGGGCATCGACGAGGTGCGCTACGACGTCATCGCAATCGACGCCCTGCACACGCCGGCGCAGGTGCGGCACCTCGTGAGGGCGTTCTAGCGTGCTGGCTCGCGTCGCCAGCGAGGCTCTCGCGGGGCTCGAAAGCCACCCCATCGAAGTTGAGGCCGACGTGGTGACGGCGGCGCCGGCCTTCACGATCGTGGGCCTGCCCGACCTGGCGGTGCAAGAGAGTCGCGAGCGCGTGCGCGCCGCGATCGTGAACTCGAACTACGAGTTCCCGTCGCGGCGCATCACGGTCAACCTCGCCCCGGCCGACGTGCGCAAAGAAGGGCCGTCGTTCGACCTGCCCATCGCGCTGGCGTTCTTGCTCGCGACCGGCCAGGCGCGCAGCCGAGTCGCCGATGTAGCTGTCGTCGGCGAGCTGGCTCTCGACGGCGCCTTGCGCCCCGTGACCGGTGTGCTGGCGTTGGCCGAGAGCGCGCGCCGGCGCGGCCTGCGCCGGCTGCTGCTGCCGCTGGCCAACGCGCGCGAAGCGGCTCTCGTAGCCGGGCTCGAGGTCCTCCCGGTGACTTCGCTGCGCGAGGCCGCGGCGGTGCTCGAACGTGGCAACGGCCACTGCCGAGTATCGGTATCGCCCGACGAGCTGCTGCACGCCGGCGCCACCTACGAGGTCGACTTCGCCGACGTTGTCGGCCAAGAGCAGGCCAAACGGGCTCTCGAGGTGGCCGTGGCCGGCGCGCACAACGTCCTCATGGTCGGCCCGCCCGGCTCAGGCAAGACGATGCTCGCCAGGCGCCTGCCCACGGTGATGCCGCGCCCGACGATCGACGAGGCCATCGACGTGACGCGCATCTACAGCGTCGCCGGACTCTTGCCGCACGACTCTCCGCTCGTCACCTGTCGGCCCTTCCGCGCGCCGCACCACACCTGCTCGAGCGCGGCTCTCGTCGGCGGCGGGCCCACGCCGCGACCCGGCGAGGTCAGCCTGGCGCACTTGGGCGTGCTCTTTCTCGACGAGTTCCCGGAGTTCCGCCTCTCCAGCCTCGAGGCGCTCCGTCAGCCGCTCGAAGACGGCGAGGTGACGATCTCACGCGCGCTCACGTCGCTGACGTTCCCGGCGCGCATCATGCTGGTCGCCGCGATGAACCCCTGTCCTTGCGGCTGGCGGGGCGATCGCGAGCGCGAATGCACGTGCAAGACGCACCGCATCGAACAGTATCAGGCCAAGCTGAGCGGGCCGTTGCTCGACCGTATCGACTTGCATCTCGAGGTCGCCCGTCTGACGCCTCGCGACCAGCGGGTCAGGGCGGTGGGCGAGTCGTCGGCCGCCATCCGCGAGCGGGTCGAGAGGGCGCGCGAGCGTCAGCTCGCCCGCCTGGCCGGCACCGGCGTCTATGCGAACGCGCACATGACCGCACGCCACCTGCGGCGCCTTTGCCGCATACACCCCGACGCTAGCGAACGGCTCGACCGCGCATACGAGCGCCTGCGCCTCACCGCGCGCGCCTGCGACCGCGTGCTGAAGGTCGCCCAGACGATCGCCGACCTCGAGGGGGCCCACGAGATCCGCGAGACGCACGTGGCCGAGAGCATCTCGTACCGGTCGCGCGTCCTGAAGCCGATCCCCAGGTAAGCGGCGCCGTGGCGAGCATGGCAAGCAAACGTCGTCTCTGCCTGGCCATCGCCGAGGCGGCGGGCCGAGATGCGCGCGCCATGGCGAAGCTGCTCGGCGAGTACGGCAGCCTCGGCGCCGCCCTCGAAGAACCCGAGCCGGTCGTACGCGCCTTAGTCGGCATCGAGCCGGCCTGGCAGAGCCAGGCCGAGGTCGCCGATGAGGTCGAGAGTCGCGAGGGTGGCGATGGGCGGCCTCACAGCGATGCCCGAGTCGGCCGGGCGGTCGTGACGTACGTCGACAACGATTACCCGGCGCCGCTACGCGAGCTCCACGATCCTCCCGCGGCGCTCTTCGTCGTGGGTGCGGCGCCACGGCAGGCGCTGGCGTCGTTGGCTGCGCGACCGCTGGTGGCCGTCGTGGGCGCCAGAGGTCCGTCGCGGTATGGCCTCGAGATGGCGACCTGCCTGGCGAGCGCTCTTGCGTCGGCCGGCGTGTGCGTGGTGAGCGGCATGGCCCTGGGCATCGACGCTGCGGGGCAAGCGGCCGCCGTATCGGGCTGGAGAGGCGACGCTCCGGCGAGTGTCGGCGTGCTCGGTTGCGGCGCCGACGTGGTGTACCCACGCACGAACGAGCGCGTGTTCGCGGCGATGCGCCGCGAGGGCCTGATCGTGAGCGAGTACGGGTGGGGTTCTCCGGCGTGGGCGTGGCGATTCCCTGCCCGCAACCGGATCATCGCAGGTCTGAGCCGAGCCGTCGTCGTGGTCGAGGGGTCCGACAGAAGTGGTTCGCTCACGACCGCCGAGTTCGCGCTCGACCTGGGTAGAGACGTCCTCGCCGTGCCGGGCGAGGCAGGCCGACGCCTGTCGGGGGCCCCGCACCGCCTGCTGCGCGAGGGCGCGCATCTGTGCGAGTCGGCCGACGACGTGCTGAGCGTGCTCGGGCTCCAGAGCGCGCGCGAGACGGCGTGTGAGACGGCCGGTCTTGGTCGCGGCGATGCGCGCCGCGAGCAGGCCCTGGCGGCCATCCTGGGCGCCCTCGATCGCGAGGAGTGCACGGTCGACGAGCTGGCCGCCGAGACCGGTCTTGCGGCGGTCGAGGTCATGGCCTTGGCGAGCGAGCTCGAGATCGAAGGGCTCGTGGGCCACGCGGGCGGCGGGCGGCTGCGCCGCATTCGCGGCGCAGCCGCCCGCCGCCCATCCGCGCCACTGCGCCCATCCGCGCCACTGCGCCCATCCGCGCCACCGCGCCCATCCGGCCCGTCACGGCCGCCTACCTCCCGGCGGCGTGCCGAGGTGCAGGACTCCCTTTCGCCCCCGGCGAACTTGTGAGATGAGCCCCCGACCCACGCATCGAGCCCGAGAGGTACCACGACGAGCCAGGCGCCAGCGCAACCGAGGCCGGGATCCTCCGGCGCGCGGTCCGCGGAGGGCCGAAACTGTTCGGCTACGCCGACGGGCCGAAGCTCTTCGGCTACGCACGCGGCCGGGGCTGCCGCCGACCACGACGGCCTGCTCGCCGTGTTCCTGCGCTCGCTCGAGGTGCGCGGCATCGCCGAAGCGACGCGGCGTTCCTACGGCGCCGACCTGCGCCAGTTGGTCGACTGGCTCGATGAGCGCGGGCAGACGATCCGCGACCTTGAGCGCCGCACCGTGCGCGCGTACGCGGCACACGTGGGTCGTCGCGGCTACGCTCCTGCCACCGTGGCGCGCAAGCTGTCGGCGTTGCGCGGTCTGTGCCGCTTCCTCGCCGATCGCGGCGAGATCTGCAGCGACCCATCGCAGGCTGTCCCCGGCCCGCGCCGCCGGCGTCGTCTGCCGCACTCGTTGCGCATCGATGAAGTAGAGGCGCTCCTCGGGGCGTGCGCCGGGCGCGAACCGCTGGCGTTGCGCGACCGACTCATCCTCGAGCTGCTCTACGGCAGCGGACTGCGCAGCCAAGAGCTCGTGCAGCTCGAGCTTGGCGAGGCGCACGTCGTCAGCGAAGAGCTCGTTGTCCACGGCAAGGGGGGCAAGATGCGCATCGTGCCCCTGGGTGAAGAGGCCGCGATGGCGCTGCGCCGTTACCTCGAGCGCGGCCGCCCGAGTTTGCTCGGCGACCGCTCAGTCGCCGAGAGCCGCTCGGGCGGCGCCAAGGCGCTGCTGCTGAGCAAGAGCGGCCGGCCGCTCCACACTTCCGACCTCCGCAGGCTACTGCTAAGATACTGCAGCATTGCAGGCATAGACCGGGCGTCGCCCCATATGCTCCGGCATGCGTACGCGACACATATGCTCGAACGGGGGGCCGACCTGCGTGCGATCCAGGAGTTGCTCGGTCATAGCTCGGTGTCGACGACGCAGGTGTACACGCACGTGAGCGGGGCCCATCTGAGGAGGATCTACGAGCGGCATCATCCGCGGGCCTGAGCAGACGGCGAGCGCGAGCGCGTCTGCATGAACCGCCTCGACGAGAGCAAGGCGCGTGAACTCTGGCGCCGGTTCAAGCAAGAAGGCGATCAAGAAGCGCGCGACCGCCTCATCTTGGCCTACGCACCCCTCGTCAAGTACGTCGCCGGGCGCATGAGCACCGGCCTCCCGGCGCACATCGAGGAGGCCGATCTGATCAGCTACGGCCTCCTCGGCCTGATCGGTGCGCTCGAGCGCTTCGATCCCTCGCGCGAGATCAAGTTCGAGACCTACGCCATCGCGCGCATCAAGGGGTCCATCATCGATGAGCTCCGCTCGCTCGACTGGGTGCCGCGCAGCGTGCGCAGCAAAGCGCGCGAGATCGAGAAGGTCATCACCGCGCTCGAGACGCGACTGCACCGGGCGCCGACCGACGACGAGATCGCCGGCGAGTTGGGGATGCAGCCAGACGAGTTCCAGCAGGCGCTCACGCAGATCTCCAACACCTCGATCGTCGCCCTCGACGAGCTGTGGTCGATCTCGGGCTCGGAGGGCGACACCGCCTCGCTGATGGACACGATCGAAGACCCCAAGAGCCGCGACCCGTCGCGCATGCTCGACTTGAGCGAGATGAAGTCGCGCCTGGCGGCGGCCATCGACGCCCTGCCCAAGCGCGAGAAGATCGTCATCGCGCTGTACTACTACGAGAACCTGACGCTGCGCGAGATCGGCGAGGTGCTGGGCGTGACCGAGTCGCGCGTGTCACAACTGCACACAAAGGCGATTCTGCGCTTGAAAGGCCGTTTGCGCGACGAGATCGAACCCGCCGCCATCGGATAAGCGCGCTCTGCGTTCGGGTCGGCGGGCGGCGCTCCGGCTCGCGTGGTCTCGCAGCGGCGCACTCGTGGTATACTGGTTGGCCGTTATCAACCCTCTACCCGGCGAGCCACGGGTGCGTGGCGGTGCCCCTACAGGGGTCCACAAGCCCCCGCCGGACGACACCGAGAACAACCAGATCTTCAAGGAGGCACCCGTGCCCACAGTCAGCATGAAGGAGCTGCTGCAAAGCGGCGTCCACTTCGGCCATCAGACGCGCCGCTGGAACCCCAAGATGAAGTCCTACATCTTCGCCGAGCGGGGCGGCATCTACATCATCGACCTACAGAAGACGAGCGCCCTCATCGACGAGGCCTACGCTTTCCTGCGCAATGTCACGTCGCGCGGCGGCTCTGTGCTGTTCGTGGGTACCAAGAAGCAGTGTCAAGACACCATAAGGGAAGAGGCTGAACGAGTCGGACAGCCGTACGTCGCGGCGCGCTGGTTGGGCGGCCTGCTGACCAACTTCGCCACGCTCTCGAAGCGCATCAAGCGTCTGCACGAGCTGCGCAAGCTCGTTGAGGACGGCTCCATCGACGTGCTTCCCAAGCGTGAGCAGATCAGCATGCGCGGCGAGCTCGCGAAACTCGAGACCAACCTCGGCGGTGTCGCCGGCATGGAGCGTCTGCCCGACGCCGTGTTCGTCGTCGACCCGCGCAAAGAAGCGATCGTGGTGCGCGAGGCGCGCAAGCTGGGCATCCCGCTGGTCGGCCTGGTCGACACCAACTGCGACCCCGACGAGATCGACTACGTCATCCCCGGCAACGACGACGCCATCCGCTCCTGCTCGCTGATCGCGCGGGTGGTGGCGCGGGCGGTCGAAGAAGGCCGTCAGAAGGTCGCCGAGGCCGAGTTCAAGGCGGCGGCCGAGAAGGCAGCCCAGAAGGCGGCCGAGAGAGCGGCAGAGGCGGCCGAGAGAGCGGCAGAGGCGGCCGAGAGAGCGGCAGAGGCAGCCGAGAAGCACGAGCCGTCACTCGCTCAGGCCGCGCCGGCTTCCGGCCGCGCCGGAGCGGGAGCGCCGGCCGCGCAGCAGCGCACCCCAAGCGGACCTCGTCGCGAAGGTCCGGGTGGTCAGCGTCGCGAAGCCCAGCGCGGTGAGCGCGCGTCTCGCCCCGGCGACCGTCCTTCGCCCGCGACCGATCGCCCGACGCGCACGACCGCCGCGACCGATCGCCCGACGCGCACGACCGCCGCGACCGTTCGCCCGGCGCGCACCACCGCCGCGACCCATCGTCCGGCGCGTGGCCAACGCGCCGGCGGGGCGGCCGCCCCGAAGGCCGAGCCCGAGAAGCCGAAGACCGAGCCCGTCCAAGATGTCGCGGCCGGCGTCCGAGCCGCCGCAGCCGAAGCGTCGGCAGAGGCCGAGCAAGCGCCCGCCGGCGACAAGTAGCGGCGCCACGAGATCGACGACACGACCGGGCGCCCCACGGCGCCCGCCGAACGAGAAACGAGTTGACGACATGGCAGAGATCACAGCGAAGATGGTGAAGGAGCTCCGCGAGAAGTCCGGGGCAGGCATGATGGACTGCAAGGCAGCCCTGCAGGCTACCGCCGGCGACCTCGAGCAGGCCGTCGACGAGCTGCGCAAGAAGGGCCTCGCCGCGGCGCAGAAGAAGTCGGCGCGCGTGACGAAAGAGGGCGCGATCGACGCTTACATCCATGCCGGCGGCAAGATCGGTGTGCTCGTCGAGGTCGGCGTCGAGACCGACTTCGTGGCGCGCAGCGAGCCTTTCAGAGAGTTCACTCACGATCTCGCCATGCAGGTGGCGGCCTCGAACCCCTTCTGGATCCGTCGTGAGGAGGTGCCCGAAGGCGTTGTCGAGCGCGAGAAGGCGATCTACCGCGAGCAGGCCAAAGACAAGCCGGCCAACGTGATCGAGAAGATGGTCGAGGGCAAGCTCAACAAGTTCTTCCGGGAGACCTGCCTCATGGAGCAGCCCTTCGTGAAGGATCCCGATCTCACCATCGAGCAGCTACGCACCAACCTGATCGGCGTCATCGCTGAGAACGTCGAGGTACGGCGCTTCGTCCGCTTCCAGCTCGGCGAGACGCAGGAGTAGGTGCGATGAAGGGCGGCCCTGAGGCGGCGGGCGAGCGCGCAGAGCACGCGGGCGGGCGCGCGGCCGGCGGCGCCGGCCGCGCGCCCGCGTTCCGGCGCGTCCTTTTCAAGCTGAGCGGGCAGGCCCTGGCCGGCGACGGCCACATGGCCATCGACCCGCGGCGCACGCAGGAACTGGCCGAGCACATCGCCCAGGTGCGTCGCCGCGAGGTCGAGATCGCCGTGGTCGTGGGTGGCGGCAACGTCTTTCGCGGCGTCGCGGCGGCGACCAACGGCATGGATCGCGCCACGGCCGACTACATCGGCATGATCGCCACCGTGCAGAACGCCCTCGCGATCCAGGACGCGCTGGAGCGCGAGGGCGTCGTCACGCGGGTCATGAGCGCCATCAAGATGGAGGCGGTCTGCGAACCGTATATCCGCCGGCGGGCGCTGCGCCACCTCGAGAAGGGGCGCGTGGTCATCTTCGCTGCCGGCACCGGTAACCCGTACTTCTCCACCGACTCGGCGGCCGCTCTGCGCGCCCTCGAGATCGGCGCCGAGGCCATCCTCATGGCCAAGCGCGAGTACGACGGCGTCTATACCGCCGATCCCGAGACCCATCCCGAGGCCGAGTTCATCCCCGAACTCACGCACCTGCAGGCGATCGAGCGTGGCCTCAAGGTGATGGACACGACGGCGCTGTCGCTGTGCATGGACAACCACCTGCCCATCTACGTCTTCAAGATGACCGGCGACAACATCATCCGCGTGCTCGCCGGCGAGCGCGTGGGCACGGTCGTGCGCGACGCGCCGGGGGCGCCGGGCTCGTGAAGGTGAGCGCGTCGGCTGCGCCCAAGTCGTAGCGCGCCGGGGCGCCAGGCCGCCAGAAGCCGCGACGGAGGGAAGCGAACGTGGAGAAAGAGCTGCTCGACGAAGCCAGGAACAGGATGGCCAAGGCGGTGACGGCCACCCAGACCGAGTTCAACACGGTGCGCAGCGGGCGCGCGTCCACGGCGCTGCTCGACCGCATCCACGTCGACTACTACGGCGCCTCCACGCCGCTCAAGCAGATGGCGAGTCTCTCCGCGCCCGAGGCGCGCCTGCTCACCGTGACGCCCTACGACAAGTCGTCCATCAAGGCCATCGAGAAGGCCATCATGGAGTCCGACATCGGCATCAACCCCAGCAACGACGGCCAGATCATCCGCCTGCCCGTGCCCACGCTGACCGAGGAGCGTCGCCGCGAGCTCGTGAAGCTCGTCCACCGGCTCGCCGAAGACGGCAGAGTCGCCGTGCGCAACATCCGCCGCGACATCCTCAAAGACCTCAAGGAGGCCAAGACCGAGGGCCTCATCGGCGAAGACACCGAGCGCCGCGCCGAGGAGCAGCTGCAGAAGGCCACCAACGATCACGTCAGACAGATCGACGAGCTCCTCAAGCGCAAGGAGCAGGAGATCCTCGAGGTCTGATGACGTCCTTCCTGCGCCGGCTGCGGTTGGGCTTTTCGAAAGGCCCGCGCGAACGGCAGGCCGGCGGCGCGCAGTGCCGCTACGTGGCCATCATCATGGACGGCAACGGCCGCTGGGCTTCAGGGCGCCATCTGCCGGCAGCGGTCGGGCACCGCGCCGGCGCCAAGGCCTTGCGCAACGTCGTCGAACGCGCGCTCGACCGCGAGATCGCCGAGCTCACCGTCTACTCGTTCTCTACCGAGAACTGGTCGCGGTCGCACGACGAGGTGCGCGCGCTCATGGATCTCTTCCTCGAGCAGGTCGCCACCGAGGTGCCCGAGGTGCAGCAGCGGGGCGCGCGCGTGCTGTTCCTGGGACGTCGCGAGGGGCTCGAGCCGCGGATCGGTGAGGCGATGGAGCGCGCCGAACGCGACAACCCGCCCGACGCGCGCATGACCCTCTACATCGCCTTCAACTACGGCTCGCGGGCCGAGATCCTCGATGCGGCGCGCGCGCTGCTCGCAGAGCAGCGCGCGCTGCTCGCTGCGCTGCGCGCGCGCGACCGAGCCCGAGCCGACGCAGACTCGTCGGGCGCACATGCATCCGAGCCGGGGAGCGTGCCCGGGTCTGAGCCGGTGTCTGCGCGCGAGCCCGAGCCGCTCGACGAGGCGCTCTTCCGCCGCTACCTGTACGCTCCCGAGATGCACGATCCCGACCTGCTCATCCGTACGAGCGGCGAGGAGCGGCTGTCGAACTTCCTGCTGTGGCAGGTGGCATATGCCGAGCTGCTGTTCGTCTCGACGCTGTGGCCCGACTTCACGCCCGACGACTTCGATGAGGCGCTGGCCGTCTACGCGCGTCGCCAACGCCGCTTCGGGGGGCGCTGATGCTGCGCACGCGCGTCGTCTCGGGGGCGATACTGGGCGGGCTGGCGGTCGTCATCATCTGGCACGGCGGCGCCTGGTTCCTGGCGATGAACATCGTGTTGGGCCTGATCGGCCTGAACGAGTTCTACCGCATGCAGAGACGCCTGCGTCCGATCGCGCTGGCCGGGTTTCTCGGCCTGTTCGGCGTCTTGTGGGCGGCGTGGTTCTGGTCGGCGCCGGCTGCCATCGGCATGTTCGCGGGCGCGGTGCTGCTGACCTTCGCGCTCGCCGCCGCTCCTGGCCCGCGAGCCGGCGTGACCGTACGCATGGCCGTGACGCTCTTGGGCCTGCTGTACCTCGGCCTCGGGTTCGGCTTCTTGCTCGCGCTGCGGCACTATCATGAGGGCAGCCTGTTCGCGCTCAAGGTTCTGCACACCACCGACGAGGGTCGCGATCTGGCGCTGACCGTCGTCTTCGGCGCCTGGGCGAGCGACACGGTCTCGTACTTCACCGGCCGCTTCTTCGGCGCCACACCCATGGTGCCGCGTCTCTCACCGAAGAAGACCTGGGAGGGGTTCGCCGGCGGGCTCATCGGCACGATGCTCGTGGTCGAGTTCATCAGCCTCTACACGTTCCTCTCGGCCGGCCAGGCGCTGCTGGTGGGCTTGGTGATCGCCGTCGCCGCGCCCGTGGGCGACCTGTTCGAATCGCTGCTCAAACGCGACGCCGAGGTTAAAGACGCAGGGCGGTTCTTTCCCGGCCACGGGGGCATCCTCGACCGCTTCGATTCGCTGCTCTTCGCGACGGTCGCGGCTTACTTCGTCGTCACCGCGGTCTTGCACGTGTGAGCGCGGCGCCGGCGACGCCGCACGCGTGGGCGTGCGCGCGCGTGCGCGGGTGCGTCGCCGCCGGCGCGAGGAAGCTGAGGTAGGACGCCGGCGCCACGGAGGGCTGAGCGGCGATGGTCACCCAGCACGTGCGTTCGACCTCGGTGTTGCCGACGCGATCGACCGAGTAGTAGTCGATGACGTGGAGGCCGTCGTTCGAGCCGTCGGCCGGCGCCGGCACGACGAGGCTTGTGCCGCTCTGCCAGTCGCCGAGATCGATGCGGAAGAACGTGGCGGCCACCCCCGCTTGCACGTCACTGGGAAAGAGCGTGACGCCGACATCGGTCGCAGAGATCGGCTCGAGCTCATCGTCCACGGATGAGACCGTCAGAGGTGGCGTGACGTCGACCTGGACAAAGGCGGTCTTGGCGGCCTCCACAGCACCCCTTGTGTCGACCGAGTAGTAGTCGATCTGAGTGGGCCTGATCCCACCCTTACGGTGAGGCGGCAAGGGCACGACGGTGCCGGCCTGCCACGCGCCGCCGTCGATGCGGAAGTACGTCTGCGCGACACCGTCATCGGGGTCGGCGGCCGTCAGCGTGACGGCGTCGGGTCTGACGGCCGTCCATCCATCGAGAGCGTCGTCGGTCGTGATCGGCGGCGTGGGGGTGGTGTTGAGCAGCACCGAGACCGTCGATGAGCCGCCGTCGGCCACGGCAAGGTCGGGGCGGCCGTCGGCGTTGAAGTCGCCGGCGGCGACGAAGTAGGGCGACGTGCCGACCCCGAAGTTGACGCGGGGTGCAAAGGTACCGTCGCCGGCATTGACGAGGACGCTCACAGTGGCATCGCCATGGTTGGTCACGACGAGATCAGGGTGGCCATCAAGGTTGACATCGGCGATGGCGACCGACTTGCCGAAGACGCCGATGGGGTAGCTCGTCGGACCGCTGAAACCGCCGTTACCGTCGCCGATGAAGACGGAGACCAGGTTCGGCGTGCGAATCGTCACCGCGAGGTCCTCGATGCCGTCGCCGTTCAGGTCGCCGACGGCGACCGAATACGGTCCCTTGTCGGTCGGGAACAGGCCGGCCGGCGTGAAGCCGCCACTCCCGTCGCCCAGATACGATCCGACGAGGTTGGCTCCGCTGGCGGGGATCACGAGGTCGTCGGACGCGTCGGCGTCGAGTCGTCCGGCGGCGATCCAGAACGGCGAGGCTCCGACCTTGAGTGTCGTCGACACGGCGAACGTGCCCGTCCCGGAACCGAGAAGGATGCTGGTGGTGCCCGACCCGTTGTTGGCCGTCGCGAGGTCGACTGCTCCGTCTGCGTTGAAGTCCGCTTCTGTGAGAGAGAACGGCGCCGTGCCGACGGCGACTGCGCCGGTCAACGCGAATCCGCCATGGCCGTCTCCCCTGAGCAGCGAGACGGTGTTGCCGGCACGATCCGCCGTAGCCAGGTCAACGTGACCGTCGCCGTTCCAGTCGCCGGCGACGATCCCCCACGGTTGCGCGCCGGTGGCAATATCGGTGGCGGAAGAGAAACGCCCTTGCCCGTCCCCGATGATCAGCGACACGGTGTTTGCGGAACTGTTGCAGGAAGCGATGTCGAGAGCGCCGTCTTCGTTGAAGTCGGCGACGGCCAGGGCGGTCGGGTAGGCGCCGACACTGTAGTCGACTGCTTTGGCGAAGGTGCAAACGGGCGCTTGGCCCATCGCTTGGGCGGGGACGACCATCGCGAGAAGCGGCGCGGCAAGGAAGACCAGGATGAGCGGATTCGCCGGGGGGCGGATCCGTCGCCGTATCGGGCAACACGACGGTCGCTGTGGGCCCGTGGTCGCGTCTGCCATGCTTCGTCTGAGCTTCACGGTACGCCGGCGCCCCCTCGCTAGTCGGCGGCCAGTGTAGCGTAGAACCTCGGTTCGGCATAGGCGAGCGGGTGGCGGAGGGCAGCGGCGGCGCCTGTGACGCGGCGTGAGACCGCGGATGGCGCGCATGGTAACCTTGGCTTGCCGGCGTTCTCACTTTCAGGCAAGGAGCGAGTTGGGCGCTCTCTCACAACGGCGGGAAGGCATTGTGGAGCGGCGCGTGGTCGTGCTCGGCGCGACGGGCTCGATCGGGCGTCAGGCGCTCGAGGTCATCGAGGCCGTACCCGGGCTGAAGGCGGTGGCGCTGGCGGCGCGCGCCGATGTCGACGGGGTCCTCCAGCAGGCGGCTCTTCACGGGGTGCGCTTGGTCGGACTCGAGGATGCGGCGGCGGGGGGGGGGGGGGGCGGGGGCCACCCCGCACCCGCGCCCGCCGCGCCGCCGCCGCATCGACGGGCGCAGACGTGCGCGTGTTCGCGGGCGACGAGGGCATCGCCGAGCTGATCGCGGCCGCCGCCGACGAAGCGGGCCCCGGCGAGCTGATGGTCCTCAACGCGATCGTCGGCGCCGCCGGGCTGCGGGCGACGCTGGCCACCCTGCGGGCCGGGCTCACGCTGGCGCTTGCCAACAAGGAGAGCATGGTCGCCGGCGGCGAGTTCGTGCTGCAGGCGGCGCGCGCCGCAGGCGCGCGCATCGTCCCCGTCGACAGCGAGCACAGCGCCATCCATCAGCTCCTCGAAGGCGAGCGGCGCGGCGCGGTCGCCGAGATCCTCATCACCGGCTCCGGCGGGCCCTTCCGGGGCAAACGGCGCGAGGAGCTGGCGGCGGTCACGCCGGAGCAGGCGCTGAAGCACCCCAATTGGAGCATGGGCCCCAAGGTGACCATCGACTCAGCCACGTTGATGAACAAGGGCCTCGAGGTGATCGAGGCGCACCACCTCTTCGGCGTCCCGAACGAGCAGATCAAGGTCGTCATCCACCCGCAGTCGATCGTGCACTCGCTGGTGCGCTTCGGCGACGGCGCCGTTCTCGCCCACCTGGGCGTGCCCGACATGCGCACGCCGATCGGCTACGCGCTCAGCTATCCGGCGCGCGCCGAGCTGCCGATGGTGCCGCCGCTCGACCTTCTGGCGCGCGACTTGACCTTCGAGAGCTACGACCCCGACGTCTTCCGCTGCCTGCCGCTCGCCATCGAGGCGGGCAAGGCCGGCGGCTGCGCGCCGGTCGTGCTCAACGCCGCCAACGAGGTCGCCGTGCGCGCCTTCCTCGACGGGCAGATCGGCTTTCTCGAGATCGCCGAGCTGGTCGAGGAAGCGCTCGAGTCTCTGGCGACGCAACCGTGCCGTTTGCTCGACGACGTCTTCGCGGCCGACGCGGCCGCGCGCAGGTTTGTGGAGCGAAATCTCCGCCATCGGGGGTGACGTATGGTCGGTCGGACAGACGCGACGGGGGATGGACCGGTGATGAACGAGAAGAACGCTATCGTCGCCGGTAGATGGTCGGCGAACCAACCCGACACGGCAAAGGGTTTCTTCGGTTTCCCTCCCTTGCGGCGTCACCTGATCGAGCTGTCATTCGGACCTGAAGCTGCGGAGCGCCAGTGGCAGAACCGTTGGTGGGCCGAGGATCTGGTTGCAGAGCAGTTCCTTGACGGCGGTGAGGGGATCCGCACGGTGCTGAGCCTGTGCTGTGGCTTCGGGGTTGTCGAGCAGCATTTCGTTGAGTCGTTCCCCG
>Ga0315280_10008238_pt1 | contig 13682 bp, 10 predicted proteins | sample YL17G06_40_MG_FD_203697 | JGI IMG/M metagenome (GOLD analysis project Ga0315280, IMG submission 203697) | Sediment microbial communities from Yellowstone Lake, YNP, Wyoming, USA - YL17G06_40 | ecosystem: Environmental > Aquatic > Freshwater > Lake > Sediment | place: USA: Wyoming | collected...
GAGAGCCGCTCAGGATTCAGCCTAGTCAAAGCCTCACCCTCAACACGGGGTAGGGACACTCCAGGCCTAGCCAACACGCAACCAGAAGCCAGTCACGGAGAAGAAATTTTCATCTCGTCAAAGCCGTACTGGGCCATGGCCCAGAGCCTATCCAGCAGTCCACATGACCAGCGGCTATTTCTTACTAGCAAGACACCGGTATTAGGCACATCTTGAGCGTTTATGTGGTGTTTCACGAGATAGAGGTCTTTGTCTGGTCTTATTTCCTCACGTATATCTTCGTCGAATCTGACGAAAATGGCGTCGCTGTCGATCCAGAAGACGAAGTCATATTCCTGAAGAAGCCTCCTTACTACCGGTATCTTGTTCCATGCTGGCGGACGCCCTGAGTCTATGTCTTCATAGACTCTGATGTCAATGTCTTGAGACTCGCAATACCTCTGAAGTGTTGTGACGCACAATGACTTCATGTCCTCGAAAGCTGCGTCGGCCCATGTGGTTAGACAAATCCTCATTGAAACGCCTCATAAGCTCAATCTGTTTTGAGAAAATGGGTTCGCAAATTCCGTAACCGATGCCCGACGTAAAATACCTGTCGTTCTCAGAGAGTGCAAACGTCACTATTCGAGAGCCCAATCGAAAAGGTTAGAATGTCATGAGGATCAGCCATGACTTAGGAGGCCGGAAGCACGCGGTATTACTCTATTCTTTTTGGAGATATCGTCACGCCCCCGGTCGTAGTTCTTCTTTTCCAAGGAACCAGAACACCTCCTGTGGGCGTCGGTGTTCCACTGCCAATGGCGACTCCCCAAACTGTCGCGAAAATACCTGGAGAAACCTGGGCAGGCTAGAGATAGCACTGGTTGGAAGTTGCGCAGACCCCTGTAAAGTTTAGTTATGGGTACACTAACATTTGTTGTTGGAGCTTCTCATTGAGTCAGATTTGCTGTAGAGCTTCGCCAACGAACGGCCTAGACTTTCTTGTGAATGTCGCAGCCGAAGCTGGCGATGACATAAGCATGGCTTTTTCTGACTTGCGCGGCCATTGTCACACGCTAGCGACATGAAGTCGACTTAGATGCGAAGAGGTCGACTATCTGAAGATAGACCGATGGGGCCGGAAGTTGTCGAGCCGATCTCAAGCAGATTTGTTCCAAGTCCAGCCTCTCAACTTCACCACAGCTGAAGGAGTATTGCTCGGTGTGAATCCACCTATTTGGACATAGAGATGCGGCGATGAGCTCACGCACGCGCGTAGCGTAGCATAAACGAGCCTCGCGTCCACCTCGCTGTCGCTCCCTCAGTGCCAACCTATTTATCACAAGAGATTTTACGTAGCCATGGTCATCTCTGCCAACACAAGGTCCAAGCACCAGGAAATGTCTTGGTAAGTGTGGTGGTAGTGTTCTTCACGCAATTCAGTAAAGAGGAAGCGCTCACAAAGATACGATCATTTGGCCGATGGTATCATAAAGTGGAAGTCGCTCCAGGCGTCGTCACTCCAGGAATAGTCGATTGCCTCTCTATCGCAGCTGAACTTCAGCTACCTGAAGATTGCATAGGCATGCGAGTACTCGACATAGGCGCTAGCGATGGCTACTACTCGATCTTGCTCAAGAAACGCGGTGCCAAGGAAGTTGTGGCCGTAGATCACAGGCCGCCCGATAAGACCGGTTTTCCAGTTCTAAAAGAGCTCTATGACGTAGATGTGAAGTATTATACTGACAGTGTGTATAACATCTCGCCTGAACGATATGGCTATTTTGATGTTGTGCTCTGTCTTGGAATCCTGTATCACCTGAGAAACCCGCTTCTTCTACTCGACAGAATTCGCGCTGTGTGCACCAACGAACTGTACGTGGAATCTCACGCGATCGACAACTACTTCATAGAATGGAAGCATGGTAGGCCGAGCTCGTTTTCCAAACTGCCTGGTGAACTAGCGGAAACTCCTCTCATGCAGTTCTATGTCAAGGACGAATTGAACAACGACTATAGTAACTGGTGGGGACCCAATCTTGCTTGTCTGGAAAAAATGCTTCAATCCGCCAATTTCACGGTAATTCACAGACTTCTCTCAGAAAGCCGAGCCATACTAAAATGCAGGATCAATGATGACCCTGAAGCACGACAGTGGAGGGAACTCGAAAGCTCCCTTGCGGCGGACTATTAATCGTACCCTTGGCACGCTGGTGGACCGGAGCTTGATCAAGCCTCCAACGACTAAGGGTCCGTTTATCGTAGCCAGTTCTACGGGTAATTTTGTGGGAGAAAAGAACAGCTAGTAGTTGGCACCACTTCATGCTCTGCGATGTTTCGTTCGACGGGATCTCGAAGATGCAGTAAGCTCGGGAAACAGTCACAAGAAGGCAGCTCCGTGACCTTCACTAGGCCTAATACAAAAAAAAAGAGAAAAGATGCGTGCCGTCAGTGAAGGCTAGTCTTGGTGCGCCAAGAAGATGAGTGTTCTGGCGATTACAGCCCCGCTGTCACCAGATGAGCCCGCGCGCCACCACATGACGACCTTGTAGGCTCCTGAGCTGGGTATCGAGTAATAGAAGGTGAATGATGACGTGCGGAAGCAACTCGGGCATGTTGACGAAAGGCTATCAACAATCGCGACTTGGACATTGGGTCTCATGACGTAGCATCCTGAGGGACCGCACAGAATAGCCAGTACGTAGATCGACCCGCCGCTCGACAGCAGGGTTGCTTCTACACTGAACGTTGCGATTGCAGTACCAGTCCCCGGGACAGAAATGTACGGCGTACCCATCAAATAAACCCAAGACACACTCGTAGTGGAGACCAGATTGTTCCCGTACACCATTGCGACAAGATTGTAACCAGGGTTGGAAAGTACTACAGGTTGACCGATCAGAACGATGGCGATGACAAGACCCGTAGCAGCAAGAGCCGTAGGAGAGCATAGTCTCTTGTTTAGCATTCTCTCACCTCATTCTTGTGAGAGTCTCTCCAATGTATATATAACGGCATGGCCTCGTCGCATTCGCCATCACACGCGACGTGCTGGATTTGGAGAGTGTCGGCGACAGCGATCCAGGAATATAGGAGCGCGGGTCCTCAGGTCGCGTAAGCTGTGGTTCGTTGTCGAATTCGAGAGGTTCTTGTCTGAAACAAGACAATAGCAGTTCCATTCGAGTAATCAAACTAGTGAAAAGACCCATTATCATGACCTGACCTCGACGATTTGATATGTGATGTTTAACGTAGTGACATTCGAAGGGAAATAGCCGTAAGGCTCTTGCGTCATTAGCCCTGAAAGCTGGACATAACTGATCGTCACCGAGCCTGCTTTCTGAACGACAAAGTGCATACCGAATTGGGATACTTGATTTTCGGGAACACGCAACAGGAAGACGTGGAACCCTTCGCCCAACCATCCGTTCACGGCATTCACCACATTTTGATCGAAACGCCGAAATGGTATCGGGTTCAGACCGTGAACGTATCGCAGTGGCGGAGCAACCCATAAAGCATACACATCATTCGCAGAGTACAAGATTACGGCGCTCGCGGGAAACTGTAGCGCAAGCACGTCTACCTGTTGCACGACCCCTTTGTATTCGACGTAATTCTCAATGAGTGGAAGGTGTCGGGCTGTCAAAATCAGGACGACGAGGAATAGCACGATCGCGAGCGGCTTTCCAACCTTCACACGCCTGAAGTTCAGTTTGGAGACTGCCCAGGCAAATTCGCTCACTCCAATCGCTATTAGCGGAATTATCCCCGCTATGAATCTCCGCGCCCACCAAGGTTGATCTGGAGTAATCAAGGCGCTTGCGAGAAAGATCGAGTATGCAATGAACACAGCTGCTAGGAATTTGTTTCGTCTTGTGTCTTTTGCCACGAGCAAGACCATCCCTATCAGGCCACCAACCAAGCCGGGTATGTTTCCCACATACCAACCAAGCTTCACGAGATTCCATGAGTTGTTAATGATCTCTCCTGAAGGGTGAACGTAGTATCCGTAGAGCAATATTCCAACCAGTGACATTATCAAACCAGTAGTAAATGTGCTTCTCAGGCGTGTCTGCATAATTGACAGGAATCGCCCAAGACTGAGCCGCGGGAGCAGGGCGCCAATAAGCAGGGCGGCTGGCACTGAAAAGGCCAAACCTATCACGATTAGTAGGAACGTGTAGCTCGGGAGTAGGCAGGGGTCAATCCGGCCGAACAACATTCCCTCGATGGTGTAACTCATGTAAAGTCTCCAGAAGACGAATGAGGAAAATGCTGAGTACCCCCCAAGGCAAATGAGCAAGCAGATAGAAGTCGCAAAGCGACGAGTCAAGAGCGGGCGTCCGATGGTATACGCAGCAAATCCTGCGAGTAAGAAGGCACTTACCCACCCCTCTTCTTTGGTCATCGTCAACCCTCCTACTGCTATGGCAAAAACAACTGAATAAAAGCGAGTTTCGTGCCCACTAACAACTTGCATCACGGCGAGAACAGCTCCAAAAATCAAAAGCTGCATTAGAATCTCGGGATAAGGTCCTCGCGAGAAATAGACCTCTGCGAAATTGAACGCAAGCAAAAGTACGGTCGCAATGCCGACCTCCCAACTTGAAATTGTTCTCGCAACCGCGAACACAGTCGCCAACGAAATCAGACTCAGGAGGGGTGTGAGTAACAGCGCGGCCGTTGGTCCGCCTGCCGCGAAGAAGACCGCCATCAATGACGGGAAGAGGTGTAGGAACTGAGGGACAACAAGACCGTTTTGGGCATCGTAAATGTAAAACCCAAGATGTTGGCTGCCATACAATCCGTACTGACAATTTGTCGTCTTCAGAACAAGATAGAGCGAGCTCAGATAGCTTTCCGGCAGAGCGGCCATCAACCGATCATGTACGAGGATTGAGCCATTACGAGCGATTTGAGCGGCAGTGTTGAAGTATACGCCGGGATCTCGACCAGCAACAATCCATTCGGACGGTCTGAACACCTGAGCAGCAAAAACCACCAAGACCGCGAACACCAGCAGACCACGCAAATCTGCCGGGCTCCTGAAAGGCCAAGCAAATTCCCTTCTTATGAGATTGCGAGACAGTAATATTAGCGAGAAAACCAACAGAGTAACCAACCAGCCTACAAGCGAGAAGATTCCAAGCTGAGCCAGTAACATCGCGGAAATTCCCGAAATCAAAATGCTCAGAGTCAGAATGGCCAGAACTGTCGCCATACCCGGTGACTCATCGGCATCCCTCAGGCTGCTCCATAAGGCATAGCCGGGCAAGAAGAAAGCCAATAGAGCAGTCGGAAATAGAACAAGGATTTGCAAAACGGTCATAGACTTTCGTCTGATAGACTCTTGCCATAATAGCATTTGCTAAGAGGAGAGATCAGGCATGTTACGGGAGTTTGCAGAAATAGTATAAGCACAGCTACCCATAGAGACCGAGTTGGGTCTGAGGCCCAGAGGACGTCTCGGCTTGATAATTGCGGTGACAATACCTGCCTACAATGAGGAAGCAACCCTTGGGGAAGTCATAAGGGAAATTCCGCGCAAAATTGACGATAATTCAACGAAAATCGTAGTGGTTGATGATGGCTCCACTGACAGCACTGCGCAAGCTGCAACAGATGCGGGCGCTGACCTGGTTTTACGTCACAAGTCAAGGTTAGGCCTTGCAAAGACTTTTGCGGAGGGCCTGGCGGCTGCACTAAAGATGAGAGCAGACATCATCGTTAACATCGATGCCGACGGCCAATATGACACCCACCAAATATCGGATCTTATCAAGCCAATCCTGCAGGACGAAGCAGATATTGTGCTCGGTTCTAGGTTCAAAGGATGGATTGAGCAAATGTCCTGGGGGAAGAGGATAGGAAACATCCTAATGACAAGGATGACCTCTCTCTTGGCTGGTACTCATTTCTCCGATGCTCAGACCGGTTTTAGAGCCATATCTCGCGACGCGGCCATGCAATTGAATATTCTTGGAGATTACACATATGTTCAGGAGATGCTCATTCAAGCAACGCACAAGGGACTGCGGATAGTGGAGGTTCCAGTAAGGTTCCGAAAAAGAACGACCGGAGAATCACGGCTTGTGTCAAACCTACCAAATTATGCATCTCGAGCTGGCTTGACTATGCTGCGGACTTACAGAGACTTCAAACCGCTCAGGACATTTTTGGCCATTGGCGGGGTGCTTTTTGCGGCGGGGCTATTAGTCGGGGTAAGAGTGATCGTCCACTACTTCGAAACGGGTCTGGTCACTCCATACGTTCCCTCAGCAATCCTTACCGGTGTTCTCATGATCTTGGGTTTCCAGGCCATATTCTTGGGACTAATCGCTGACATGCTAAGGGGCAATCGAGTTCTGTTGGAGGAAATCTTGTACATGCTGCGCTCGGAGAACGTCCAAGAATCCAAGTCGGGAAAATGATCGACGAACCAGCAGGCACTTCAGAGATCAGAGCATCGATCCGAACTCTAGCGTTTGTAGTCGTCGCCGAATAGGCGTGGCCGAATATTGGCTCGGTCGATGACTGAGCGCCTTCGAACAGCAAACAACCTTCGATAAAGCTGAACCGTGGACAACGCAATATCCTCCCAGTCGTATCTCAATGCTTCCACGTACGCCTTGCGACCGCGTACTCGTGCACCCTTAGAACCCAGCGACAAAGTATTCTCCAGAGCCCTTGTAAGATCCTCAACCGATCCATTGTAAAACGTGCAGAATTCTTCGTTCGCAACCTCCTGGAAAAATCGAAGACGCGAAGCCACTATTGCCTTGCCGAATGACATGTACAGGAGTAGAACTGCTGAGGTCGTCACCTCTCTGTGAGTAAGAACTGCTGCGTCTGCAGCTTGCATCACGATTTGCAGTTCATTCCGCGGATAGAACTTGGGCTTCAAGATCAGCCGCATGTTTTTCCAATGACACGCTGCGTATTCTTCCAAGGCATTTCTGAAAGACGGATCTTCGCAATCACCAGCGATGATTAGATAGACTTTCTGGTCATCCCTCGACAATCTGTCGAAGGCTTTCAGGAGATCCTCAAGACCTTTATAAGGTCTAATTGAGCCGAACGACAAGAACGCAAAAATCCCATCTGGTAGACCGAGTTCCTGGCGCGCTTTTTCTTTAGATATGGAGAGTGGATAGAACGAAACAAAATTGCCGCAAGGAATCACGTGAACCTTGGTACTACATAGTGCGTAGGAACGAACGGCCACAGTCCTAGTGTGCCCGGAGTGAACTACGATTCCGTCACATATTTCGAGATAGGATCGGAAGAAAGCGCGTTCCAGGATCGGATGTTTTGGCTCATGTGGAACGACGTTGTGCAATGTAACAACCAGTCGTACTCTCAGGACGGATTTGGCGGCAAGAAGCGCGGCAAGACCTAGGAAGCCGAACAAAAGCGACGTTGTTACGCTTTTCCGTGAGAAGATCTTCTCAATCCAGTGCAAATGGACAACTGTTCTCGCATACCTTCGATCAAAGATTCTAGCGATAGATGAAAAAGTCAAATCCCAATCGACAACCTCAACCCCTTGAGCTGCAATGCTCCCATATAGTAGCATCAAGTAGGGATGCTTGCTAATTCTGGGGGACACTACCCTCAAGCGATTCACCATCATTGTCACGCTGAGTACGTACGGCATTCAAAGGGGGTCAGTAGTCCTCAATCCTGGCCAGCTGCGCTTGAGACACCGATCGCCAACAGAAGGATTGGCTGGCTTAAAACTAGTGCAGTAGATGGCTGCAGCGAACAAGGTGAGAGAGAACTCCGTCGCTTGAGCCTAGAGCGAGAGTGAACAGGAAAGAATTCGCGCGCCAAGTCATTGGAGGTATCATCCGCTAATATGGACGATGTGAGCGGACAATTGCCTAATGACCAGCTCAAACAGCAGATCATCTGGAGTTTGCTGCAGAGCATTCCGACTTTATCAGTGAGAATCGTCCTATGTTTTGCTCCAAGGAGTCATGTTTCAGAGATCGATACTAGGTTAAAGGACGGGCGCTTAGTTTGACATGTCGTCTGGGTGAGAAGATCTGAAAGTACTACAGATTTGTCCGCGCTATTATCCGTCTGTCGGGGGAATTGAGACCAATGTCCAGGCGATCAGCGAAGGACTCGTCGCGAGAGGCTTCGACATTGAGGTCATGACAATTGACCCATCATCCAAACTCCCAGCCGTCGAGGAGATTAATGGAGTTCGTGTGAGAAGATTTCGGTCGATGGCGAACCATAAGTACTCCCCCTCTACGCAATTGGTACATGCATTACGGGGAATGAAAGCGGACATAATGCATGTTCACGGATTGCACCACCTGACTTCCCCGCTCGCGATAGCGTCAAAGACGAGCGTGAGTAGCAAATGCGTATTCACGTTGTCTACTGGCGGGTCATCTTCTAGGCTGCGCGAGCTTCTTAGGGTTCCATTCATCGCTCTCATGAGGAAAGTCGTAGCTAAGGTCGACAAGATCATATGCTTGTCACAATTCGAACTTGAACACTATCAACGCCTATTGGACATACCAAGATCCAAACTCGTGGTCATACCGAATGGCGTGAACCTGAATCAAGTTGCGAAGCATGAACGAAATACATCAGGGTCTGTTTTGGTAACTGCTGGAAGACTAGTCAAACACAAGGGATTTCAAAAAGTCATTAGGGGCGCGAAAGAGTTGCACGATCTCTGGCCCGAGATAGATTTCAGAGTCTGTATCGTAGGTAGAGGGCCATATGAAACTCAGCTAGTGAAAGAAACGAAACAACTTGAAATCGAGGAATACATTGATTTCCTCGGATGGCGAAAGCCATCCGATTTCATGCAATTGCTCCGCGCCAGCAAAGCTTTCGTGCTGCTCAGCGAATATGAGAGCCAAGCCATTGTAGTCTGTGAGGCATTATCGGCAGGCATTCCGGTGGTTGTTGCAAGGAATAGTGCGCTCAACGAATATGTTCAACGAGGTTACGCCGTTGGAGTAGATGACCCAGATGATCCGCATGAAGTTGCACTTAAGATCAGGAGTGTTCTCGACAATCCTGGGCTGTGCAAAATAGACGACTACAAGCCCCTCACTTGGCAGGAGGTCGTACAGACGGTTGCAGGGTTGTATAGCTCGCTAACCTGACTCAAAGCTGAAGCAAGAAACCTTGAACTCACAGAACCCGAAAAACTAGCAACTATCGATGGTTGAGCCGGTTGGAGTATTTCTCGCCTTTGCTATCGAGGAGTTTCGCTCGTCCACTCAATTGCCTAAGCGGAATAACCCCAAATGCTTTGGTCCTGTCCACCAGAATTGTCGGTTCGATGCCAATGCTCTTGGCAAAATCGATGAAGGAGTACGAAAGGTCTACATCGTCGCTTGCCAAGACTGAGCTAGGACCCATTTTTGTGACGACAGTGTCATACTCGAACCTCGACCACGAATACGAGTGATCGCTGTCATGTACAGAGAAATCAATAAGGGGGAGCCTGTTCACAGCTCGGCGAAATGCTGCATGTCTGCGCGCCGGATCAATGAATTCTAGTGCCCATGAGGCCTTCTCTGCATCTCTGAGTAGAACACCCGCGGATTTCGATGTATCTGTGCTGTAGAGTAAACCACGTTCGTTCTTCAAGAGGGCATTCAGAAGAAAGAATGTTGAGTGCCCGTTTCCCACGCCGGTCTCAAGGGTGGTAGCTGGCTTTCTGATTCTTGCAATAAGGTACAGCAGAAGCGAGGAAGACTGTCCTAGAGACCAGCCTTTGGGGCAAAGAAGATGTGCTTGCTTGTACCGTTCCTCAAGGTCCAACTGCAAGTGTGCATATTCCTCCGATATTCTTGCAAGATCTTCTTCCCTCAAGTCATGAGGGAAAAGCGTCCGCACAACTTCGAAAGGCGAACAAAGGACCTCGCATTCGAATGCGCTGGAGACTAAGGCTCGAAAAGTGGGCACAGGGTCAATTCGCTCGCCAATAGATGAACGAAAGCGTGTCCAAGCTGCACCAGGGAGACTTCTCAGCCCATGCTCGCGTGCGTATTCTAGCGCTCTTCCTGACAGAGACAGGCCTCTCGTTGACACGTCAGAATCCCGACAAGAGTGATCCTTGGCGTTTTCTAAGTCTTCCTCCTCCCCGGCTACGGAAACGGATTACGGATCCGAATGCTCAGGACCTTAGGGGAAGATTGCTTCTCTGCCCTTCAACTCCTAGAAGACGCCATGCACTCGTCTCAAGGCATCGCCCAGACATCGAGCAGCTGAATGGGCCATACCAAGTCGGATACACGGTCGCGGGCCATATGAGCCCACGAATTTGCAGGCCTAGACTTTCGCGAGAGCCATTCTGACGGTAGCGCGTGGGCCACAGCATAGGATGGGCCCGATATCTATCTCAACTGTGCCTAGCCAAGGAACGACGTGCACTGGGTATCCAATAGGACTGCGTCTGGAAACGGGCCATTCGGGATTAGTCTAGCTGTCAGACTCCAGCTACCGCAACTGAGTTTGCTGCCCCGTTCGTGTTGTAGTACCAGATGGGCGTTCCTTTGTATACGAAGAAGCAGTTGACGTAACCGTTCGAACTTCCTACGAAGAGTGTGAAGCCCTGAACCCGTAGCGAGCTGCTTCCAGTGGGTAAGCCTCTTCCGGAGAAGGCTACTGAGTTGACCGCTGAATTTGTATTGTAGTACCACAGTCTGGAGCTGCCTGCGAAGAAGTTTACGTAACCATTGCTGCTGCCGGCCGCGGTGAACCGGCTGTACGGGTCTTCTGCCACGGTTTTCACTGCGGCGTTCGTGTTGTAGTACCAGTTCGGTGTGGCACTGCCTAAGCCCGAGCCCCAATGGTTGACGTAACCGTTCTGGCTCCCTGCCGCCATCGAAATTCCGCTTGCTGACATGGATATGGCGTTCACAGCGGCATTCGTGTTGCGGTACCACGTCGGCGTTCCCGATGATCCCGTGAGGGCAGCATTATTCCAGTAGTTGACATAACCGTTGCTTGAGCCGGCCGCCGCTCCTCCATAATCGGGCGCATCATTCGAGACTGTCACAGATAGAACTGCGGCATTTGTGTTGCGGTACCAATCACGAATAAGGTTCGTTCCTGACCTGTGGAACTTGTTCACATAACCATTCGCGCTTCCAGCGAGGATCACATTGCTTGGCCCATGGCTGACGGCGACCGCGTTCACAGCTCCATTCGTGTTGTAGTACCTTACCACCCACGCGCTCCCGGTCCAGATGAAGACATTCAAGTAGCCGTTACTGCTGCCCGCAGCGATGGTACTGCCATCCGAGGAGACAGCGATAGAAAGCACAGCTGCATTCGTGTTGTAGTACTTGCTTGGAGAAAGTCCACCCCATGGCATTGTGCTTGGCCCATAGATGTTGACATAACCATTTGAGCCACCGCTCGCCGCCGTCACGACGCCCTCGGAGCTCCACCCTGTAGAGCTAGGAGCAGACATGGCAACGGCGTTAATCACGCTATTTGCGTTATAGTATGCCTTTGAGCCTGAGAGAGGCATATAGCCTGCGTCAAATGTGTTCACATAGCCATTTGAGCTGCCGGCGATCGCGTGCGTGAACATCGGCAATGGATAGTCGGCCATAGCGTAGGCAAGCACATTGCCTACTTGGCTGCCCCAACCTGTCGCATAGTCCCAGCCCGCCACGGCGTTGTAAGCACATTGTGGTTGACCAGTACCACCGCAGCTGCTCGTGTAACCGTTCGCTCCGGACGTTGTGTCCCTATGTCCCAGCTTGAACGCGGATGTGCCGTCTGTTCCCGTATGTCCAGCTATGTAGTAGATGACAGTGTCAATCTGGCCCCAGCGACCATAGTGGTGGGCCGGGTCTGGGGCGAATGGGCCGGATGCTGTGAGGGCATAATCTATGAAGCTTGCCATGTACCCATTCCACTCGGGCGCCCCGAAGCTTGTCCCTCCCCATCCAGTCGAGATGCCTCCGCCATAGTATATGGGGTAATGGAAGTCCATTTCCATGGCCACATCGGGGCTACCGCGACCCGAGAGCGTTTCTGGAAGTAAGTTATTCTGGAAGCTTGGTTTGCCGAATTTGACGCTCCGCCCGCCGCCTCCACCCCAACCAGCAGAGCCCCAATCCCCGTTCCACAGTCCGCTTTCTGAATTAATTGAGCCGTCGTTGTTGATCGACAAAGTTGTGCCCCCGACGGAAACCACATTCGGGCTACCTTGTGGGAACTGAACATCCAAGGTCGACTTGTCACCATTGGCGTAGGCGCCATTGTCTCCGCTCGCAACGAAACCTGTCATCCCGGCTGCAACCATATTCGCGAGAATAGTGTTCGCTGTGGTCTTGTCAGCGTCACCCCAGCAGTTGGTCTCACTGCAGCCCCAACTCGTCGACCAAGTCTGAATCAGATTATCAGAATACATCCTTGATAACCCCGCTATTGTCCCGGCAAAATACCAACCCGCGCCAACTCCGCACCCATCTACATAGTTGTCGTAGTAGAAGTATAGCGTGGCACCGGGGGCCATCGCATGAGACCACTCCGCATCCAACGTAGCCTCCTCGTCGGTTGCCGGATCCGAACCATCACCCTTCGCGTTGATTGCTACCTTGAAGTAATTCGAGTTGAGAGTGTATGCGGTTAGGCCGTAGGTTGATGCAAACCCGTTGAGGTCCGTAGTCGCAGCCTCGCACGCAGTCAATATACCCATATTTACGCCATTAGCGGCCCCCGTGAAGCCATCTTTAACTGGCATCTTGTAGGCGGTCTGAATAATGCTGGGCGTGTAGGGTGGACTAAGAGTGTTAGGGCCAACCTCCCCAGCCGGCGCACCTTGCGCGCTATTTGACTTCATACCATGATAGGTGTTCAAGCCTGTAACCGAAGCCACTATGCCCGAAAGCTCCGGTGGAACATAGGGATCGTTCGTTGCAGCCGCGAAAGTCTGACCGTCATAATTGAAATTCGCGAAATTGACTCTGAAAACCGAACTCGCAACACTAGTAGTTGCCGTCGCCATGACGACCAACCGATGATTGAACGTCTGACTGACCGTGATACCCTGCCCCTGAAGCCAAGAAACCACTGTATCATAGTCAGCCTGCGATGGTCCAAACCGGTCAGCTATCTGCCCGGGGGTAAGCCAATTATGGAAATCGGGTGAGGACCGATCATGCAACTGTACGACATAGGCATCCAGACCAGCTTTATCGCGCATATTAAGCCCGACCGCGAGTGTGAGCGGAGTATCGCTCGCAACATTCGCGCCAGCCATCGGCTGCGCGGTCCCCGACTGGATGAATGGAAGAACGTTGCCCTGCAATTGCACGGGGTCCGCATGAGCCAACTCAACAATCCCGAGCAATAACGTCATCACAAGAAGAACCGTCAGACACCTACGATAAACCGGCAACATCATCGTAGACCACAGCTTTTCTCGTTGTTTCTTACATTTAATGCTTTACATAGTGCTGTCACGAGTGATAACGCGGCAATTACACTAGTTCTCAGGACAACAGAGGGAGTAGACGGGATCCCGAGCAGGAATGTCAGAAGGGCCGCCAGAGACGATTCAGGTTCCACGTTTCAAATGGCTTTGACGAGATGAAAATTTCTTCTCCGTGACTGGCTTCTGGTTGCGTGTTGGCTAGGCCTGGAGTGTCCCTACCCCGTGTTGAGGGTGAGGCTTTGACTAGGCTGAATCCTGAGCGGCTCTC
>Ga0315280_10008240_pt1 | contig 13679 bp, 11 predicted proteins | sample YL17G06_40_MG_FD_203697 | JGI IMG/M metagenome (GOLD analysis project Ga0315280, IMG submission 203697) | Sediment microbial communities from Yellowstone Lake, YNP, Wyoming, USA - YL17G06_40 | ecosystem: Environmental > Aquatic > Freshwater > Lake > Sediment | place: USA: Wyoming | collected...
CCGGCACGCGCATCGGGCGGAGCAAATCATCGGCCATTTGAAGGGCCGGGCGACGCAGCAACTGGCTCAAGAAGGCCTCCACCCGCTGGCCGACCACCGCGAGCCCGACGGCACGGTTCCTTCGCCCTGGGCGCGGAAAAGTTGGCCGGTGTTTCTGCACACCGACGAGCGGATTCAAGAGGCCGTCGAATACGTCGAGAGGAACCCCCTCAAAGAGAACAAGCCCAAACAGCGCTGGTCCTTCGTCGTCCCGTTTCGGCCGGGGAGCACGCCGTAGCCGACCGCACACGCGAATTGCCCGCGTAGCGGCCGGGCTGGCACATGGCCGGTTAGCGGCCGGGCTTGCCCGGCGCTTCTCTTCACTGTCAACCCCCGCGGGGCAAGCCCCGCCGCTACCCGGACCCCCCAGCGCTCGCCGGCGTCCGGCGAGCCACGCTGCCGGGCTACCAGCCCATCACCATGTTCGACTCGACGACCTTGCGGGCCCGCTCCAGGTCGGTCCCCGTCTCCTGCATGTAGAGGCGAATGGCGTGGACCTTGTCGCCGGCGGCCTTGGCGAGGCAATCGCGGGCGGTGGCGCAGGGATCGAGACCCCCGGCGATGCCCAAGGCCGCCTTGGAAATCACCCAGGTATCGCGGGGACGCCGCGTCACGCGGACCGGCGCCTCCTTGGGATAGCTCGCCCGGACCACCTCCCGGGCCGCGTCTTCGTCGCTTGCCCAAGTAATGATGATGTGGGACTCGGTTTCAATCTCGAACAACGGCATGGCTGGCGTTCCCGTTTGATGGCCGACGGACACACCATCGATGATAGCCGACGGAACCGAGAGTGGTCCAGGGGACCGGATTGAGAGGGGGCGGCGCAGGCCAGAGCGAGGGGTGCCCGCGATCAGAACGAGGATCGCGACCCCATTCCCCGCAGGCAGATCACCCCCACGACGACGGCGATCACCAGCACCACCAGCCATTGCTGGGTGTCCAGGCGTTCGAAGAGCCTGAGGAACTCGCGGTAGATCTGACTCATAGACCGGAACCTCTTGCTGGCCGAAGCGAGGGCCCTCTGTACAACTCTACCTCAATCTCGTTCCCAGTGGCCGGAGACTTGGAAACCGGGCATCATCGGGGGGTGCGTTGCATTGCCGGGGAACACCCACTAGGATGTCTACCGTCGCCGGCAGGATCCCGGTCGCTTGTTTCGACATAACCCCTCGATCTGCTACAGACGGACCTTGCGATGGCCGAAGCACCCCTTGAGCCGCTGACCTACTCGCGACCGAGCCGCGTCCGTTACGGAGTGCTCGGCTTCGCGGCCGCCTTGTCGATGATCACCTACCTGGATCGCGTCTGCATCGCGTCGGGGCAGTCGAATTTCATCGAGGACCTCGGCCTCACGAGCGAAGCGGATTTCTCCTGGGTCTTCGCCGCGTTCACCCTGGCCTACTCGATTTTCGAGGTCCCCAGCGGCTGGCTGGGGGACGTTTTCGGGCCGAAGCGGGTCCTGATCCGGATCGTCCTCTGGTGGTCGCTCTTTACGGCAATAACGGGCGCGATCGGGATCCACGTGGGCGGCTACGTGCTGGGGAGCGTGGCCGTCCTGGTGGCGGTGCGGTTCCTCTTCGGCATGGGGGAGGCAGGAGCCTATCCGAACATCACCCGGGCACTGCACAACTGGTTCCCCTTCCGCGAGCGGGGCTTTGCCCAGGGGACGGTCTGGATGTCGGCCCGGCTGATGGGCGGACTGACGCCGATGATCTGGATGCTGCTGGTCGAGGGGGTGGCGGTCCCGGCGTGGCTGACCCTGAGCGGAACGGCGTGGACGATCCCCGCCCTCTTGCCCCACTGGCGGGCCACGTTCTGGGTCTTCGGCGCGATCGGCTTGGTCTGGTGCCTGCTGTTCACCCGCTGGTTCCGCGACCGGCCCGAGCAGAAGCCGTCGGTCAATGCCGGCGAGCTGGAGCTGATCCGCGAGTCGGCGGCCGAGTCGCGGGCCGGGCACGCCCGCATTCCCTGGCTGAAAATCGTCCAAAGCAAAAACCTCTGGATCCTCTGCCTGATGTACGCCTGCCAGGCCTACGGCTGGTACTTCTACATCACCTACCTCCCGCGCTTCCTGGAGCAGCAGTATGAGGTGGAGCGGACCAGCTTCCTGGGGGCGATCTACAAGGGCGGCCCGCTCTGGATGGGAGCAATCGGCTGCCTGGCGGGCGGGTTCCTCACCGATTGGTTCATCCGCCGCACCGGGAACCGGCGGCTAGGGCGGCGGATCTTCGGGGCCATCGGCCACGCCTGCTGCGGCCTCTCTTTCCTCCTCTGTCCCTTTGCCCCCACCGCCTTCTGGTTCTTCCTGGCGATCTCCCTGGCCGGCTTCTCCGCCGACCTGACGATGGGCTCATCCTGGGCCCTCTGCCAGGACATCGGCCGGCGGCACGCGGCGATCGTGGCCGGGTTCATGAACATGGTCGGCAACGCCGGCGGAGCCGTCGCCAACGTCGTCACCGGCAAGATCCTCGACTGGAAGCTCGCCGCCTATGCCGACCAGCTCGGCCTCCCGGTCGAGCAACTCTCCCACGTGGAGAAGACTGCCGGCCTGATGAACGGCTACCAGATCAACTTCCTCATCTATGCCGCCGTGCACGTGATCGGCGTGCTCTGCTGGCTTTCGGTCGACTCGACCAAACCGGTGGCCCCCGAGGAGGAACCGTCGGAGGCAACATGAGCGAGCTGGCCGGCCTGATGACCGAAGGGCGGAACCCCGCCTCCGAGCGGATCGACGCGATGTCGGCCCTCGAAATCGTCCGGCTGATGAACGCCGAGGACGCCCAGGTGGCGTTTGCGGTGGCTCGCGAGGAGGAGCCGATCGCCCGCGCGATCGAGGTCATCGCCGGGCGGCTCGGCGCCGGGGGGCGGCTGGTCTACCTCGGTGCCGGCACGTCGGGGCGGCTTGGCGTGCTCGATGCCGCCGAGTGCCCGCCCACCTTCAACACGCCCCCGGGGCTGGTGGTCGGGCTCATCGCCGGCGGCTACGCCGCCATGACGCAATCGATCGAAGGGGCCGAAGACCACCCCGAAACCGCCGTCGACGACTTGAATCGGCTCGGCCTGGACGGCCGGGACGTGGTCGTGGGCATCGCCACGAGCGGGCGAACGCCCTACGTGCTCGGCGGCCTCCAGTACGCCCGCTCGCTGGGGGCCTACACCGTCGGCCTGAGCTGCAACCAGGAGGCCTCGCTGATCGACTCGGTCGACCTGGCGATCACTCCCGTCGTCGGGCCCGAGGTCCTGAGCGGCTCGACCCGCCTCAAGGCCGGCACCGCCACCAAAATGGTCCTCAACATGCTCACCACCGGCGCGATGGTGCTGTTGGGCAAGACCTACGGGAACCTGATGGTCGACCTGCGGGCGAGCAACAGCAAGCTGCTCGACCGGGCACGGCGGATCGTGATGACGCTTACCGGCCTTTCCGCGGAAGAGGCCGAACGGGAGCTGGGCCGGTGCGGCGGCGAGCTGAAGACCGCGATCGTCGCCCGGCTGTGCTCGGTCAGCCCCGAGGAGGCCCGCCAGCGGCTCCACCGCGCCGGCGGCTACCTCCGGCTGGCGATGGAAGAGAAACCGCCTGGCCACGACGTGACGAACTGATGCCGGCAACGAACGACCTCCTGCTGGGGATCGACGGCGGCGGATCGAAGACCATCGCCTGGCTTGCGCTCTGCGCGGGAGCGAAGACGCCGGAGGTGATCGGCCGCGGCACGGCGGGAGGCTCCAATCCCCAGGCGGCCGGTTTTCCCGCGGCCCTCGAGAATCTCGCTCGAGCCGTCGCCGCCGCGTTCGGCGACGCCGCGCTGACCCCCCGGCCGACCGGCGCGATGGTGCTGTTGGGCAAGACCTACGGCAACCTGGTGGCCGCCGCGGTGGTGGCCCTGGCGGGCTGCGACCGCGACGAGGACCGCGAGGCGCTTTCCCGCTGGGCCGAGGACTGCCGGCTGGCGCGCCGCTTCCGCGTGGTCCACGACGCCGTTCCCGTGCTCGCCGCCGGCACGCCCGAGGGCTGGGGCGTGGCCTTGATCAGCGGAACCGGCTCGTTCGCCTTCGGCCAGGATGCCCGGGGCCGCTCGGCCCGCTCGGGAGGCTGGGGATACCTGTTGGGCGACGAGGGGAGCGCGTACGCGATCGCCCTGGCGGGGCTGCGGGCCGCTGTCCGCGCGGCCGACGGGCGGGCCCCCGCCACGCTTCTGCTTGCGACGATTCTCCAACAGCTCGGCCTCCAGCGGCCCGAGCAACTGGTCCCCGCCGTCTACCAGCCGGAGCCCGACCGGGCCACAATCGCCGGACTGGCGCAGCTCGTCCTGAAAACGGCCGAGGCCGGCGATGCGGCAGCCGCAGAGATCGTCGGGCAAGCGGCCCGCGACCTGGCCGCCATGGTGGCCGCCGTGGCGAAAAAACTCGACTTCGCTGGCGGCCCATTTCCCCTGGCGCTGGCCGGGAGCGTGCTCTTGGGCAGCGGGATGCTGCAAAGCGGCCTGATGACCGAGTTGACGAACCTCGGCCTCCAGGCGGGGCCGGTCGGCCGGGTGCCCGAGCCCGTCGCTGGGGCCGTTGCGCTTGCCCTGAAGGAGAGCACGCCTAGAGCGTAGCGATGGCTGAGTATTCTGACTTCCGTATTCCTCATTCCGTGTTCCGTATTCGTTCCTACCGGCAGACACGACCAACGTTGCTTGCGGCCGAGCGCAGCGACGTCGCGCCAGGTTCCTCAGGGCGTGCCGACCTGGTGGGCTCTACCGCCCCAGTTGGTCCGCCAGTCGCCCGGCGTCGTAGACCTTCCGCAGCGCCTGCTGGATCGCGGAGGAGTGGACGGTCAAGGCCCGGGCCTCCCGCTCGGTGTAAATGAAGTCCAGCACCAGCGACTGGATGTTGCCGTCGAAAATGATCCCCACGAGTTCCCCCTTGCGGTTGATCACGGGGCTGCCGGAGTTGCCCCCGATGATGTCGGCGGTGGAGACGAAGTTAAGCGGCGTGTCGAGCTCCAGCCGGCCTTTCCGCTCCAGCCACCGCCGGGGGAGGCGGAAGGGGTACTGGTTGTCGTGCTCGGCCGCCCGCTGGTACAGCCCCGCAAAGGTCGTCCAGGGGGGAATCTGTTCGCCGCGCTCCGTGTAGCCTTTGACCACGCCCAGCGCCAGGCGGAGGGTGAAGGTGGCATCCGGGTAGACGTCCGTTCCGTAGATCGCGAAGCGGGCGGCGGCCAGCTTGGCATAGGCCTGGCGCATCGGCTCTTCGACTTGTTCCTCGTAGGTTCGGCGGAGCTTCCGCGCGGGTCCGTCCACGAGCCGCGCGAGCTGGATCATTGGGTCGTCGCTGGCCTCGATCACCTTGGCGCCCCCTTCGGCCAGTTGCTTGCGGAAGGGGACGGCCGAGAGCTTCGTGCCGCGGACCAGCTCGGCGGCCCGCTCGCCCGGCGACTTCCCGGCGAGGACCCGTTTGACCAGCGGGTCGTCGGCCCCGGCGATTTCGACCAGCATGCTGAGGGAATCCGTCAGGGTGACGGTTTCCAGGTCGTCGTAAATTGGCGCCGCGGAGAAGAGCATCCGCTTGAGCGAATCGAGGTTCGACTCGCGGTACTCGCGGAGCCGCTTGGCGTTGGGCAGTGTCGATTCGTCGGCCAGGCGGACCAGCGTCCGGGCGATGCGGAAGAGCTGGCTGTTGAAGGCCGCGGCGTTTTCGAGCAGGTCCCAGTCGTCGTAAATCCTGCCCCAGACCTTAATCGCCGCGGCGACCTCCGCCCAGCTATCGCTGGGTGCCCCGGCGAGCTCTGCCCGGGAGCCGCCGGCGGGCTTCGCCAACCGGGACTCCAGTCCCTGGACGGCCTGGCGGAACTGCCGCTCGTCGGCCCGTTTGCGGGCCATGAGGGCGGGGTCCTGGAGCCCGGCGAGCATGCCCAGGCGGGCCTTGCGGCTGTTCTCGACGCCGAACAGGTCGTCCTGGGCCCGGCGGGCGTTCTCCCGGCTCCGCTCGCTGAAGGTCCGCAGCAGGACCTCGCGGCGGAACAGTTTCCGCAGGAGGTGGGGAAGGACCTTGTCGCGGATGAATTCGAGGTGCGCCACCGTGTCCAGCCGGTCGGTCCGCCCGGGATTCCCGGAGACGAAGACCAGCTCCCCGTCGCCGGCGCCCGCGGGGCTCCATTTCAGGTAGTGCTCGATCCGCGCCGGCTTCCCCTCCTCGTAGACGCGGAAGAAACAGATGTCCAGGTCGAACCGCGGGTATTCGAAGTTGTCGGGATCGCCGCCGAAAAAGGCGACGTCCTGCTCGGGAGCGAACACGAGCCGCACATCGGTGTACTTCTTGTAGCGGTAAAGGTGGTACAGGCCGCCGTGGTAGAGGGTGACCACGTCGCTCCGCAGCCCGGTCCGATCAAGCGACTCCTTCTCCACGGTGTTCATTGCCGCCCGGCGGGCCTGGTTCGCCTCGGCCGGGTTCATCCCCGGCTTGACCGCCGCGTTGATCCGCCCGGTCACGTCTTCGATGCCCTCCAGCACGTTCAGTTCCAGGTCCACGCAGCGGATCTCGTCCTTGTGGGTCTTGGCGTAGAAACCCTGCTTGAGCAGATCCTTGTCCTTGGTGCTGAGTTTCTGGAGGGCGTCGGCGCCGATGTGATGGTTGGTCATCACCAGGCCGTCGGAGGAGACGAACGAGCCGGAGCCGCCGCTGTTGAAGCGGACGCTGGCCCGCTGGACGTGGAGCAGCCAAGAGGGGCTCGGCGCGAAGCCGTACTTCGTCTTGAGCAGCTTCAGCGGCGGGTTGTTGAACAGCCACATTCCCTCGTCGGCCGCCGCGGGCAGGACGGCCAGCAAAAGCACGGCCGCAATCAGGGCCCCAGGCCCTTGAAGCATTCGCACGCGTTGCATCGGCACGCTCCCTTCGTCACAGTTGATTGTGGCACTCTTACCGCGCGATCACCGTGAACATGATGTGCCAGCCGGAGCCGCCGCACAGGGCGTCGGCCCTCTTGTCCGGCGCGTCGACCGGGCCCATCTCCCCGGCGCAGTAGCAGCCGAAGAGCGTCACCTCCCTGCCGATCGATTGCTGCACCGCGGCCAGCTCCTCCTCGATCTTCTTGAGCTTGCTCCTCCGGCCCGCGCAGTCGAAGGCCAGCGCCGCGACCGGCTTCCGCTGGACCGCGGCGAGGGCCTGGGCGGCACTCTCGCGGGCGGTGCTGATCACCTTGTCGTTCTCCTTGGCCTGGAGCCCGGCAAGCGCGGCCCGAAAATCGCCGGAAAGGAGGATTGCCAGGGCACTGTCCTCGTAGAGCTGCCCGCCGAAGGCGAGGAACGTCTGGCCGGCGTTCTTGTTCACGCAGCCGCCGGTGATGGGAAATTTCGCGCCGACGACCTGCTGGATCCCTTCCACGAGCGACTGATTCTTGGGGGCGTGGGCGTCGGCGATGAGCAGGAGGAGGCGGTCGGCGTCGGTCCGGCGGAGCTTCTTGGCCAGCTTCGCCCCGGCCGCGTGGAGCTTCGACTCGATCTCGCCGCGGTTCTGCTCGAAGGCGAGTTTGGCCGTCCCCAGCTCGGTCACCAGGGCCGCCGAGACCGAGATCGCGTCGCCGCCGATCCCCAGCAGTGAGACCGAGTCGGCGTCGGTGCAGCCGGCCTGGGTGAACGAGCCGTAGGTGGCGCCGCCGACTACGACCTGGCGGGGCAGGACGGAGCAGACGGCCTCCAGAAGCTTCTGCTTGTTCTGGCGGTCCTCGAAGCACTCGGCGACGATCACCAGCTTGAGCGGCACGCCGGCCATCTTCTCCTTGAGGGCCTTGGCGGCGGCCTTGCCGGCGGCGGCCGGGTCTTCGTCGGCGGCCGAGGCGACCTGGAAGACGATCTTGCCCCCGGTCACCGCAGGCGGCGAAGACCAAGCATCTTCCGCCGCTACCGGCCACCGGCCCGACCATACTCCCAGGATCGCCACGAGGGCAACAATCCATCCCCATCGGGTCTTGTGCGAAGTTTTGCCAAGGATCATCTTCATTCTCCTGACGCGGCCCACGGCCGCAACCAAACGGCGGGCAAGCCCGCCCGCTACGCGGACACGTAAACAGACTATAGCGAACAGACTACCGCGAACAAACTACTGCACTGGATGCGCGCAAAACGCGCTCGAATTTATGCGCGCAAAACGCGCTCAAGTCTGACCGTAACACTTTAGTACTTCGAGCTGCAAAGTCCCCAAGGGAGCCGGTTGTCGTAGGGCGGCTCCTTTTCCCATCTGGCCCCCGGCCAGTTGCTCCACGCGAGGCGGTTCCGCTCGCTCGGCCAGAGGCCGGCCGCCTGGCCCCAATCGCGGATCCCTGTCCCGTCCGTGTCGTGCACTAGGACCGAGAGGCAGAACTCACGCCCCTCGCTGGGCCGGATCTCCGGCAGGGACTTGAACGGGATGGCGACCTCGTAATAGGTCACGCCGTCCGCGCGGCGGACCACCGCTTCGGCGTTTCGCAGGGCCAGCGGCCCGAGGTCCCGGGCCTTCTGCGTCTCGGCGAGTTTCGTGGCCGGCTCGGCCAGTTGGAAGCAGGCGGCCCGGCCCTCCCCGGTGGCGACGACGAGGAACTCGTACCGGCCCGAGGCTTCCTCCGGCGCGGTCGGCGTGGGCGACTGCTCGGGCGCGATGGCCAGTTGCACGGCGTCGCAGCCGCCCGGCCCGACGCCCTGCTGCCAGGGCACCAGCTTGTCTTCTTCCACGGCCACGAGCAGCGAGAACTGCCGGCGGTTCCAGTAGGTGGAGATCGTCGTCTTCTTGCCGCCGGTGGTGAACGTGACCGGGATGGCGTCTTTCCAGTCGTCGGTCTTGCCGTCAATTTCCGGCTTGAAATAGGGGGCGCTGGTGCAGGCGACGCTTTGGCGGTGGACGACCGTGGCGCCGCCGCCCGTGGCGGAGGCCTCCATCGGGTAGGCGTTGCTCTGGCGGATCGTTCCCCGCTGCACGGTGAACTTCACCCGTTTCGACTCGCCCGGGCCCAGCGTGACCTTCTGCTCGGGCGGGGCGATGCTCCAGCCTTCCGGCCCCTTGACGCGAAGCGTTCCCTCGTAGGGGGCTTGCTGGAGGTTCTTGACGGTGACGACGGCAAGGGGGGTGTGGGCGGGTGCGACGGTGAAGCCTTCCAGCCGCATGGCTACCGGCTCGCCCGCCGCCAGCCGACCGCCAGTCGCCGACAGTCCGGCGGCAAGCAGGACCGCCGGCAACATCGCCCGAAGGACAATCGGGGCAAGAATGGCCCTGGGCCGTCGTTTGCAGGATCTCATGGCATGCGTGCCTCGCAACCGGGTAGGCGGAGTCCTCCTCTTGGCAGACCCTCATTCTGACCAGCGGCCGCGCGGCGGTCAAGAATCGCTGCCGCCTGAAGTGCCCCCCGCGGGCAGGATGGGCGGGAGCACGGCTGCTTGCCCGAGACCGGCGCGCCGGTCAGAATAGAGGCTTTTGCCGGTGCCCGCGGCAGCGTCAAGGACCGTGGGCCCGCCCGAGTCCGACAGGAGCGATCCCGTGCCCGACGCCGAGATGGCAAGTTTTGCCCGATTCCAGGGGCCGCAACTGGACGCCGTGGACTGGCTGGTGATCGGGCTCTACATGCTGGGGATCGTCGCCGTCGGCTGCCTCGCCTGGTGGCTGCGGCGCCGGGGGTCCGAGGGGAGCGAGTATTTTCTGGCGGGCAGGTCGCTCACCTGGCCGGTCATCGGCATGGCCCTCTTCGCCACCAACATCTCCTCGCTCCACCTCGTGAGCCTGGCGCAGGCGGGCTACGACACCGGGCTGGCCATGGGCAACTTCGAGTGGATGGCGGCCTTCACGCTGATCGCCCTGGCGCTCTTCTTCGCCCCCTTCTACCTCCGCGCCGGCGTGACCACGCTCCCCGATTTCCTCGAAAAGCGCTACTGCCGCGGCTGCCGCGACTGGCTGGCCGTGATCTCCATCCTCTCGGCCGTCTTCATCCACCTGGGATTTACCCTATATGCGGGCGCCCAGGTGCTGGGCGGCCTGACGGGCTGGGACCTCTGGACGTGCACCGCCCTGACCGCGGTCCTCACCGGCGTCTACACGATCGTCGGTGGGCTGCTGGCGGTCGTGGTCACGGAAACCATCCAAACCGTCGTCCTGGTCGCCGGAGCGGCACTGCTCACCGCGGCGGGGCTCTACCAGGTTGGAGGGTGGGACGCCCTTCAGGCCACGCTCCACAGCAGTTACCCCGAGCACTTGACCGTCCTCCGCGACGCCGGCGACCCCTCGGAACTGCCGTGGTACACGGTTTTCCTCGGCTACCCCGTGATCGGCATCTGGTACTGGTGCACCGACCAGACGATCGTGCAGCGGGTGCTGGGGGCCAGGGACGAGAACCACGCCCGGATCGGACCGCTGTTCGCCGGCTTCATCAAGATCCTCCCCGTGTTCCTCTTCGTCTTGCCGGGGACGATCTACCTGGCCCTGGTCCTCCAAGGAAAGATGCCGGCGCCGATCAATCCCCGCACCGGCAAGCTCGACACGCTCCAGACCTACGTGCACATGGTGGCGGGTTGGCTGCCGCTGGGGCTCCGCGGAATCGTGATCGCCGCCCTCCTGGCCGCCCTGATGAGCACCGTCTCCGGGGCACTGAACTCGATCGCGACGCTCTTCAGCTACGACCTGGTCAAGCGCTGGCGGCCGGAGACCTCGGACCACGCGCTGGTGCTGGTGGGGCGGATCGTCACCTTCGCGGCCATGCTCGCGGCGATCCTCTGGTCGCCGCTCCTAAGCCACTACGAGCAACTGTTCAAGGGAATCACCCAGATGATCACCTACGTCGCCCCGCCGGTAACCGCGCTATTCGTCTGGGGCGTCTTCTGGCGGCGGGCATCGGCCACCGCGGCGCTCGTGACCGCCTGGAGCGGGACGGGGATGGGCCTGGCCTGCTTCGTCTTCGAATGGCGCGGCGGTTTCACGTGGCTGGCGGAGCACGGCGTCAAGATCCCGTTCCTGATGGTCGCCGTCTACCTCTTCCTGGCCTGCTCCGCCGTGATGGTGATCGGGTCGCTCGAGGTCCCCGCCCAGCACACCGACGAGTCGGCCAAGCTCGTCTGGGCCAATCCCCTGGAGGCCGTCCGCGGCCGCTCTTGGCGGGGCCTGGGCAACTACCGCGTCGTCGCCGCGGTGCTGGCCGCGACGATGGTCGGGCTCTACTGGGTCTTCCGGTAGATTTCCCCCGGCTCGATGGGCTTCACCGGCCGCGGAGCACGGCCAGCGACTTCTCGAAGAACTCCTGCTGGGGCTTCAGGCCGCTGGCCTTGCAGAACCCGGCCAGCCGCTCGAAGCGCTTGGCCGGGTCGGCGCCGGTGGCCCAGCAGAGCTTGGCCAGGCATTCGGGGCAGAGCCAGGCCGGGCGGCGATCCATCTCGGCCAGGTGGTTGCTCCCGCCCATCGCGCACTCGTACGCCGTGCAGTGGGCCATCGAGAACATGTGGCCCACCTCGTGCGTGCCGACCTTGAGCGTGCGGAGCAGGCACCGCCGGTACGCTTCGTCGCTCTGGTCCGGGTTGCCGTAGCGGTAGATCGACCAGACGCCCACGCGATCCTCCAGCGACGCCTGGCCGAAGACAAAGTTCCACCCCTCGCCGGGCCACAGGTCGGACGCAGTGAAGGCGATGTACGCCGCGGCGTCCTTGGGCAGCCGCGGCGCGAGGACCTCCTCGAGGACGTAGGTGGAGAGGATCTGCGGGTCGCGCCAGACCGGGTGTACGCGGCGGGCCTTCGCCGGAATCGACGCCAAAGGCACGTCCTCCCGAACCTTCGCCGGCAGGTCGAACCAGAGGCCCATGTACTCGGCCGTCCGAGCGATGATCTTCCGCTGGGTCGCGGTGAAGCTGCCCAGCGGCTGGACGTAGAGGGTCCGCCGCGCGCGGTCCGGCTTGACCGGGTCGCTGCGGAGGTACTCGCGGTAGGTCTGGCCGGGCTCGGGATGCTCCGCCAGCCAATCCCCCGGCCGCGGCCGGCCCAGCCTCTTGTGCAGTGGCACGAGCTTCTGGAAAGGCTCGGGCAGCGGCGGCCCCTTGGCCGGCTGATCCGCCCAAGCGCCGAGGGCGAGGCAACTGAACATCGCAGCCCCAACAACCGAGAGGTCGAAGGCCCGGATCCGTCTACACGTCGCCTTTCCGCTCATTCTACGGCTCCAGATCAATGAAGACCAATTCTGGCCGGCAGAGAAACCGCAGCCGGGGGGCCGGGCCCCGCTCCATGCCGATGCCGCGGGGAACGAGCAGATTGGCTCCGCCGGGCAACTCCGTCAGCCCCGCCGCCCACGAGCGCGGCACCCGACTGAGCGTGACCAGCGGCCCGAGCCACGGCAGCCGGACCTGGCCGCCGTGGGTATGGCCGGCAATGAGCAGATCGGCGTCGACACGGCCGAGGGCGTAGTTCGGGGAGTGACCGAGGACGACGTGGTATCGGCCCGCTTCGGCGGCCGGGATCGTCAGCTTGCCGTCGAACGAGTCGCGCAGCGACAGGCAGGTCAGCTCCAGCTCGCCGACCTTGAGGGAGCGGGTCCAATCGACCGCTGTCACGGAAAGTCCCGCGAAGGCTTGTTGCCACGGCCCGTCGTCGCAGTTCCCCTGGACGGCAAACACCCCAAGGGGAGCGGTAAACCCGATCCGGCGAAGATAGACGGCGATCTCGCCCTGGATCTCCTCGCGGCGAGGCGATTCGGCCTGCACGTAGTCCCCCGCCAAGAGGATCAGGTCGGGCCTCTCCTCGACGACTCGGCGAAGGGCCTCCTGCTCGTAAGAGCCGAACGCGTCGGTCTGCAAATCGGCGACGACGGCGATCCGCACCGGCCGGCTGAGTTTCGCCGCGGGCAGGCGGAGGTGGGAGACCTCGAGCCACGCCGGCTCGATGAAGAAGGCGTCGCCCGCCGCCAGGGCCAGCACGAGTGCCAGGAAAATTGCGGAAAGCGCCGTCCGGGGGCACTCCCGCCGCAACACCGCTGCGGCTCCCAGGAGGAAGACCACGGCGTGGACGAACAGGGCGTAGGCCAGCAGCCCGGCCGTCCCGAAGAAGCCGTTTCCCAGGGCACCGGCCAGCGCCAGCGCGGCCAGGGTTTCCAGCATCCCGAGTCTCCGCAGCGTCGCGGCCGTCTTCCTGCGGCCAAGCCAAAACAAGGCGGCCGCGTCGGTAACCGTCATCAGGAGGTTGTAGATCAACACCGGGAGGCTCATGGCTTGCTGCGTTGGGGAGGGGCACCGGATCGTGGTATTGTCGATTATCCACGCAGACGCGCCAAGACCACGACACCGGAGCTTTGAGCGCCCCGTTTAAGCGTCCTTTGATGGCACGTCCGAAGAAACGGTTGAGATTACAGGACAGCAACGAGCCTAACGCTCGACTTAACCTGCGGGCGCGCGCAGCGCGACTGTCAGGTTGAAGCCGCTGCTAGGCCGGCCTCTGCGTGCGTGTTCATCTTTGCCGGCTTCGCTCCTGCACAATCCTGCGAACATCATTCATCTCAAAACCGTAGACCGTGCGAAGCCTCCCCAATCGCTCGTCCGCTGACACAGTACTTGGTAGATCGAGGCCTCGGAGGATCTCTTTAACGGAGACGCCTGTCAATTCCTCTACCTCGCGAAGGGTCATGGAGCCCCGAATCTCCAATTCCTCTGTTCCCTCAGCCTCGATGGTACGTA
>Ga0315280_10008241_pt1 | contig 13678 bp, 9 predicted proteins | sample YL17G06_40_MG_FD_203697 | JGI IMG/M metagenome (GOLD analysis project Ga0315280, IMG submission 203697) | Sediment microbial communities from Yellowstone Lake, YNP, Wyoming, USA - YL17G06_40 | ecosystem: Environmental > Aquatic > Freshwater > Lake > Sediment | place: USA: Wyoming | collected...
TTCAGATGCCTAATACTCTACGCCAAAACGGGCTATAAATCAATAGGCTGAGTAAGGAGGCGGTTGGTTTTGGGATTTCTGAGCTTAGTTGTTATTCAGAGGCAAAGTAAAGGCGAAGGTGTTGCCGATGTTTTCTTTGCTTTCAATCCATATTCTACCGTTGTGTAGCTCTACCAGATGTCGACATAGGGCAAGACCTAAGCCTATTCTAGAAATCTGTTTGTCTTTATCACCTTTGAGCCGGTAATAAGGCTGGAAGAGTTCACGCTGCTCTTCTGGTGGTATGGAGGGGCTGCTATCTTGAATTTTGATGACTATGTATCCGGCTTGTTTATCTGTCGATACAGATATGTTGCCGCCATTTGGCGTCAGCTTTGTGGCATTGGATATGAGATTGTGCAAAACCTGCTCTACCCTTAAAGGGTCAGCAATGATTTTTGAGGGATGAGGTACTAGATTTAAAGTTAAGGATTGGTTTCGGCTGCGAACAGCTGGCAATAGCTGGTCGACTACTCTATAAACAATGGTATCGATATCTGTCGGCTCAAGTTCCAAGTGGAAACCTTCAACTTGTAATTTAGCCAAGTCTAACAGCTCTAAAGTTCGAGCCTCAAGGTAATGAGACGAAGCTAGAATGTTGCTAATTAACTTGGTTTTAGGGTCATCGTGTTGGAGAGCTAACTCTTCAGCTAACAGACTGGCCGAGGTAGTAATCGAGGTTAGTCGGCTCTTGAACTCATGGGCCAGAAAGGCGACAAGTTCCAACGTTTGCTTGGCATCACTTGGTAATTGTTTGCTTTGTAGGCTGGGCTGGTTTTTCATAGGCCTTGGCTAACATTAACAGGCAGTGCTTCGGGTGTCAATACTTCTGCGGATGATTTTGTATTCAGTGCCGGGCTGTTAGGACTAAATTCTTATATTGAATTGTGACCATTAGGCGATGTTTGAACGAAGGAAGTGCTTCATACTATTGTTTGTATGAAAGTCCTTCAAATTCAAACCTACGTTCTGGTCTTAATTTTTTGCCTGGCTGCACTGGTCACGATGTCCTTATCAGGCATCCACAGGCAGACAGGCCAGGCAGCTATCGCTTGTCCCGAGCCAGGGCCGGCTTTCGGCACTTCTGCAGCCGCTGCTTCAACTGATAGCTATTCTGATAAGCAATGGGCTATATTAAAAATTATGGCACCTCAAGCCTGGCAGGTTACATCGGGAGATGCGAGTGTTGTTATCGCTGTTCTGGATACTGGGATTGACCGGGGGCATGAGGACTTAGCCGGCAAAGTAATTGCCGAAGTCAATTTTGCTAATAGTCCGGTGGCAAGTGACATATACGGTCATGGGACACATGTCGCTGGTATTATCGCAGCAAAAGCAAATAACGGCTTTGGTATTGCTGGCCTGGCATACAATTGCTGTCTAATGAATGTTAAGGTAGCTGATGAGGCAGGTAGGTGTACTGCCTCATCAGTGGCTAAGGGTATTGTCTGGGCAGTGGAGAACGGTGCCAAGGTTATCAATATGAGCCTGTTTATCACTGAGCCATCCTCAGTCTTAGAAGACGCGATAGACTACGCTTGGAGCAATGGAGCTGTTGTGGTATGTGCAGCTGGTAACCACACGGGTACAAGGCCAGTATATCCTGCTTATTACACCAATTGCCTTGCCGTGGCAGCTACTGATACCAATGACTGCGTGGCTCCATGGTCCGGCTATGGCGAGTGGGTAGATGTGGCAGCTCCTGGAGTTAACATTTATTCCACATTGCCTATTAACGACTATGGATACAAGAGCGGGACTTCAATGGCAGCCGCCTATGTATCTGGAATGGCTGGCTTGCTTTTCACAGTGGTAAGCGACGCCAACCGTAACGGTTTCGTTAATGATGAAGTGAGAGCAGTGATTGAAAATAGCTGTGATAAACTTGATATCAGGGGTATTGGCACAGGGCGTGTCAATGCCTTTGAAGCAGTAAACCAACTATTGGCTCCCAAGTAGCGGGGTCGGCGCACCCCCCACTTAGTCTATCAGTCCGAGGTGGGCCCAGCTCTCAACCAGAACACTACCCAACGTCTGCGTCCATATTCCCATCAGACGCCTTAATCCGTGAGTGCAAGCCACCCTCTATACCAAGATTGCTTCGTCGCCATGCTCCTCGCAATGACCAAATGGCTCCCCCCCCGTCTTGGGGTGGTGATGGGCGAGGCTAAAGCCTCGCACTACATGTTATTTCCTTGCCACTTTGTGTCATTGCGTGCCTCTTTCCTTTTTGTCATTGCAAGCCCTTCGCCCTCTGTCATTCTGAGGGAGTGGAGACGCTATCCCCCTAGCCAAGGTCTTGACTATAATCTGGCACGGATTGTGAACCAACTGATGTAGCCACGACCCTTTAGGGTCGTGCCCTATATTCACGGATTATGGAGACGTTATCCCCCTAGCCAAGGTCTTGACAATAGTGGTACAATAGCGCATGTGCGACTCCACAATCTCAGCCAAGGTGATGGCATCGACTGAGAGGATATTTTCATGCCAGAGTCTTGCCTTGGTGCCGCCGCAGTCTAAGTTTGGTAAGGGAGCTAATAAAGCTGAGTAGGTATGGATAAAGGGAAGCATCCAAGCATATTTCGGCTGATAGTGGCGGTGGTGCTGGTGGCTGGCGTTATAGTGCCATGTAGTTTAGCCAGGGCATCACACACGGAGGCTGCCCCCGGCATCTGCAAGTGGGACACGCTGAACATGCCAGGTTCGGTGGCTAGCAAGCACGACATTCTGCACGGGTCTGAGGTTAACAGGATAGCTGTTGGCAACGATGGTGCCACCATAATTGCCGCGGTAACACGGCCTGCCAGCGCTGCTACTCCCTATGTTCTATACCTCTATACCACCTACACTGCTGGCATTTCCTGGGAAGACAGCGCATACAGGCATCTGCGCGCCGAAATGACGCTCGCCGGCGTTCCGGCCGGCAATCAGAATGTATGGGATGTGGCAATAGCTCCTGATGACTCTAGCCTGTGGGCTGTGGTTACATCTACCGCCGCCGATAATCGTCCAGTCGAACTCTGGGTCACGGAGAATGCTGGCGCTAAGTGGGAGTGCACCGGCCTCGCTACTGCTACAACTGGACAAGTCGTCGGCTGCATTGATATCTCCCCCGACTATGGCGGCAAGCGCGATATCGCTGTCGGCATCCGGGATGGCACTGCTGCTGGCGCTTTCCGCATTTACGTGCTGAAGCCTGCCGTTGCCGGCAGCTGGAACCTGCAGACCGTCCGCCCCACCACCGCCAATGCTGATATCTTAGCGCTGAAGTTCTCACCAAGCTATGTCAGCGACACCGCTCTGGCGGTGGTCTACGCTACTGCTACTCCAGGCGACACGTACTATAATGTTGGCCTGCGTGACCTCGCCGCTAACGACATGCTTAGCTGGGTCTTCGGTTCCGTCCTGGTGTCAAATACATTCGTTGCTAATTCACCTGATGCAACTGACATTGTTAGCGCCGACCTTGAGCTGCCGTCTGACTTCTCCGGCCAGTCATTCAACTGGCGCCGTGCCTATGTCAGCACCGACGATGGAGGTCTTGGCATTGAGAGTAAAGGCATTTTCCGCATCGATGACAGCATTGTCTATACACTGATGGACCTCGGTGGCAACACTTACAAGAGGATTGGCAGCATTACCTACTTTGGCAGCTGTGCTTCAGGCAAGCTCCTGGCCGGTGAAGTTAATGGCTATAGCTGCTCAGCTAGTGTGCCCACCTGGTTTACCGATTTACCTACCACCTGTCCCATCCCGTGCTGGTTTCCATCAATGAAGTCGGCTACGGGCGCTGCCGGACAGGCCATCTGCGTCACGGCGACACGGGGAAACGGCAATGCCCAGGTCGCCTGGAGTGCTGACGGCTCATTAGCCTACTGTGCCACCGGGGCATCTCCACGCGGGTCAGGCGCCGTCTGGTACGGTGGCCTGCTTAACGCCCCAATCCCCGATGATGAATCGGCATTCTCTTTAAGCCGCACCAACAGTGAGACCTGGAACCAGCTGGGCCTGATTGACACTACCATAACCAAGTTCAACGATGTTGCCGCCGCAGCCAATGGTACTACCCTATACCTGGCTTCGGTCAGCGAAAATGCGACCGCAAATCCTTCATGCCTGCAGATGGACAGCGTGTGGCGCACCACCACCAATTCCAAGGTTGCATCACCTCTGCCGGTGTATTCCCTCGGCTTCTACTACGAGAGAGTATATTGTCGGCCGTCGGCACTGGACTGTGAAGCCATACAGAGCAACCGTCCCCTGCTGAGGCTCCCCCCGGACAGGATGAACGGCGACGTGCTCTTCTGGGCAGCTCAGGCTACCACGGCACAGGCATGGTCGGCAGACTTTGGTGACGGCTGGTCTACTATCAACCCTAGAAATGCAATCCAGGACTTTGCCGTTGAATCGGCTACCATCTTGTATAATCTCAGCTCTAGCGGACTGGTGCAAAAGATGCCCTATACCGGCCTTTCCTGGTCAAGCCTTGAGCCTGGTGTCGATTCCACCATTAGCCCTGCACACATGATTACCGCCCAGTCTAAAGGCAAGGTGCTGGTAGGTGCCGATAACACTACTACTGCCTATCCAGCAGCCATTTCAACCGACGGAGGCAAGAGCTTTACCGAGCTCCGCGAGAGGCTACCGACTTCAGGCAATGTCCATGTCGCTTTCGACCCTGACTTTGATAACAACCGTACTGTCTATGTTGCTGATGATTCCAGCACCGGCACCGTCTATCGCAATACTGTTGCCACTACTATCCCCGTCGTTAGCAGCTGGGGAAGCCTCAACATGATGGATGCAGCCAATGGTGCTGTCGGCTCGCCGGCCAATGTTCCACATGCTGTTGGTCAGTACGGGCTGCAGCTTGCCTTCACCGGGGCTGGTGGGCAACACGCTCTATACTCAGTACATGCTATTGCGCCAGGCGAAGATAATAGCGGTGTTTGTCGCACCCTGTACCCGCTTGACGGCATGCCCAAGCCTGGCATTGTCTGGGATTGCCTAAATGTCTTCACCCCGGTGGCGACCACCGGCGTCTTGTTCACCCTAGAACCATGGTCGCTGAAGAAGTGCGGCTGCCTGACACTGGACACCGATACTACTCTGTATGCCCTTGATGCCCGAGACTACGCTCCGCCCACTCGAGGTATGCTGTGGTGCTTCACCGACTGCATGGCCAAGAAGGGCCCGGCGCTGATAACAGAAGATGAGATGCTCATCGGCTGTGACCTGGTATCTGGCAGGAACCAAGAAGTTAACCTCTGCTGGGAACAGCTCTGCCTTGCCGACACCTATGACATAGAGATAGCCAAGAATGAGGATTTCAGTGTAAGAGTGATTGACTGGGTTAGCGAAGATGCTGACGCCGGCTACCTGGCACCAGCCGATGTCACTACCCCGTGCTGCTACATACCGGCAGGTGGTCAGAATACTACGGCTTCATCTGAGATAGCCCACTATGGCAATCTGGAATGCGGTCACACCTACTACTGGCGGGCGAAAGTCCGCAGTTGCGTTACCGGACAGATTGTCCGCAGTCCGTGGTCTGAAATCAGAAGCTTCACCATCAAGGCAGGCTTGCCGGTAAGAGCTGACTACTACGGGCTCAAGCTGCTATCACCGGACAACGGCTGCATCGGCTGCCCGGTGAAACCGGCATCATTCTCCTGGTCACCTTTCGCGGACACCACGAAGTACAAGTTTGTCCTGGCTAAGGATGCGGCGCTGACCGATGTCATAGCAGAGGCAGAGACGACCACCACTGCCTACGAGTACAATGGCACGCTGGATTACAGCGCCAACTACTTCTGGCGAGTGATGTGTGTCGAGCCAGCGCCGAGCGATTGGAGCGCTACCTTCAGCTTCGTGACCGAACCGGTACCACCACCATCAGCCCCTGCAGCTAAAGCACCAACTTCGTTCTGGGACACGCTACGCACACCCGTCAGAGTTCTAGCTGACTGGATGGCTACCATCAAATTCGTGCCCATAGTAATGAGGCCAGCCCCACTGGGGTTATGGGTAGGCATCATCATCAGCTTTATTCTGGCTATCATCTGGATTGTCAGCCTGGTTTACATTCACAGGAAGCTCCGGAGGTAGGCTTCCCTGCCTGAAATACAAAACACGGGGTGGCGAATGTCATCCCCATTCTTATTCCCCCAATGCGTTGCGCTTCAAGCTCTGAATCTTAACAGGCTGTCCGAAAATGTAGTCCCGACCCTTTAGGGTCGGGCCCCCGAGGCTAAAGCCTCGGGGCTACATGTTTAATGTGTCTCACCAATGAGCTTTTAAGGTCGCCTGGGGTGGCTTCCAACCAACCACATGTAGTGCGACCTTTTAAGGTCGCCCCGGTGGGGCCTGGCAAGGCTAAAGCCTTGCGCTACATGTTTTCTTGCCCTGACACCGCTGCGATAGGTCACCTGTGGGCAGGTGACGCCCACACGAGCCATCCATGCGGAAACAAAAAGGGCTCGCCGCCTCGCGGGATAATACCCTGAGGCGGTGAGCCCAAAGCGGCTCTACCTGCCCGTCTACTTGCCAGTCCTTACTGGACGCGGCTTCGCAGCCTGCGGATATACAGGGTCAAGAGCGTGATGTACGCAGCGAAGCATACAAAGATGAAAGCCGAGACAGACGCCACGATTGTAAGCTTCTTGTTGTAATCGTCCCTCTGTTGCTGTACGGCCATCTCCAGGGTGACGCACCTTTGCTCCAACTGCACCAGACCGACGCTGACATCCGCCAGTTGCGAAAGCTGGAGTTTCAACTCCGCCACGCCGCCATTGCCGTTGAGCTGGGCGTGGTTGTCATCAGTTACCTGGATTACCTTGGCCAGGGTTGCTATGACGGTGTTCATCTTTTCGTACAGGGCTACGAAGTGCGGCGCCAGTCCCGCAATTTGCCGCCTGGTCCACATATCCGGGTATCCATCGCACACGCCCCAGGTACCCCCGCAGCCGGAACCCTTATATACCGCCTCGTCCACATTGGTTTCCGGGGAGAAATAGCCTCTCCAGCCAATTAGCCACCCGTCGTATTTCCCCTCAGGAGCCACTTCAGCGACTACACCATAACTACTGAGCGGCGGCAGATAGCCCGTGCCCACCTGGCTGTAGCCACTGTTGGGAATGCTGCCCTGCACTGCTCCTGCCCCTATGGCGCCCAGGTCAGCGCCGTTTATCCAGACATTGGCGTTGCTGGCGTTTATGTCAACGCCAACATTCGCGTCGCCTGGCGTCGTTATGCCGATGTCAACATTCACGCCATCACCAGCATATACCGCTGAAGTCATCAACAGCATTGGCACAACCAGAAGCACCAGCAATCCAACCTTACTTATGCATTTCACCATTTCACTTTCCCTCCTTTTGATTTCTTCGATTGGCCATCTTCTACAGAAGGCCGATTATGATAAAAGTGAGCACTCCCAGTACCGGGAATGCCGCTGATATAATCACCACATAAGGGTTCAACCTCGAGGTGTAGTCATCCAAGCTCGATGTCTGCTGCCCCAAGTTCCCGGGCGGGTCGTTGTCTGTGTCCTGCTGGCCTGCCCCAGGCTGATAAAGGTTATCGTCTGTAGCCTCCGGGACCCCCGCCGGCTCATCAGGATTCTGACCCTTTATGATGACTTGAGACTCTTCGCTGGCTTGGACATTAAGCTTTACCTCATCGCCGGCGTCGATGCTAACTTGAGCTGGACCTTTGGCTTCAACATTTAATTCAGCAGGACCGCTGGCGCCAATGTCAACCTTGGCGTTGCCGCTTACGCCGACATCGACAACTATACTGGAGTTATCACTATGGCTATCATCGGCGTAGACAAACTGACCTGAGCTCAGAAGCATTGCTGCTGCTAAGAGCGTTGCCAGAGCTATTCTAATCATATCCTTTGCCATACTTCCCACCGCTTCGGGTTAGCTCGCCCCTCAAGCTTTCCTCGAGGGGCGAGCCTCCTGGTGCTTTGCATAGCTTTTGCTCGACTGTCACGTTATTATTTTGCAGTCATGCTGTACGTGCCGCTGATTCCATTGTTAAACTGGAATCCGCCAAGTATTGGGCTTCCTCCACCAGGCATGACGTAGCTTTGACTGAAACTAAGGTAATTGAGGCCAAAGCCAGTCTGTATCAACTTACCCGTACCAGTAGCTGACACAGACGTGATGTTGTTGCCTGAATAGTTTGTGCTCGATTTATAGGTACCATCCCAGTTGTATGTTATTCCCCATCCCCAGGGGCCCGACATGGGGGTAGAGTTGAAGCTGGTTGCAAGCCCAGTGGTTGTCACGCCCATGTAGATGTCGCCCTGTAAGGTTCCATTCTGGGTGTGCCAAGCCTCTTTCTCGAACATGCTTCCCTGAAGTTCCGGACCCCCCCCGTCTGTGGCCTCTGACCACGCATACATGGTTCCTATGGATTTCAGGTTCATGGCAACATTAGCGTCATTGCCGGAGGCTTCCGCATAGAAATTGCCTACAACATGGGGTTGATAGGTTTCGACTAATACGTCGAAGTTCTGCTGGTCAGTCATAACGAAGTCAGCCCCGCCGGCATATGAATTGACGTGGAGATAGGAAGAGAGATTTCCGAAGGCTCCGTTTTTGACAGTGTAATCGCCGTGGAATCCTCCCATACCGCTGAAGGTGTTGGTCTCACCTATGGCACCCAAATGGTTTGCGCCAGTGCTGATACCGTTACTGGTAATGTCAATCGTTCCCGAAGCCACATCCATCACGACTGAAAATGGGGGCGGTGGGGGTGGGGCGGCAAAGACTGCGCTTGGAACGAGCATGACAGCCAGAGCCAGCACCAACGCTATTCCTATTAGTTTTTTCATTTGTTTTCTCCTTGTTTATTATTTCTATAACGCCAGCCTGTCGACCTCAGGCCTGTGGCGATGATAGACAAATCAACTTCTGTGATTGTTCCTCATGTCAACCTACCTGTAACACAGTGTCCAAACCTGCCATTGTCCTTTTCTAACCTGCTTGTCACTCATCCGCTTATCAAACACAAAAAACCGACCATTTGCGGTCGGTTTCACTATTGGCTCCACACCAGTCAAGTGACCATCTTACGGCTGGTGCTTCATTGCCCCCCAGATACGCTGTCTCTAATCTGTCAGAACTAGAACTCGGTTACCTCCTTAGCCTGCCCGATAGTTCGTTACGCCATACATTATAGCTGGGGAAGGTAAAAATTAAGTAAGCGCCGGCTCCGGCATGAAATTGGGCTGCAGGTGCATTTAGACCCAAAGACAGCCGCCAAATCCTCCGAAACTCCGACTTCACGCTCTTTGCTTTTTACCATTCTCCCTCCCCCCATTGGGAAAAGGTATTATCTCGATTTTCTGTGCGTCAAAGCTCTTATTTATTGCCCTTTGAGCCTTCGCTGCCTCAGGGCTGGGCAATTCCCATTCATGAGCTTCCGCATCAGGACAAAAGTCCTAGCAAGAAAGTCCTATGTGTAGGATTATATCATACCCGTCGAGATTGTCAAGGTGGCTTATCCTATCAAAACCTTACCATGCAGGACTATTTGGCTAGTGCAACATAGTACGTTTCGGTATTGTTTTTTGTAGTTTGATAAGCTAAAGTTAGGATATGGATAGTTCAAAGCGTTTTGAGAAGGAAAGTAGTGCATGGTATCCGTAAGTGAGGAAGACAGGTTTCTGACTGCCAGCGAGGCAGCTAAGACACTTAACGTCCATATTAATACGGTGAGGCGGTGGAGTAATCGAGGCATACTCAAGGCGTATCGTATTGGCCCGCGTGGTGACCGCAGATTTGATAAGAAAGATATCGTAGGTTTCCTCGGCCAGAACCTCATGTCGGCCAGAACCTCATGACCAGCCAGAAAGACAAAGAAAAAGATTTCTCCATCGTATAACGGTAGATACTGGGAAAGAAACATCTAAAGCTGCTCCATGCGGGGCTTTAGCCCCGCCAAACGAGAAATCTCAAATCCGAAATATCAAATCCCAAACAATATCGAAATTCCAATTCTCCAAATTCGAAACGCCTGATGTTTTGGTCATTGGCGTTTTAGTGCTTTGAATTTGGTTATAATTTATCTGCTACATGTAGTTGCGACCCTTTAGGGTCGCCTTTTGTAGCCAGGCTAAAGCCTTGCAGCTACATTGGTACACAATCTTGACTATTTGCTTGCCGATTTTCCGTAGACTGCTTTATCGCGTTTTACCCACAGCCTATTGCCATCGGTTACGAACTCGATGGTCCCGTGAGTTGAAGTCAGGTAGAGTCTGTCACTTCCCAGTCGCTCGGCCAGTCTGTCCACTACTTCGCTGTCTGGGAGACCGAATCTATTGTTGGCGCCTACTGAAATGGCGGCTACTTCAGGATTAACTACAGCTAGAAACTCTGGAGAGGTAGAAGTCTGGCTGCCATGGTGGGCAACTTTTAACACTGCGCTCTTCAGATTGGCTCGATGGGCAATTAGGTGCCACTCAGCCTCCCGGCCAATATCAGCAGTGAATAAGAAACTTACCTTATTCCAGCTTAAGCGTAACACCATACCGTTGTTATTAATGTCATCAGAAGTATTCTGGAGCAAAAGCGACGAAGGGTGGAGTATCTCTATCTTTATCCCGCTTCCGAGGTTGATTTCCTGCCCGGCATGACCTATTTCGTGCTTGATTTCGTTGCTGTTAACCAAGTTGAGCCACTGCTGATAAGTGGCTGAGCTGTAGGTTGTCCCCGGTTCAATGACCTGCTGCACTTTATACTTCTGGAGCACTTCTATAAGGCCGGCGACATGGTCGGCTTGGGGCTGAGTTAGAATCAGCAAGTCAACTGTCCTGTCCCAGAAAGGTAACTTCTTGCCTAACTCCAGCCCTATTGCTTGAGGGCTTGGGCCACCATCTATGAGGATGTCCTGACGGTTTGGCGTTTGGATAAGTATGGCATCTCCTTGTCCTACATCGAGTATGCTTACATGTAGCTTGTCATCAGGCATATTCAAAATGGCAACCCAAACCAGGACAGTGGCAATTAGAAGTGGGGATATGACCCATTTCCTGGGTAGTTTGAAGGCAAGCTTCGAAGCCCTGCTTACCGAAGGACTTATTTTGAAAGCTGCCAAGTGGAAAAAGTCAACTAATTGCTTTCGGTAATTGATAGCTGCCATTATTACAGCCAGTAAAGCGTAGTAAATCCATATTTGCCAGATGTGGATACTGTCAAACTTGGCTGACGAGAATGGCAAGGCATCGAAGGCTTGTACGATGAGAATGAAGTAGCTGAGGAAAAGCCAGGCTATCCAGCCTAGAGCCTGGGCTAAGAATGGTGCCAAAAGCCCTGCCCCGGCGACTAGGGCTGAAGTGATGATTATACCTGGCAAGGCCAGCAGAGCAAAGAAAGTAGCTGGCAGGCCAACGAAGGAGACAACGTCAAAATAGTAGGCGATTAACGGCCAGGTAGCTAAGATGGCAGCTGAAGTAACTGCAAAGCTATCAGCGGCAAAATTACATAAAGATGCTGCAGTTCCTTCTCTGCCTATGGTGACAGCAACTCCTTTTCTAGCCCAGGCTTGAAAGTAGGGCGAAAGGAAAATGAGCCCTGCCATAGCCAGGAAGCTCAGCTGGAAGCTTGCATCCCATAAAACTTGAGGCTCGATTCCCACCATTACCGCTGCGGCGAAGGTCAGAGCGGTTGATGCACTGCTTTGCCTGCCAAGATATTCAGCTAGTAAGAACATACTTCCCATGATGGCGCCGCGGACTACGGGCGGATTCATGCCAGTAACCAGAGCATACAGCCAGATGGTCAGAAGAGCCAGCCAGATATAGATGGAGTATCGTTTACCGAAAATCCAGATTCCAGCGGCGAGAAGCATGCCTATGACGATGCTGATGTTGATACCGGAGATGGCTAGCACATGGGCAGTTCCAGTTCTGGAGAATGCTTGATTTAGAGGATATGGTATGTTGCCTCTTAAGCCGAGGAGAATGCCTTGAGCTAGCGAGGCTTGTGGTTCAGGTAAAGCGAGGGACAGGCTCTGAGAAAGGCGATTTCTCAGTGAGTAAATCCAGGCCAAGGGCTTAAAACCTCTGCCTGTATCGAGCAGTTCTATTTTGGGGTAGTTTATAACCGAATAAATCCCTTGCCGCGCTAGATAGCCTTTGTAGTCGAAGTCATCGAATTGCGGTGGTGTTTCCGGCTTACCGGTCACTTTAAGTATATCCCCGTAGTGATATTCTTGATATCTGGGCACGCGTATTAGAGCTTTCCCTGATATTTCCTTTTTTGCACCGTCTCTTTGTATTTCACTGGCTGAGAGCTGGAGGATAGAAGCTGTATTCCCGGCCTCAGGTTCATTACATACCAGTCCCTCAATTTCGACCGTTCCCTTGTCGTTGTAGAATTGAAGGTGCTGCTCATTTATTACGGGCAGGCTTGATTGGAGGCGAAGGCAACCGCCAAATAAAGCCAAAAGGCAGAATCCAGCCAGGAGCAGGTGCTTCTTATACTGCAATAGGAAAGGGATGAGACACAGGGGAAGGAACCCTATAAAAACAATGCCCCAGGGCAGGGCTATTTTTGAGCCCAAATAGATGCCTGTCACCCAGGCGGCGCTGAGGTAAATAAGCGTCACGTAATTTTCAGTCCTCTAGAGTTATTAAGTCTCTTATCGTGTCCAAGGTGGTGCTGCCTATTCCTCTGACATTGAGTAAGTCCTCGATTCTGTGGAAAGAGCCATGTTGGTTGCGGTAGTCGACAATGGCTTGAGCTCTATCCGGTCCGATTCCAGGCAGAACATCCAGTAGCCAGGCCTCAGCCCGGTTTAGGTTTATCCTTTGGGGTTGAGAGACTTCGCCGGTCTTGGGCACGTAAATCTTGATTTTGCCGGCATCTGCATCTGGCGTGAGTCCGGCAGCTTGAATAAGAGCCGCTATGGTGTCATCTTCTCTTAATGGGTAGAAACCTGGGTTAGCCACAGCACCATCGATGTAAATCTCGCCTTTGTACTGAACTGGCGCAGTTTGGGATAGGGAAATTTCGACAGGTTTATGGCTGCTTTGTTTGACTGCCAGCACAATGCCACCGCTGACGAGACTTACCAGTAAAAAGGCGATAATGAATAGCCAATATTTGTTTAAGTTACTTGACATAATAAACTCCTTGTTTCTATCTTATTTATGGCGATAGTGATAGAATTTTAACACATATGGCGGACTCAAAGACGATAACAGTCAACCGCAAGGCCTATCACGATTATCATATTCTGGAAAGCTTGGAAGCTGGCATTGCCCTTACCGGCACTGAGATAAAGTCTATTCGGGCGGGCAGAGTGAATATTCGTGATGCCTATGCTAGGCCCGAAGGCGGTGAGCTGTGGCTGGTTAATGCGCATATCGCTGCCTATCAACCTGGCAGTCATTACAATCATGAGCCGAACCGACCGCGCAAGCTACTATTGCATCGCCGACAGATTGATGAGCTGGCAGGTATGGTAATGCAAAAAGGTTTGACTTTAGTGCCCTTGAAGTTGTATATTAAGAGAGGAATCGCCAAGTTGGAGTTGGGTGTGGCTCGGGGCAAGAGACTTCACGATAAGCGTGAGGCGATGGCCCGTCGGGAGACGGAGAGGGAGATAGGGCGGGCGTTGA
>Ga0315280_10008242_pt1 | contig 13678 bp, 13 predicted proteins | sample YL17G06_40_MG_FD_203697 | JGI IMG/M metagenome (GOLD analysis project Ga0315280, IMG submission 203697) | Sediment microbial communities from Yellowstone Lake, YNP, Wyoming, USA - YL17G06_40 | ecosystem: Environmental > Aquatic > Freshwater > Lake > Sediment | place: USA: Wyoming | collected...
TCTGCGCTCTTGGAGTATGTTGCGGAAGGGATCGAAGCGTTCGTGCCGTACCGAGGAACCGCCCACGAGATAGTCACACAGCTAGCGGGCGGCATCCGTTCAGGATTCAGCTACTGCGGTGCAAGAGCGCTCACCGAATTGCGCCAGAACGCATCGTTCGTACAATTGACTCCAGCGGCACTCAAAGAAAGCTACCCACACGACGTAGAAAGCATCGACTAGCCAGCATCTTCTGACCGCTCACGCAAAATTGTCTCTCTCTGAGAGTTCAAGTCCGAACGCCTGCACAAAGTAAGGCGACAACGATGAGAAAACTCTCTCCTGCCATGACCGTTCAAATTACAGTACCCGCACCAATGATTCACATACAAATTCACATCCTCGGCTCCACTGGCCAAGGCACAAGCGATTGGTGGCATCATAGGTGAGAGCTGGCCGGAAGTCTTTAGCTTGTCCGTAAATTCGAGCTGAGCTTAAGGGTTTAGGCGCCTAAACGTGTAAGTGTATTAGGCGCCTAACTTCTAGGAATAAGGTTGGGAACGTTCGGTTCAAGGCCGGACGCAATTCTTCGCAGTTGCTTGTGAATTGGATCATCTGCTGGTCTGTTGGGTGAAGTAGGCTACGGGGCCCTGTTTTCTTACCGACTCAACGCGCCAGATCTTCGAACCAGGAACCTGCGAGTTGCGAGAGCCAGCGCGATGACGACGACAACGCCCAGAAGAATGCCGAGCACCATGTTGCCCGCGAGACTGAGAGCTGGCCCTTGGCTTGCTTGGGATGTTGATGCCAGTGAGGTCGATGTTACCTCGGTCGTCATCGTCGTCGGGTTCAGTGATGTCAAGCTGAGAGTGAGGTTTGATTTCCCGTTTGACACTTCAAACTTGACGGATCGATATCCCTCCACGTTAAGAGTGTAGTTCCCTGCGAGTCCTCTAAACACCGCAGCCCCATTGTCGCTTTGAAGAGTCACGTTGTTAACGGTAAGATTGTTCCAAAGCTCTTGCAAGGCGCTGAAGGCTCTCTTCTGTGTCCCGTTTGTGTGTATCAGTCCTTGGTAAGAGTGATACGAGTCGGTCAAAACGGGTCGGTCATAAAGAATGTTGAATCTCACACCGGTCATCAATGGATTGCCGAGCAGAATCAGGGTCTCGGCGAGGATGTACTCAGCCTGTTTCTCCTCCGTTGGAGCGCCGTGCCACAGATACTGCAGCCCTTCAGTGAGATAGTGAGGTGCAATATATGACACCGGCCCTGATTCCCAAACATACAGCGGTTTTCGAAATTCCCCCAGCGTGGCTAGACGGTTGTAGAGAGTGTAGAGGTCTCCGGCTCGGCTCGGCCACGGCTGACAGCCATAGTAGGAGTCGATTCCGATGATATCGAAGGGAACATCAGCAGCGACTAATCGCCGGACGAAATCCTCAGTTGTCCAGTTATGACCCTCAGCTGTCTTCTCAAAATCCCTCAGCCGTTCTGGCGATATCTCAGTAAGCGCCGTGACAATTTTCGCTTCAGGGTCTATCGAGCGTATGGTCACTGCTTCCAGCTTTATGATTTCAATGATGCGCTCAATCGGCCAGTTGCCGTTTCCGTACCACACATTCGCTTCGTCCCAAAGGAGGTAGTAGTGGACCTTCCCCTTGAGGTGAGTAACCAGAAACTCTACATACTTCATCAAATGCGTCTTGTATGTCTCGTAGTCAGAGTGCATAGCCCAGTCAGGTGGAGTTTCGGGAAAGGGTCCTCCCATATCTGGACCCATAAGGACATGAAAATCGACTATCCCGTGGAGGAGTCCTTTACTATAGTCATAATCCGCGTCTGAAAGGCCAAAGACATACTTGGAAGGTTCGACATACTTCCAACTTGCGCCATACATGTAGTATGTACGAGATGGCGTCATCGCCAAGTATTCTTTCCACTTACCAGCCTGCGGCCAATCCGGATCGCCAACCCAGAAAATGAATGATGTGGAATCCTGAGTGATGCTAAGCGGTCCTGTATATGGATGCCCAGCATCGTCCATGATGTTCAGCGAAACATTCTGGATTCTGTGACTTCTTATGAAGGCTATTGACTTGTCAACGGCATCCTTCTCTTTTGCAGAAAGGAACTTCCACTGGTAACTTGGAACCAGAGCCGAAGCTCCACCAGACCCCGCTACCCCAAGCCAAAGTCCCTGCAGCGCCATTGTCGACAAAGTCAGTGCAACTAGGATCAGCGAAAATGCACGTGGAGTCAAGGAATCCACAATCAACCTATTTGTACCAAAATCGGCTTTAAACACAATGACGTTAAGCCTTCCAATAGCCAACCAATTAGGCGCCTAAACCCTTAAGCTCAGCTCGAATTTACGGACAAGCTAGTCTTGATTAGAAACGTCGCAAGGAATCACGCATGGTGCAGAAGTATCATGAATGAATCGCTTGCAAGTTGTCCCGTTGTCATAGACATACCAGTTGCATGGGGAGAAATGGATGCTCTACGCCACGTCAACAATATCGTCTATTTCCGCTACTTCGAAAGTGCAAGAATCACGTACTTCGAAAAGCTGGGGTTGTGGGAGTTCATGAACCAAACCGGAATAGGGCCAATTCTAGCCTCAATCCAATGCAGATTCAAGATACCGCTGACCTACCCTGACACGGTTTCTGTCGGGACACGGATTCCCAGAATTGAAGAAGACAGGTTTCTGATGGAGTATCGTGCCGTGAGCCACAAATCTCAGACAATCGCAGCAGAGGGAGAAGGCGTGATAGTCTCCTACAATTACCGCGAAAACAAGAAGACCCCATTGCCTGAGGAACTGAAGCAGCGCATTCTAGCGCTGGAAGAGTCTGTGACTAAAGGACTACAATCCCCTAACAACGCGCTACTTGGATCACGAACGCTTGGGAAGTGATGTTTGCTTTCTCTGGAGAAACGCGGAGAGCCGCTCCAGGAAGTCTTTCGTGCCGCCTTGTGCTATGAGTCGTTGTCGCTCCCTTTCCAGTTGCGTCTCTAACATGGGAAACAATGCTGCATTGACGAGTGTCTTGGCGCCGCCAAAAGCGGTCGTCGGTCCCTGAGCTAGCTGTGTTGCTAGTTCTCGTGCCCGTTCCCGTAGCTTGTCGTCTGGCACAACCTCGTGCACAAACCCTAAGGCCAATGCTTGTCTCGCGTCCAGTACCGGGTCAACTAGTAGGAGTTCCATCGCTTTCGCTGGTCCGATGATCTGGGGCACGATGACCGTCCATCCTCCATCAGGCACCAAGCCCATAGACGTGTACGCTTGCCTGAACTTTGCGCCCTCGACTGTAAGACGAAGGTCGCAGGCGGCTGCCAAGCTCATCCCAGCACCCCCGATCGAGCCATTGATCGCTGCTATGACCGGCTTCTCTATCAGCCGAATATCAGCGATCGCGCGATGGAGCGGCACAGTCAGGTCCCGGAAGAAGTGACGCGGGTCTCCTCCTGCCTGGATATGATCCCAAGCGGCCTTCATGTCTCCTCCAGCACAGAAGCCTCGACCCGCCCCTGTAATAATCAGAACCCGAACGTTATCATCGTCTTTGCATACTTGGATCGCCCTCACCAGTGCTTCAGTCATGGGGAGATTGAGAGCGTTGAGCACTTCAGGCCGATTGAGCGTGATAGTGGCAATGGCATCAGATACGTCCAATCGCACAACTTGATCTGTCATTTCATCGCTTCCTACAACAGGTTCACGTACGAAGCCTATGAGACTTGTCGGGTCTTATGGGGGAAGCATTTCCTCTATGACTCTGGTGATCTTAGCTGCGGGTCTTAGCTTCCTGAACTCCTCCTTTGACTTCACAACTCGAATCTCCTGCTCCATCAACGCGCGCATTACGCCACCTTGGAGCAGCTCTGCCCGCACCGTTACGAGTTCTGGCGTTTCTCTCACTCGGAGTCATTGCCAATTCAGTCTCATCCTAGAACAAGAATGAATTGTATCCCCGGTGATGTAACTGCTGCTGGAGCGCTTCATCGCTACCACTGAGAAAACCATGGTTCAAATTGCGATGCCCGCACCACTGATGTACGCCCACATGACCAAGCGGATTCTTGACTGACCTGTCTATAGCTCGGGTACCATTCCCGGAATGCGAGGGAATGGCTGAACTTCCGCAACGTGGTCGGTCCCGGACATGTAGCTGATGAACCTCTCGATGCCAAGTCCGGCACCAGCGGAAGGCTTGAGCCGTCCATCCCTGGCAAGCCTCAAGAGAAGGCCGTAGTCATCTCGGTTCAAGCCGTCTCTCTCAATTTTTCTTAGGAGCTTTGGGTACTCGTATTCTCTTTCGGCGCCTGAGATTACTTCGCCATATCCCCCAGGCAGGAATAGGTCGAAGTTCCGCCACTCGGCTGTGGTCTCGTCTTCGTAGTCGTAGAACTCTCGCGGTATGTCAGTCACCCATACCGGGTTGATGGATTTCTCTGAGATCCGGGTCTCCCAGTTTTTCCCGTATTCTTCTTCGAGCTTCTTCCTGTTGTAGACCTTGAACGGTGTTTCAGGGACTCTCAAGTCTCTTCTGAGTATCTCAAGACTGTCGTACAGTTCCTTCTTGACTTCAGTTATCGAGGACTTGATGAGATCTTCGAAGACTCGGAAGACGTCTCCCATCTTTCCGTTGGCCATCTCGATCTCAAGCTGAGTGAATTCGTAGAGGTGGCGTCCCGTCTTCGCCCGTTCCCTTGCCTCGATCCTGATGTTCGGAGACAGCGAGAAGAATCTCTCTGGGCCGAGAGAAACCAGGACACGTTTGTGTATGATCATGCTCTGCATTGTCCTGACGCTGTGACCGTAGATCTCAATCTCTGTCCGCTTCTCGATACTGGCTCCCGGATCAGGCCAGAGAGGATCAGTCGCTTTGGCCAACATCACCGGCAAAATCCAGGTGAAACCACTTTCACTTAGCCTGCGGGTCATCGAGCTCAGGACCGCGGTCTGAATCTCCATGATGGCTTGCATTTGTTCACTTCCCATCTTCTCGATCAGTGCGGAAGGGTCAACGGCGACGGATGACTGTTCCAACATCGATCTCATGCCCAGATGAAGCTTAAACAAGCCCCGTTACTGAACTTAACTTCTTTGCAGAAAAAACGGAGATTTTCTCCAATTCCGATATGCATATAGCGCGCAAGTCTGAAAGAATTACAACCATGCAGCCTAGACTGGACTCGAAGGATCTACGTATTCTTCGCATGATTCAGGACGATTGCCGACTTACCGCGCGAGAGATCTCCGCTAAGGTCGGTTTGCCGATCACGACAGTATTCGCTAGGATCAAGCGAATGGAGAAGGCGGGCATCATCAAGGGCTACCACGCTGTGCTGGACGCGTCCAGGCTGAACGCCTCGACAACAGCGTTCGTGTTGGCATCGTTTGCCCACCAACGTGACGGAGACAAGACGCTGTCTCAGAGAGAAGTCGCCAAAGAGGTTGCCCGGTTCCCGGAGGTTCAGGAGGTACACATAATCTCCGGAGACTGGGACATCCTAGTCAAGGTGAGAGCGAGCGATGTGGAATCAGTCGGCAAATTCGTCGTCGACAAGCTCAGGCTCGTGAAAGGCATCGAAAAGACGCTGACTTGTCTCGTATTCGAGTCCCAGAAAGAGACAACCTCGATATCACTCTGGCCCCCCTGAGCATGACAACGCATTGAAAGATCCGAATGACCATCGAAAACGATATCTCTCGTTCGAGCCATCGCGAATTCTGGCAAGGCTGTCGCCTTACTGTGCGCGCTGTCGCAGCTATTCTGGAGGCAACCTCTGCACGAGTGTGGGTCTCTTGGTGCGCACACACAGGACGACGCCTTCCATGAAGGTACAAATCCGGTCGCACGCGCCAAGTGGCCCACACACTGGCCTCAACGACGGCATACGACGGACGACCTGAAGTGTGTCAAATCTAGAATTGAATTCGAAGAGCCACTGCGCGTCGATTAGGCTAGGAGAGGAGATGTCGCAAAGTCTTGCTCCAAAGCACGCCAGCCAAATAGCCTCCTACTACACCATTGAGAACTCCGATGAGTAGGATCAAAACTTCAAGCACAATGTTCCGCGGAAGAAGTGACAGGACGTAGACAGTGGTGTAGTAGCTCGCCATGCCCGTTGCGGCCGTCGCCACGGTAACCCCGGCGACAAGTCTCTTCATCCGGACGGTTCCATTCTCAACTCTGACCTTGAAGAGCATCACAAACGCATCCACTAGGAGGCCATAGAGCACAGCGAACCCCAAGGTCAAGGGAGCAAACGGCGCCCTCCAAGCAGAAGTCAACAAGCCAGCGATCACAGAAACTACGGTCGCCCCGAAAGGAGATAGCATTATCGCGCCCAAGCCGAGAAAGAGCGCTTGAACCACGACAAGCGTCTTGTCAAGGGGCGTCGGCAGGAAGGTCTTCGAGATGAAGATCAATACAGCAAACAGCACTGCCAAGGTCAGTCGTCGCGATCTCCGACTCCCAACGGTGACGGTGCCGTTCATATGACGTACACTCTCACCAATCACGCCATCAGGTGGCATAAGGACGCTTCTCTCGACGAGAGAGAGCCATGCCTCACGACCGTTCAAATTACGACGCCCGCACCAAGAATGGCACACACACAAATCCTCGTCCAACTGGTTCTGGAGATTAGGGGAACCAATTAACTAGTGAACAATGCATTCTCGTAGTGCCAGGTGTCTTTCATGTTTGATGTATCCGCAATCGCGACAGTCGTTGCTACAGTAAGCGTTGTTGTCGGAGTGATCTTCACCGTTCTTGAGCTTCGCCATATGACTAGAACTAGGCAGACAGACCTCATTATGAGGATGTATGAGAACGTGAGCAGCAGAGAAGCCACGGAACTGCTGTTCAGGGTGGGGAGCTCCAAGTTCGCAAGTTTCGAGGACTATGCCAAGAAGTACGGTCTGACTGATGCTGCAGAAGCCATAGGAATATTCGAGCGTGTTGGACTTCTCCTGGAGCAGAATCTCATAGACATTCGTCTCATGGATCGACTTTTCGGTGGCATGGTAGCGACCATGTGGGAGAAGCTAGGGCCAGTGGTGCATGGAATGAGAAAGGCCCTTCGTCAACCTTACCTGGGCATGCATTTTGAGTACCTTTACTACCGAATGCGAGTTTACGGAGAGAGCAACGAATGGAAGAAGGATCACAGTCATTGGAAGGAATACGAAAAGAAATACGGCCTACCTCGTCCTAGTCTGTATCCTGACAGAATCGCGTCGTAATTTGAACCGTCGCCCGTCGTCGTTTTCGTTTGATTTGTGTGTGTGCCATTCTTGGTGCGGGCGTCGTAATTTGAACCTTTGATTCTGTGTGTGTGCGCACCAAGGTACCCACACACACCCCAGCTCTCGAAATCGTCGCCGTATTCAGTTGGATGAAGTATCCTGCGCCTATTCTTATATCGACGTATCCAAGGTTGCTTCCATCTTTGAGATCGGGAGCTGGTCTGAGACGCCACTGCTCACTGCGTTGACCGGCTTGGCGCTGCAAGGAGCCTGCACTCGGAGACAATCTGAATGGGCGAGATGAACAGAAGGAGATTCGTCAAGTATGCCGCCGGAGCAGGCGCGCTCGTGACTGTGACTGTTGTGTCTGTTTATCTCATGCGTGCGTCTGGATGGGGCTTTCTGAGAGCCAGATTGCCACCCGGCCAGGAGGAAGTCAGTGTTCTCCAATTCTCCACTGTTGGCCCGGTGCCAGAAATCAGCACAGACGAGTGGAGGCTCGATGTTGCCGGCGAGGTGGAGAATCCTCTAGAACTCGCTTGGAAGGATCTGGTTGCACTGCCCAAGGCAAGCCGGGCTTCTGACCTCCATTGCGTTGCCGGTTGGAGCAAAATGGGCAACCTGTGGGAAGGTGTTGCGTTCAAGGAGATCGCGAAGCTTGCTCATCCGACTGCGAGCGCAAAGTATGCAACCATCGAATCCTACGGAGATGTTGGCAGCGGAAATGAGATCTACGTGACTCAGATCCCTCTCAAGGACGTATTGCACGATAACGTGTTGTTTGCCTACAGCCTCGACGGGAAGCAGTTGTCGCCGGAACACGGCGGCCCAGTCCGCCTCATAGTTCCAGATAGATATGGATACAAGAGCGCAAAGTGGGTCAAGCGCGTGACATTCTCTGAGAAACAAGAGCTGGGATACTATGAGCGCAGGGGATACAGCACCACCGCGGACCCGTGGACGGAAGATAGACTCGCGTGACACCAAGCCATCAGCCCAATGGTGTGGACCGATGGCGAACATCTATTCTTCGCAAACCCTTACATACTGTGATGGGGACATCGGCTCATCTTGGCGGTGCGGAATGGGGTGCGTATGAAGCGAACGACGGCTACGTTGCCTGTGATCGTGGTTCTGGCTTTCATTTTGGTTCTTTCTTCGGTGCAGAACGCATTTGCGGCCGCATATGTACCCTCACCCTCTGAGTTGCAGTATGACGACAGCGACTGGGATCTCGGCAAGGGTAGCACAGGTGAGAGTGTGGGAACGGGTGGTTATCTCGGAGTCAGGTTCTCTCTGCCGGCCCCTTGGTCCAGCGGCAGGCTAGTGACGGCGAGGTACATGGTCGCCAATGATGAGTACGCGTACGCGTTTCGCGTTCACGTCTACGACAGCGATGGGTCCACGGAACTCTGCTGCAGTCCGCACCTGGACGTGACCCCCTCTGCAGGGGGATGGGTTGATGTGGACTTGCGAGCCATAAACGTAGTCGTCCCCGGAGTGTTCTGGATTGCCTTGGAGTGCTTGCACGATTATCGTCCGTATCTTCGTTTCCAGAGCACGGGCGGAAAGATCGATGACCGATCATACCGCATCGAATCCACAGGCCAGGGAGGGCATTTCCCCGACTGGGTCCAGCAGACAGTGAAAGACTATGGGATCAGAGCTGTTGTGGAAGCCGGAGTCGATTCGAGTACTGGTGCGGGTTTCGTCTCGTTTGATACAGGGGGATCTGGGCTGGAAAGCCTTTCTGCGGTGAGTATGGCAACGCCGCCGGAGGCCGGCAATCTGGTGTTTCCGTACGGTTTCTTCTCTTTCACGATAGAGGTGACGAACCCAGGCGACTCGGCTGTCGTGACCTTGAAGCTTCCATCCAACGCGCCTGTAGGAACGCAGTATTGGAAGTATGGTCCGACGCCAACTGACCCAACGGATCATTGGTATCAGCTCCCGATCGGAGACGACGACGGAGACAACGTGATTACAATCACGCTCACCGACAACGGACTCGGAGACGACATACTGACCGGGGAAGGCGACGGGCAGATCGTGGATCAAGGAGGCCCAGGAGTTCCTGTAGCTCCTGTAGCTCCGACGACAACGCCTACCTATGCCGCAATACCGGAGTACCCACTCGGACTAATCCTACTCGCTTTGCTAATCCCAGTAGTATATGGTGTCATCAAGAGAAAGGCTCGACCTCCCGCGACGCGTATCTCGACACGAGAAAGCTAGACGTATCCCCAACTCATTTCGCGCTGGACGGAGCATGTCCCAAGTTGCGACTGAGGAACGAATGCATCCAGGGTTGCCGCGTCTTCTTGTCGCTATATATCTCGTCGTTCACTCTAGTTACGGTATGGGTCACTTGTCAAAGCTACCCATAGCCGTTTCCCGCATCAGTGCTACGAAACGTGGGTTGCCTTTCGTTCAAAGATCGCTTGCTCGATCCTAGAACCAGATACCAAAGGGCCATGACGAAGGCTAGGAAGAGTACGTAGCCCAGGTAGTTGTGGGCGGCCATCATGACGTCGAATCCCATGTAGTAACCCAAGAGAAGGACGATGTAGACTCGGAGGACGCCGATCATGAAAGTAGCAAATGCTCCCAGCACGAACGTCCCCAGCAACTTAGCTCGTCCGAACCCACGACCAGCATCGAATAGAACGATCGCAAACGCGAAAGTGAACATGATGAACGAGAGCAGCCCGCCACAGAGAGGAGTGATTAAGACGCCTGAGACCCTTGACTGCGGAGGCAATGCCAACATTTGACCATGCAAAACTGCTTTCATGCCGGACACGTCGAGGAGGAGAACGGTTATCTGAGCGGTCAGTGAACCGAATGCTTCACCCAACCATGTGTTCGCGATCAAATCTTCGAACTGTCCAGCATGGACGAGCCAAGCGATTGCCATCGCGACCGCAAAGACAGGCCATAGTTCACTGTACACACGAAGCATGCGTACGTTTTGAAGCACCCACTTCACGCCTAACGTGAAGGACAGAACAGCCACGGGCATCATCATCAACCAGAAGAAGCTCACAACCGCGAGCTGGAAGAAACGTAGGAGAATCAGTGGGCCGACAATGAAGAATACGCCAAACACGATCTTCGTTCTCCTCACGTGCCCAATACTCCTTTGCGGTGTTCGACTCCAGCATACGTTCAGGAGATAGATTTCAGGTTTCCATCACATCTGACCGCTGAGCACCGTTGATCGAGGGTGTAGTATGTATACGAGTTAGGTTTTGCTGCCGCCACGGTCTCTTGGTGCGCCCTCTAGGAATCTGATTCGCTAGTTCTGTGGAGCTAGTTCGTTGTATACAATCCTTGGCGCACACCAAGAGGCAAACCATTGCGTGCTCTTGGGTGTGACGAGTATTGTGTGTGCACACCAAGACACAAAGAAGAACCTGTTCATTAACGAAGGAATCTCCTCAGCCTCTCTGAGCAGAGCGTTTCTATGCGATGGCTTATGCACCGGCTCCCTTGGACACAATCGCCTTTGAATAGGAAGGCTCAGGTTGGCCCCGAAATCTGCACTCGATCGAATCGAATGTAGGGCGCTACGCATCCGAGCGATGAGCCAGATGTGATCTCCGCTTGGTTTGAGATCCCTGAGATATTCTGCAGAAGTTCAAGCACTGCCCCGCTGACAGTTCCGCCCACTATTCCTTCGCCAAGATCGCCGTTCTTTATCTCTTGAGCGTTCCGGATTTCGGAACCAAACTGTGTTGTAATCTGATCCGGGTTCAGCCAGGCCGCTTCATGAATGATGATTCCCTCGTCCACTTCTTCTATGAGCGAGTCGAGGTTCCGATTGCCAGGTTCTATTGAGAGATTCGTATTCGCATTTGCTGGGAGGGTCGAATAACGTTCGTCGACATCGGCTCCGAAACCTGTTCGAATGCCGTTTCCGGTCGGTCTTGCTCGCATCGTATGAGCGTGAAGCTGATCATAGATGCGTTTCTTGAAAATGCCCTTCTCAATCAGTTTGGTTCTCTGCTGTGCCTGCCCCTCGTCATCGAAAGGATTAGATCGTAAACCGTATGGATAGAGACCGTCGTCGGTTACTGTGAGCTGCTCGGAGCCGATTTTGTCATCTTGCTTGAATTGAGAGAGATTAAGCTTCAATGCCTCGGCGCTCGCGTGAAACCCTATAGTTGGCACGAATGCGTCGCAGACCACTGACGGCGAGAAGATGACCGTCGTCTCCTTAGTCTTTGGAGTGTGTCGTCTCAGGCTGCTTCTTGCGATCTCTAACCATTTAGGAACGAGTTTGTCCGGCGCCACATCACTCACCCTTCTGGCGTATCGTGAGGGCCAAAATTCTGTCGGATTACTGCCGAGGCCGACTTTGAGGGTCATTTCGACGTATATGTAGGTTCCAATCGATTTGTATGCCAAGCCTCGGCTGTTCATTATTTCGTTCTTGACCGCATAAGTTCTGACTTTGCCATAGGTAAGCGATATGTCTCTCTCCTTGGAGATCAGAGCCTGCGCTTTCTCTGCATAGTCTCTGGCCACTCGTTCGCCACTGCTCAAGATCATTTTATCAACAGTGCTTACTGAGGGGAGCTTCTTCTTCTCCGGCAGCTCAAAGAATGGTGAGCGATTCAGTTTCGCAAGATCATGCGCTCTCTTTGCGGTGCTTTCAATCTCACTTTCGGAATTGCATGAAGCAAAACCAGCTCCAGCTCCATCGCCGCGTGGCATTATGACCCGTACACCGTAGCCCGTGTTCTCTTGCCATATTGTGGCTTCTCTCTCGCTTCGTCTTAGCTGCACTTCCATCCTTCTGGAGCGCTGCATGAAGACTTCCCATTGCGCTTTGGTCGTCTTGTCCATTATCGCTGGTATGTTCATGCGATCACCCCAGTAGTCCTCCACCATGTACCGCCGTCGCCGACGGGAACGTAGTCTTCCTTGCCCTTCCCGCAGTTTCCAGCGTCAACCATGAAGCCATCTTTGCTCACGGCATCAACGCTTCCCAAGACCTCTAGGACTCGCCCAGTGAGTGTGATCTGTTTCAGCGGTTTTGTCTTGATTCCGTTTTTAATTAGGTAGCCTTTCTTCGAGACCACTTGCATCCCTCCACCCAGTGGGTCCTCGATTCCGTATTGCCATCGCATCATCATCACCGCGCTTTTCGTTTCCTTGATCATCTCCTCGATCGTCCAGTTTCCAGGCTTGGCGTACGTGTTACTCATCCTGATGAATCGTCTCCGTGATGCATCTTGAGTCCTAGAACTCGCTGTTAGCGGCGAGTTCATCATTGCGCTTGTTTCGATATCATGCAAGAAACTAACCAGTATTCCCTTGTCGACGAGAGTGTTCTTTCTTGACAGTGCTCCGTCATCGTCAAAGTAGTAGGTCCCGTGTCCTCCTTCGAGTGACGGGTCCTCGTAGATTGTGACGTGTTCTGAGGCTACTCTCTTACCTAGCATGTCTTTCAGATACGATCTTCCTCTCAGTGCCTGGTCTGCTTCCAGACCGTGACCGAATGACTCGTGACAGACTACCCCAACAACCCCAGGATCCATGATCACTTTCTGGAGGCCTCTAGGAGGCGGCACCGCTTTCAGCTGCTCGATCGCGCCTTGAACGGTCTCTCGCACCGCGTCTTCAGTCACCTCATCGACCACATCGTAGCCCATAGTACCTCCAGCCGTCGCTATGTCGTATTCTGTCACGCCATTCTCTTTGACGATCACCTGTAGCGCGATTCTTGTTCTTGGAATGCGCTGACGAGCCCATGTTCCATGAGACGTTAAGAGCGTCCTTTCCATAACCCTCTCCGAGTAGGTCACATGTACATCCACGATTCGTGAATCCATGTTCCGCGCAAGGCTGAACAGGTCTCGGATCTTCTGCAGTTTATCTTCAAGCATGATCTGCTGTGGGTCCTTCTTGGCTGGATACTGCTTATCGAGTTTGATGGGCTCCGGTAACGTCAGCTTGCCAGTCTTGGTCCCGCTGGCGAAGCTCAACTTCCCGGCGAGTTTCCGTATTGTTGTGAGGTCAGTCCTATTCGAATTCGAGTACAGCCATCCTCGACTGCTGAAACCGCGAAGGGAGATTCCCGTAACTGTTCGCGTGCTTATGTTCTCTCGATCTTTATTCTTCTGGATCGTGAGCGCTTCCTGCATGTCATAGAGCCCATCGACGTAGGGCAGGTTCACTTTACTCAAGGTCTGCTGGATGTCACCAATTGTACTATCGGACTTTGTTTCATGACCCATACCAATCACAGTGCTAGATCAGATCAAGATGCGCAAGTGCAGATTAAAGATAATCTCAAGAAACGCCCTTCCGTGCGTTCTTGATTGATTTTGTCTGTGCGCACCACTAGACCCACACTAAGTTGGAAGTTTCAATAGGCTCCTGAGATCGTCGAACACGTATGTTGGATTAATCCCCGGTGGTTTT
>Ga0315280_10008243_pt1 | contig 13677 bp, 10 predicted proteins | sample YL17G06_40_MG_FD_203697 | JGI IMG/M metagenome (GOLD analysis project Ga0315280, IMG submission 203697) | Sediment microbial communities from Yellowstone Lake, YNP, Wyoming, USA - YL17G06_40 | ecosystem: Environmental > Aquatic > Freshwater > Lake > Sediment | place: USA: Wyoming | collected...
CCTGGCGGGGGTCCACCTTTCCCAAATCGAAGAGCGAGCGGGAGGCATTATCCAGGAAAACCCCCGAAAATTTCCCCTCGTTTAAGATGAGGAGAAAGGGAATGGAGGAATAGAGAGGGTCAGAATCTCGATCGTAGGTCACCTGGTCCCAGTTCCACAAAAGGAGGAACTTTCCCCGATGGGCTAAACCGCTGGCCTTCTCTCCCAAGCCGTAGAATTGAGCTCCGCCTTCGATGGGGAAGGAAAGGTGAGTGCCCTCTTCTTTAATAAACAAGCTCAATTCCCTGAAGATTGCGCTTCCATCCCCGCGAAGAAGGGAAAGTTTTCCTTCCTTCAGGTGAACCCGACAAATCAGAGCGGAGGTTTTTAAAGTGAGCCTGCCCTCACTCTCCTCAAAGGCAAATTCCGCACCGGGCCAGTCCCTTTTTTCCACGGCAAAGGAGTGCAATTCTTCCTCGGGTTTTGTGGGGGAAAGCCTGATCCGGAGGAGGTCCTCCTTCAGGAACTCCAGAAAGAGGAATCCTCCCTGGCATTCAAGAAGTACCCCTTTTCCCTGCTTTTCCCAGCTTTCCACCGGTCCGAGGGGCCGGGGAGCGGGAGCTCCCTTTTTAGCTTTGAAAAGGTTCAGGAGGGCTTTCCCCAGAGGAAAACCCTCCTTTAAAACCTTCCCCTCCTTCAGGTAGCGCGCCTCAAGGAAGGAAAGGGTCGCTATGGCTAAAACCCCCTGGATTAAAGCCGGAAAATAAACTGTCTTCAGGCCGAACCTGACAATGTAAAGAAAGTCCTGAAAATTTTTAATTTTCACGTTTTATCACCTCTTGACGAATAACATTCTAAAACAAATTTACCCGGATATAGGAGAAGGTGAAGGGAAATTGAGCCGGTGCGAGAAAGGGAAGGTCTGGAGTAAGCTGCCCATTACCTGGGGGCAAGAAAAGCGCCTCGTGTCTTCTCAGGGCTTTAAACGCCGACGCCATGTGGATTCCGCCTGGGATGGATTCTTGCTCGGGAGGTATTCGGCTTTGGTCTCCCAATCAATGTTGGAGAAGGAGCTAAGCCGGTTAAATTGGCCTTAAGAAGGGCCCCTTTCTCCTCCATGATTAATTCTTCATGAATGTAATTGAGCGGGCCTTCAAGGGGCAAAATGGGGGCAATTTTGAGGTGTCGGAAAGCTTCGAGAAGCGCAAAAGAAAGTGAAAAATGTCGAAAAGGCTGCAGGGGAACGCTCGCTTTTCGCCAGTTTTGACCGCATTTTCTCTGGGAGGGGACGCTCCTTTTGACCACAGGCGAGGTAGCGCGCCTTCTGGGCCTGCACCGCACCACTGTGGCCAGAATGTGCCAGAAGGGGCTACTGCGCTTTATCCTCACCCCCGGCGGCCAGCGGAGGATTCTCAGGGATTCCCTGGAGGCCTTCCTGGGAAAGAAGCTTCCCGAGGAGGATTAAAGCAGGTGAATTGGCTGAAGCGCGCAGGGAATGAGGGGGAAAGGGAAGCGAAAAAGAAGCCCTCCCGGTAAACCGCCCTTGAAGGCATTTCCAGAGGAAGAAAAGGGCTCTCCCCCGGGCCCTCCCCTTCCGGGAATTCCGCCCGGAATGCCTCGAGGAAGCCTCCCGGATTTGCGTCATTTTTGCCCCTTGAGACCCCTCTTTTTCCCGGGGGATGAATTTTTTAAAAGCCGTCTTTCCCCTTAACCTCCCCTCAGATGGCAAAATGAGGCCATTTTGAACCATAAAAGTGACTGAGCAGAAGAAGGTTGCCGGGAACCGCAAAAAAGCGCTGACATTTCTCCGCGCTTTCAGGCGGTTTTAGCAACTTTTTGTCTAACTTCCCGCTTGCTTTGAACTCAAAGGCCTCAATCTGGGTCAGAAGAACAAGGTGGGGGTAGCTTATTTCAACCGTTCGGTATGCCTTTTCTTTAAGCTTCCACAAATTAAACCAATAGGTTTGCTAGGATTTTTTAAATATTCGAAACCACTGATGACTTCCAAAATTTTTAGGGTCTTTTTTTAAAAACTTGTTAGGGCCCCCCTCTAAGCCTTTGAAACAGTTTTAATATTTGGCTTGAGTAAGACTCATCCCATGTAAAATTTGACACAAAGTTGGAACCCTTTCGTGAAATTTCTTTATAAAAATCATGATCCTCATATAATTTTTTGATCCATACTCCTATTTCTTTGCTGTTTTTGGGGTCAACTAAAATTGCTCCGCTTTCAAAATTAAGGATTTCTGTAGCTCCAACGTTATTTGATATGATTACCGGTAGAGAGCACGACATTGCTTCAAATATGGCTAAGCCCCAGCTTTGATCAAGATTAACAAATACAAAGGCATCAGCTTGCCTATAAACCTCTCTTAAAAGTTCATCTGAGACCTCTCCCAGGACTTTTAGGGTTAATCCGAAATGATTAGCCAGATTCATGATCTCCGCGGCATAATCGGAATCCAGGGCCGTTGAACCAATAACGGTCAAATCGGTTTTAATCCCCTCTTCATCTCTTAGATATTTCATTGCGGAAAGTATAGTTTCGTAATTGCGATACCTAAAAAAAACACCGGTTGATACTAAATGAAAAATATCTCCAGAAGGTTTCCTTGTGAGCTTTTCTTCTATCAGCCTATCGATTCCGCAGTAATATACCTCTGCTTCAACTCCCAGGCATTCTTTAGCTCTGATTTTGTTTTTCGTGACATTTACTGTTATCCTATCCACAAGTTTCGTCATAAATCGAAAATAACCCCTCATTATGGGAAAGTACCATCGTTCCCTTACCTGGCTATGTACGCCCTTTTTAAAAAAAGCCGGTAGATCGTTAATTTGCCAAACTATCTTGGCCCTTGGCCTGAGCATTTTTGCAAATAGGATTATCGGAGACAACCCTAGATCATGAAGGTTTATTATTTCGACATCCTTTTCCATCATTTTTACAAATTTTAGGGAAATCCAAAGGTTTATGGCATGAAGCCTTATCATCTTTAACGCTTTATCCAATTTTCCCCATTTTTGCCCTCGAAACCTCTTTTTTTCGGCCTTTCGGTCAATATTTGAATTTAGGGGAAGGGTTTTTACGGTAAATTCTTCAATGCCCCTGTAAATATTATGGGGATTGAAGTTTTGGGTAAAAATTTTAACATCATGCCCTTCCTTCCGTAAAAATTCCGCCAATCTCAGCAGTTGCTTCTGGGTTCCACCGCGGATGTTTAGGTCTCGAATTACCAAGGCAATTTTCATTATTTAAATTCCTACAAAATAAATCCAACAAATTAAAAATAACTGAACCATTTCTCCAAAATAAAAGATTCTTCCGTTGGAATTAAATTCATCCGCAATAAATGATTCCAAAAAACTTGAGAGGTGGTGCTCAAACGTTTAGTCTTTTTTTCGCTCAACTTGCGCGCCAATCTTGTCAATTCCTCAGAAATTCTTTTGTTTTGCAAGTAACAGTTGGTTTCTAATTCAAAATCTTTAATGAGATCATGTCTGTTACGGACCTGTTTTGCATTTGAAGTGTGGAAAATTATCTTATAATTGTGAACCCATAAAGAAATTTGGGCAATCAGCGATCTCCAAATATCTGTAATCCTTGGGCTCACATAACATGGCAAATAAAGCAACGCAAAGGCTTCTTTAAAAAAAAGAGTATTTTGCGAGTTAAAAGGGGCCCAGGTTCCTCTTTCCAAAATTACGGATCTAGAAGTTGGTTCAAAAAAAACGTGTTTTTTAAACACCAAACGGTACACTGCGTCAACATCTGGGTCTTCGTCAACTAAATATTGCTGAATTGGACAATAACCTTCTGCTTCGTCCAACACTAATTCACCTTTGGAATATATTTCTTCCAAAGGCAAACCTCGAGGCCAAACTAAATCTTGGGTGAAGTACCTATAAACATTTACCCAGCCATTCTTTTTTACCACTCTTCCGGTTACAATTGGTGATACATTACAACCGAAATGCGAGTAAGGAATCGTGTCATCGTCCGTCTCCAATATGCACTCGGCGCCTTGAGAAATAGCATATAGATAACCGAATATCTTGCGACAATAATGATTGTAGGGAACCAAATCCGCCAGCTTTCCGAAGAGGTCTTTTTGCATTTCCACCGAGAGGAATGTAACATTTTTTACCCCCCACCCTTTGGGGGTCCTTTTGTCGCCCACTACTAATATCGACCATTCCCTTGAACATAGGTCTGCGATTTGGGCAATCCCCTCCGTTGGCTTATTTATTGTAGTAATTACAACAAAATTCTTCATTCACTCTCCCCCTTAACAGGAATTTCGCATAGTTTTTTCAATTCATGCATCTTCTTTGAAACGCTTATTAAAATATAGCTCATCTTTTTCAGTTTCAAATTATAATAGAATTTAATGCATGTGTATTAAGTACAATTAAAAAGGTGTGGAGGTAAACGAGGTGCAAAAAGCATTAATAACGGGAATTACGGGACAGGATGGCTCCTATTTAGCGGAGTTCTTGCTGTTCAAGGGATACGAAGTACATGGCCTTATTCGGCGTGCCAGTACATTCAACACATCTCGTATAGACCATATTTATGTTGACCCGCATATACCAGGCGCAAAGCTTTTTCTTCATTATGGTGACCTTTCGGACAGCGGGCAGTTAACTAATCTGATTTACAATATTCAACCTGACGAGATTTATCATCTGGGCGCGCAGAGCCACGTGCGCGTAAGTTTTGATATGCCCGAATACACTGGCGATATTACCGGATTGGGCACAACAAGAATTCTTGAAGCCATCAGGAGAAGCGGTATTAAAACAAAATTTTATCAGGCTTCATCGAGTGAAATGTTCGGGGCAGCCCCTCCCCCTCAGAACGAGCAGACTCCATTTCAACCACGAAGCCCTTATGCAGCGGCTAAAGTCTATGCCTACTGGATGAGCCGAAATTATCGGGAAGGTTACGGTCTTTTTGTTTCCAATGGGATTCTCTTTAACCATGAGAGCCCAAGAAGAGGGGGGACGTTCGTCACTCGGAAAATAACCAGGGGCTTGGCCCAAATACTCTCCGGTAAACAGTCAAAGATTTACCTGGGAAACCTTGATGCTAAAAGGGACTGGGGGTTTGCACCCGATTACGTGGAAGCCATGTGGATGATGCTTCAGCTAGATAAACCCGATGATTTTGTCATTGGCACGGGGGAAAGCCATGCAGTTAGGGAATTTCTGGAAGAGGCTTTCTCTTACGTCAATCTCGATTGGAAAGAACATGTGGTCATCGATCCGAAATATTTCAGGCCACTGGAGGTAGAATCGCTGTTAGCCGATGCTTCTAAAGCAAGAAAAATTCTCGGTTGGAGCCCCAGAATCACCTTCAAAGAATTGGTAAAAATAATGGTGGATTTTGATTTGGAGCTGGAGAATATCCCCTCTCCTGGCGAAGGGAAAAGGATTTTGGACCAGAAGGGGATTGTTTGGACCAAGAACTCAATTTCAAAGGCCTCCTACCATGATTAGTCGAGAGGCGCGCATTTATGTTGCTGGCCACAGAGGGCTGGTGGGTTCGGCAATAGTTCGACGTCTTGAAGGTGCTGGTTTCCGGAACCTGATTCTTCGCACTAGCCAGGAGCTCGATCTTAGAGACCAAGCGAGGGTGAAGGAATTTTTTGAAAGGGAAAAACCGGAATACATCTTTCTGGCTGCTGCCAGAGTAGGCGGAATCTTAGCCAACATGACCTACCCTGCCCATTTCATTTACGATAACTTGATGATCCAGAGCAACGTTATTCATCAAGCTTTCAAGACTGAGGTAAAGAAACTGCTCTTTTTGGGAAGCTCATGCATTTATCCAAAATTTGCTCCGCAACCGATGAAGGAGGAGTACCTGCTCACCGGGCCTTTAGAGCCCACAAATGAGCCTTACGCGGTTGCAAAGATCGCTGGCATAAAGATGTGCCAGGCCTACAACCGCCAATACGGGACCAATTTCATCTGCGCCATGCCCACTAACCTCTATGGTCCGAACGACAACTTTGACCTGGAAACTTCACACGTGATCCCCGCTCTAATCAGAAAATTCCATGAGGCCAAAATAAATGGAGCAAAATCGGTAGTTGTTTGGGGCACAGGAACACCACGTCGGGAGTTCCTGTACGTGGACGATTTAGCTGACGCCTGCTTGTTTCTGATGGAGAATTGCGATGCCCAACATGCTGAGATAATCAATGTTGGCACCGGCGAAGACATAACGATTAAAGAATTAGCGGAAATGATTAAAAACATCGTGGGTTTTAATGGAGAGATAATTTTTGACCCGTCCAAGCCTGACGGGACGCCCCGGAAATTATTGGATATAGGCCGAATCAAGGAGTTAGGTTGGAGACCAAAAACAACACTTGAGGATGGGCTCAGGGCTACTTATGAATATTTTTTCCAAAACGGCTGACGCTTTCTTGCGAAACGAGCTCTCATGAGAATCGCTTTAGTTGAACCATTTTTAAGAAATACTGTTGGCCATTATTATTCTTTTTTAAAAGAAGTCAAGGCTGGCTTTGAAGCCGCTGGAGATTCATGCATTTGTTACCTGCCTAATGATGCAGAAACTGACCTTGAAGGTGAACGAATTCTCCCGAGTCAATACAATTATAGAAAAACGAAATTTTTTATGGACCATGCTTTGGAAGTTTTGTCCAAAATCATGCGCTACCAACGCATTTTCTCCGAAATCACTCAATCGGCTGATTTGGTTTTAATCACTTCTGCAAATTCCTATCATATATTGGCTGCTTTAAGCCTTTCCAAGCTGAACTGCCCAGTTTTTTTATATTTTCACACTTTAGAGCTTCCTCAAACTAAGCGCTCAATGCTATTTAGAGCGTTGTCAAGGTACAGATTGGGTGTCAAAAACCTCATTTTCCTATTAGCCCCATTTGAGCTTGATCCGCAGGAGATTAGGAAAAAAATAACTCGAGCTCGCATTCCCCTTTACTCCTTAGCTCCCATTCCTCTTCGTTTTCCTGTTCCATTCCAAAAAGAATTTGAGACAGTAATTTCGTCAGCATTTTACCTGGGATATTTTGGCGATGCCAGATTGGATAAAAACTTTCCGAGAATAGTGGATTTTACCCTTAAAAAACACGAAGAGTATTCATTCATTATCCAGTGCAATCCACCAGCCAGTGGTGTATACGAGGATGATGTTTTGAAGTCAGTACAAAAATTAAAAAAAGACATACTAGAGAACGTAACCGTCCTTGACAAGCCTCTCAGTGAGCAAGAATACTGTGAGTTTCTTAATAAAGTGTCAGCGGTCCTTTGCATATACGATCCTAGACAATATAAAAGAAGGGTCTCTGGAATCTTGCTTGAAGCTTGGTGCCTGGGAAAACCAGTAATAGTTTTAAGGGGTTCTTGGCTCGCAGAGCAAGTTGAGAAATTAGGGGGAGGGGTCGTCGTGGAAGATACCGAAATAGAAACCCTGGAAAGGGCTGTGGAAGAAATCAAGAATAATTACCAATGGTACGCTGAAAAGGCTATGAGATCTGGCATTACTCTCTTTGAGGAAAATAACGGGAGAGCTTTGGCGATGTTCATAAGAACTAAAGCTCTTCAAACGGTTGCGCAAAAGCCGTGATTCATCACTCGAGGAGAACGAATGCCTATTGCGTTTAGCGTAGTGTTCCCTTACAGCAGGCAAAAGACCTTTCGGCTCCGATCCAGTCTGTTTTAAAAAATAGCGCCTTGCCAGAGGAAATAATAATTAACGCCGGCTGGGGAAATAAACGAAGTTCCAATAAATAGGTTAAGTGAAGATTGTGGACAACAAATATAAAGTCTATATATCAAAATATCAAAAACCAGGCAGGTTCGGACCTTCCCCGGAACTAGCATTTGAGCACGCAGAAAAGGAAATAGTATTCATTTTAGATGACGATGTTGTCCATTTGGATTATTTTTTTCTTCATAATTCCAGGGAGGGAAAATTACAAGGATGGTATTTCCCAATAGCCTGAGGGGCGATTCCTAATGAGAGAAAGAAGATCCGCCTAGAGCGTTTTTAATAGAGTCTTCACGCCATTTAGAAAAGGGTCGGAGTAAGAGAGCCTGAAAATCACTGAGCTTCTTTTCACCATGGAAGAACAAGGGCCTTATGTCGAGTGAAATGGAAGAGAGAACTTCACTGTTGAAACGAGTGCTAAAGGGTATATTAATATAAATAAGAATCTCTTAAGGGTAGGTTATGAATGGGAGAGTTTGAAAATAAATTAATTAGCGTAGCTATTGTAACTTGGAATCGCAAGGAACATGTGCAAAGGGCTATAAAGTCGGCACTCGATCAACCATACCGTCCTATTGAAATAGTGGTAGTGGATTCAAACTCCCAAGACGGAACTGCTGATGCCATAAAAAATGCTTACCCGGAGGTGAAGATCATAAGGCTCCATAGAAATATGGGATCCTCCGAAGGGCATAATTTCGCCTTAGCTAACAGCTCTGGGGTCATCATTTTTTCTCTTGACGACGATGCCCTACTCGATACCCTTACTTTAGAAACGTGTGCTCGTTTATTTCAACAAGAAGAAGGTTTAGGGGTAGTTGCATGTAGGATTTTGGCTCCTGAGGATAGGAAGGAAAATGCTGGAAAGGAACATTCCACTTATCTTTTTGGATCGGGAGCTTTTGCAATTAAGAAAGTGGTTTTGGATGAAGTTGGTTATTTCCCTTCAGATTTTTTTCGTCAAGCCGAAGAGACTGATTTAGCTTTAAGGATTCTTGATAGGGGCTATGATATTCTTTACTGTCCGGAAGCCATTGTTTACCATGAAAGGGCACCTACTAATCGCAATGAAAAGCTTTTTATGTTTTACGGATGTCGGAATGAGCTTTATACTGTAATTAGAAGATATCCATTGCTTCTTGTTCCCTTAGCAGCTCTCTGGAAAATTATTGTCTGGAATGTAGCAGGTATTAAGAATAAAGCAATACACTATACATTATTTGCGACTATCTCCGCATTGTTGAAATCTCCGCTGTTGCTCTTCCAAAGGAAGCCTGTCTCTGTTAATACAATAAAGAAAATTGTGAATCTTAAATTTTCCCGTAAGCCTCACTGAAAAATTTATGGTGAGCGGTCATCTTGAATGGACCGCCCTTAAATGAGAGAATCGGCAAAGGAGGAGCTGAAATTATAACTTCAATCTTCATCGTTGACAAACAATTATTGTACGGTGTCCAAGGGGAAATAAAATAATGAGCATCCGAGTCGAAGAGAAAATCGCCCGGCAGAAACTGAGCCTGCTACAATTAACCGAAGCCTTAGGCAACATCTCTGCCGCTCGTAGTCGGCGGAGAATCTCCCGCACCATGTTCTACGAGTACAAGCGCAGATTCCAGACCCAGGGGCTGAAGGGGTTAAGGGCTCTTCCTCTCATCTATAATGGCTCCTACAGATCAATGGCCGATCTGTTGCAAGATAGAGACACCGAACCAAGGATAGCGCAACCCGGGCAAGCAGCCGATCGAGAAGATTGGAGACTATGCGTCAGTGTTAGACAGGAAGGGTGAAGGGCAAAAATGTTGGAAGCAAAAGTGGTTATCCTTCATAATATAATTTCTCCATACAAGACATTATTATTTAACGCTCTGTGCAAGATATACAGTAATCTTGAGGTCTTCTACATTTCAGAAACAGAGCACAGAAGGGAATGGGAAATAAACAAGGGTGATCTGAAATTTCCTTATAAGATTATGTTCGATTTTCCCGTAGACGAGGTATCGCCAGCCTCAATGTTTAAAGAAACCTGGAAACACCTCAATGCTTCAAAACCTGATTTGCTTATAATTGACGGATATAGTTATGCCTATTCATGGGCTGGTCTTTTTTGGGCAAAAAAGCATAAAAAGAAAATAATCCTCTGGTCATCATCCAATGAGGATGACCACAAAAGAGTGTTTTACAAGGAGGGCATTAAAAGCTTTTTTATTAAAAACTGCGATGCTTACAATGCTTATGGGACAAAAAGCAAAGATTATCTCATAAAGCTCGGAGCCAAAAAGGACAGGGTTTTTATCGTAGGAAATAATACCGATAATTCCTTTTATTATAGGGAGACCCTAAAGTGGAGGGGAAAGAGAGGCATTTTGCGCCAGGAATATAAAATCCTGCCAAATAATTTCCTCTACGTGGGAAGATTTTCTGCTGAAAAGAACATTCTTTTCTTGCTGGATGCCTATAAAAGGGCGGTTGAAGGGAATGACAATTGGGGCTTGATTTTGGTGGGAAACGGGCCCCAGAAACTGGATATCGAACATTATATTGAAAAATTTAATGTTAGGAACGTTTTTTTACCGGGATTTAAGCAGAAAGACGAAATCCCCAAATTCTTTGCCATGAGCGATGTTTTTATTCTTCCAAGCACCTCGGAGACGTGGGGGCTTGTCGTCAACGAAGCGATGGCAGCAGGGTTGCCGGTATTAGTATCTCGAAAATGCGGGTGTTATCCAGATTTAATTAAAGAGAGCGAGAATGGCTTTTCTTTTGACCCTTATGATAGGAACCAGTTGGTTAGTTTACTGAAAGCAATAATTGATAATCAGGTTGATTTGAAAAGAATGGGGGAGGTTTCCTTAAGAATTATTGAGGATTATACCCCAGAAAAAGCAGCAGATATTATTTTAAATACCATCAAATTTTTATATAACGATGATTAGCTTAGAAAAGAAACAAGCTTTAAAGAGAGTGATAGCAAAGATAGCCAGGCCTTTCATTAATAATAAAAAGCTCTCTGTGATATTAAATTACCATTCTGTTCATCCCACTCATATATTTGCTACAAAGCCTGACGATTTCAGGGAACAAATGGAATATATAGGATCAAATTTTAAGGTCGTTTCTTTGTATGAGTTGTATGAGATGAGGATCTCAAATAGCGATCTTCCCGATAAGTTAGCGGTGATCACTTTCGATGATGGTTATGAAGATAATTATGAGTATGCCTTCCCCATCTTGAAGAGATTGGGACTACCAGCAACCATTTTTCTGGTAACGGGCTTTATAAATGGAGAAATTGATATAGCCAAAAGAGACAGGACTTACAGCGGGTTAAGCCCCTTAAAATGGCAGCAAATATTAGAGATGAGAGAGGAAGGGATAACGTTTGGTTCCCATACTCATACACACCCTATACTTACCGATATTTCGTTGAAGGACGCCGAGAATGATATCGTCTATTCTAAGAAAATCTTAGAAAATAAATTAAATGAACCCATAAAAATGTTCGCCTATCCCTTGGGGCAAAGGAAAACATTTAGTTCTTCTGTTATTGAAATTTTAAAAAAGCATAATTTCGAATTGGCCTGTTCAACCCTATGGGGCTGTGATAATAGTTGCACTGATATCTTCTCCCTTCACAGAATCAGGATAGATGCTTGCGACACCATGAACGACTTCAAGGAAAAGGTAAACGGAGATTGGGATTTTATAAGATGGGCGCAGAGATTGAAGGTGTAAGAAAACGGATAGCACGCCAGGGAGGGCTTGGGGAGATTTTAGAAAAAGGGACATAAGAAATTAAGATTCATTTAGTTAAAACGGGGAGAGAATGGTTTTCTTTATCAAACCCTAATAAACAGGGACAGGAGAATGCTCAAAGAGAAACCGAAAATGTTTAGAGGAATCTGCAAAGTTATGGAAGCGGGATTTAATAGATGAAGATTTTATTTATTGCTCCATTGCCTCCTCCAATTACAGGCCACTCCTTGGCATCTCAGGCTCTTTTAGAGGAGATCAAGAAATATCATTCTGTAGAGGTTATTAATTACAATAAAGGAACGCTTAAGCAAGGATTTACTTCATTTAAAAGGGCTTTAGAGGTTATTAAGCTTTTATACGATATCCGGATTAAAAGCAAAAATGTGGACTTAATTTATCTTACCATTTCTCAAACATTAGCAGGCAACATAAAAGACCTTTTGATCTATTCCCTTTGCTTTAGAAAGCTTCCAAAAATGATAATTCATTTGCATGGCGGAGGTATAAGGAAACTAATATTTGAAAAATACAGAATTCTTGGCGCCCTAAATAAGTTTTTCATAAGTCGTTTGGGCGGAGTAATTGTATTAGGAAAATCGCTCGCTCCTATTTTTAAAGGGATGATTTCTGAAGATAAAATTCATATTGCACCGAACTTTGCTGAGGGTTACCTATTTTTAAGTGAGGATAAGATCATTGAGAAATTTAAAAGCATTGCTCCATTAAGAATACTTTTTTTAAGTAACCTTATCCCGGGCAAGGGGCATGAGGAGCTTTTTGAGGCTTATAAATCTTTGAGTAGAGATTTACAAAAATTGATAAAAATCGATTTTGCAGGTGATTTCGAATCGGAAAGCCAGAGGAGGAATTTTTTAGATAAGATTAAAGATTTTGAGGCAATTGAATATCATGGTGTGGTATACGGTGAAGAAAAAAAGAAACTGTTTGCCAACGCCCACATCTTCTGTCTACCTACATATTATTCCTATTATGAAGGACAACCCATCTCTATTTTAGAGGCGTACGCCTCTGGCTGTGTAGTAATAACGACTAATCATGGCGGAATATGCAATATCTTTGAAGATGGTGAGAATGGGTTTTATGTGGAGAAAAGGTCGTCCAATTCTATCAAAATTACTTTAGAAAAGATTTTGGAAAAGAAAGAAATCCTTTTGGAGATAGCGTTAAGAAATCGAAGACTGGCTGAAGAAAAATATACGAGATCAAATTACATTGCATCTTTAACCAGGATCCTTCAGGCTTTTAATAATGTTAGATAGGCTCGGCATTCTTAAAAACTGAGCTGATAACCTCAAAATACTGCTTAGTAATGTCGCTACGATTAAAATGAGAATCAAAATATCTTCTTGCGTTTATCGAGAGTTCATTAAGCACGGCTGTATTCTTAAATAGCTGTTCAAGGATCGAAGTTATTCTTTCTACATCATCAGGTCTAACTGAAAACCCGCAGTTAGCTTCCTTTACCACTAAATCTACCTCGGAGCCCTCTTCCACCAGTGCCAATATGGGCCTTCCTGCTGCTAAAAGGCTGTAAAGCTTGCTTGGAACACCAAGACCCTTTATATCTTTTTCCATAGCTATAATCGCGATATCCCCCGAAGAGAGGGAATAGGCAAGTACTTCTTTATCTTGATAAGGTAGAAACATTACGTTCTTTAATTCTCTTTCGGCTACCATTCTCTGCAGAGCACTCTTTTTCCCGCCCTCGCCAATAAAAAGAAAAAGCATGTCCTTGTCTTTCAAATTATCGGCTGCGTATATAATGGTTTCTAAGGGATGGAATAACCCCAAATTACCGGAGTACAGAACTACAAATTTATTGTTTAATTCATATTTCTCGAGGAACCAATTAGAAGCTTTGGGAACAGGATGTATTTTATTTCCATCGGCCCAGTTAGGGATAACCTCTATCTTGTCTTTACTCTGAGAGGATTTATCAAGCTTCTTTGCGATTACTTCTTTCATGCAGTTTCCCAATACGATGATTTTTTCGGCATTGTTGAACGCAATTCTATTAAATCTGTCCCACAATCTCACTACGATGCTCTTTGGGGATAAATATCCAAGTTTCACAGCGATGTCTGGGTAGACATCATGAATAAGCAGTATGTATGGCTTTTTCTTAAGCTTTTTTAATAGTATCCCCATAAAAGGTAGAACAGGGG
>Ga0315280_10008244_pt1 | contig 13677 bp, 7 predicted proteins | sample YL17G06_40_MG_FD_203697 | JGI IMG/M metagenome (GOLD analysis project Ga0315280, IMG submission 203697) | Sediment microbial communities from Yellowstone Lake, YNP, Wyoming, USA - YL17G06_40 | ecosystem: Environmental > Aquatic > Freshwater > Lake > Sediment | place: USA: Wyoming | collected...
TTTAGCCGGCGGACTTGTCCGCCGCGCGTTGCCGTTATAACGGCAACAACAGCAGGCTCACGCCAAGCCACAAAAACGCGAAGAGTGGGCAAGAAACGACAACGGCGGTCAGGCCGTACGGTCGGCGGGCGGGTTCTGAGTTCTATCGGATACCGGTTCCATTTTGCGTTTACAGATTCTCATTGCAAGGTGCACCCCCGCAAGGCAAGCCAAGCCGCCGAGAATGGAGTAAACCCCCTGCAAGAGTTGGCTGAGTCCGCCCAGAAATGAGGTGAGTAACATGCCGAGACCACACGCTATGAATGCGAAAGCTGCGAAATGAAAGAACAACAGGGGGTTGCCCAGTCTGAAGGGATTGCAGTACTGAGATGGCCGAGTCCATACCTTGTTGCTTAGCGGATTCAGAGCCTGGAATGAGATTACGGCGGCCACCATGAGGGGAAAGAGCACAAGGCTGAGCAAGATGAAACCGCCGAAGATCCACGCCATGGTAGGCGGCAAGTCTTTGTAGGGAAACGTGTCCGGCGTAAGGAACGTTAGCCCGCCCGCGACCGCGGAGAGTCCGAGGAGAACCATCCGAGTTTTATACCACGCCTGCGGTGTCATTGTTGCTCCGAAAATTACGCGTCAGGTGCGGCCTTTCGCTGAGCCGTCTGCAACAATCCTCTATGTCACCCGGAAGTGTACATAACGATTCAAGCCGCTGCCAACACATTCCGGCGGCGAGTGTCAAAAGTCGGCATGATTAGCCCGGAACGGGCGTCTGTGAGTAGCCACGCGGCGCGAGCCCGTGGTACGGTGGCAGAGAACGAACATCCTCTTTCCTTCATTCCTTTGAGCCCCCGCGGGGCGACTGAAACGCCGTTCAGTCGCCCTTGAAAGGGCTCCAACGGAAGGAGGAAGAGAAAGATTGCGGCGTTCGTTTACCACGGGCTTACGCACCGTGGCTACTGACAAACGCCCTTGGCAGGGCTCCAACGGCATGAGAACGGCACACGCGTTTGCCGCAATCCTTACCACGGGCTTGCGCACCGTGGCTACTCACAATCGCCCCCGGTGGGGCTGGAAGTCGCGCGGCCAATGCAAACAGGTGGCGGTCGTGATCGGTCGGCATGATTAGCCCGGAACGGGCGGCTGTAAGTAGCCACGGTGCGCGAGCCCGTGGTACGGTGGCGGAGAACGAACATCCTTTTTCCCTCATTCTTTTGAGCCCCGGCGGGGCGACTGAAACGCCGTTCAGTCGCCCTTGAAAGGGCTCAAACGAAAGGAGGAAGAGAGAGATTGCGGCGTTTGTTTACCACGGGCTCGCGCACCGTGGCTACTGACAAACGCCCCGTTGGGGCTTATACAAAAGCACACAGGGTTCGACGCCCAGACGCGGCGCCACAGGCCCCTCCCTTAATCTCTGGCAAGCCACCCTGCCCCATGCTTTAATGACGCGGCCGGAACCGTCGTCAGACGTAGGGGCGGCCTCCGGGCCTGAACCGTCAACAGCATGACAGCGTGGGTGCAAAGCACCCACCCTACATGATGAACGGCCAACGGAACGGAGAGGAGACGCAGCGTGAGATCACCTGAACTGGCGTGCAGCCGCAAGGCATTTCTGATGGGCGTAACTGCCCTCATCGTCTTCGCGGCGGCGGCCCTCTGCGGCACAGGCGCGTACGCCGCGGGCGATGCCGAGGACGCCGGCACCTACGGCGATGCCCAGGCACGCAAGGACCTCGAAAAGAAGATAATCGAGACCCTGAAGGGCGCCGGCGCGCGCGAGGAGAAGGAGATGGCCTGCCGCAAACTGTGGGTCATCGGCACGGCCGACGCGGTACCGGCGCTGGCGGCGCTGCTGCCCGACAAGGACCTCTCGCACATGGCCCGCTACGCGCTTGAAGGCATGCCCTGCCCCGCGGCCGGCAAGGCCCTGCGCGACGCCGTCGCCGTGACCACGGGCATGCTGAAAGTGGGCGTCATCAACACGCTGGGCGTGCGGCAGGACGCGGGGGCGGTGTCCGTGGTCGCGCCGCTCGCCAAAGACGCGGATCCTGAAATTGCGGCCGCCGCAATGTACGCCCTCGGCCGCATCGGCACGCTTGAGGCCGCCAAGGCCCTGGCTGGCGCCCGCTCGGCCGCACCGAAAGAACTCAAGGCCCTTGCGGCCGACTCTTCGCTCAGGGCCGCCGCAAGCCTCGCGCGGAACGGCAACGCCGACGAGGCCGCGAAGATATATCAAGACCTGAGCGCCGCAGCCTGGCCCCCCCACGTGCGGACGGCCGCGTTCCTCGGCCTCGTCGCCGCCAAGCCGGCCGAAGCCATGCCACAGGTCATGGCGGCGCTCGCCGGCAGCGATGTCGCCCTGCGGAACCAGGCCGCCCAGATCGTGGCCGACATGCCCGGCGCCCAGGCCACGAAGACCTTCGCCGACGGCCTCGCGAAGTTGCCGCCCGAGGGCCAGAAGGCGCTGCTGCGTGCCCTGGCGATGCGTAAGGACCCTGCCGCGCGGCCGGCGATCCTGGCCGCGGCCAAGTCGAGCGATAAAGGCATCGTGGCCGCCGCAGTGGCCGCGCTCGGCACGACCGGTAGCGCCGCCGATGTGCCGGCGCTCGCGGGCTTTGCGGCCTCGGCCGATGCCGACGTGGCGAAGGCCGCCGTGGCGAGCCTCACCGCCCTGCCCGGCGACACCGTGGGCGACGCGATCGTGGCGGCCATCGCCGGGGCGCCGGCGCCCGCGAAGGCGCAACTGCTCCTCGCGCTGGGGGCGCGCGGCGACGTGAAGTGCGTGCCCGCGGTCGTCGCCTGCGTAACGGATGCCGATGCGAAGGTTCGCGAGGCGTCGCTCAGGGCGCTGGCCGGCCTCGGAGGCAAGGGCGAGGCGGCGGCGGTCGTGAAGGCCCTGAAGGCGGCGAAGGAGCCGTCGGAGCGGACGGCGGCCGAGGAGGCGCTGCTGGCGATCTCATCGCGCGTCAAGGCCGACGCGCTGCCCGCGGTCCTCGCCGGCTCGGAAGGCGCGGATGCGGCGTCCAGGGGCGTCCTCATGCGGGCGCTCGGGCGCATCGGCGGCGAGAAGGCCCTTGCGGCCGTGCTCGCGGCCACGAAGGCCCCCGAAGATGCAGTGCAGGACGATGCGGTCCGCGTGCTTTCCGACTGGCCCGACGCCGCGGCGGCGCCGCACCTTTTGGCCCTCGCGAAGACTTCCGCCAAAACCAGCCACCAGGTGCTAGGCGTGCGCGGCTACGTGCGCCTGGCGGGCCTGGAGCCGTCGGACGACGCGAAGGCGAAGATGCTCTCCGAGGCGCTGGACCTTGCGAAGCGGCCGGAGGAGAAGCGGCTGGTCGTCAGCGCGTGGGGCGACGTGTTCACGGTCCAGGCGCTGGAGGTAGCCGCGCGGTTCCTCGACGACCCGCAGGTGGCGGGCGAGGCCGCGACGGCCGCCGTGGCCATCGGCGACAAAGTCGCGGGCAAGGCCAAGGCCGAGGTCGCCGCCGCGATGCGTAGAATTATCGACACTACCAAGAACGACCGCCTGAAGCGCGACGCGCAGAAGGTGCTGGCGAAGACGAAGTAACGCACGCGACCCCGTTGTGAGCCCGACGCGGGAGCGTCGGGTGGGGTACTGATGCGACGGCCCGTACGGGCATCACCCGACGCTCCCGCGTCGGGCTCAAGGTAGCGGGCTTCTGTGCCGGGGAATATCACTATGAGCCATCTTGTTGTGTATGTGCTGATCGCCTGCACGTGCCTGTCGGTCCTGGCCGCGGGCGCCCGTGCCGCGGAACCGGCCGCGCCGGTCGCGGTCACCGGCCTGGCCTGCGAGTTCCTGAGCGACCCGCTGGGGATCGACGTGGCCCAGCCTCGCCTGAGTTGGCGGATCGAGTCCTCGGCCCGCGGCGCGCGGCAGACCGCGTACCAGGTGCTCGTGGCGTCCACGCCGCAGGCCCTCGGCGAGGGCCGGGGCGACCTGTGGGACAGCGGCAAGACGGCCTCGGATGCGACGGCCCACGTGGCGTACGCGGGCAAGCCGCTGGCGTCGCACCAGCAGGCGTTCTGGAAGGTTCGCGCGTGGGACGCCGCAGGCAGCCCCTCGGCGTGGAGCGCCGCGGCGAAGTGGTCGATGGGCCTCCTGGACGCCGCCGAGTGGAAGGCCGCGTGGATCGGCTCCGATGCCGCCAAGCCCGCCGAGATGCCGTGGGTGAAGACCGCCCCCGGCGCTCCCGCCGGCAAGGTCTATCTTCCAGCGACATACGTGCGGAAGGACTTCTTCGTCCCCGCGTCGGCCGCGCCCGTGCGGGCCGTGCTGTACGTCACCGCGCTGGGCGTGGTTGAGCCGCACCTGAACGGCCAACGCGTGGGCGACGAGTACTTCACCCCCGGCTGGACCGACTACAAGCAGCGCCTGTACTACCGCGCGTACGACGTGACGGGCCTCGTCAAGGTCGGGCCGAACACGATCGGCGCGATCCTGGGCGACGGCTGGTTCCGCGGCAACGTGAGCAACAAGGGGCAGAACCAGTACGGGCACAAGACGCGGGTTATGGCGCAACTCCATATCTTCAGCGCCGACGGCACACAGCAGACAATCGCCTCCGACGCCACGTGGCAGGCCGGCTTCGGGCCCATCCTGGAATCCGACATGCAGGCGGGCGAGACCTACGATGCCCGCCGCGAGGTCCCCGGCTGGGACGAGCCCTGCTTCAGCGCCCGCCGGTGGCCGGCCGCGGACACCGGCGCCGAGGTCAAGCCGAAGATCGAGGCGTACCCCGGCGTGCCCGTCCGCAAGATCGCCGAGGTCAAGGCCGTGGCGGTGACCGAGCCCAAGCCGGGCCTCTACGTGGTGAACCTGGGGCAGAACTTCGCCGGCTGGGTGCGTCTGGCGGTGAGCGAGGCGGCGGGCACGGCGATCGTCATGCGGTTCGGCGAGATGCTCAACGCCGACGGCACCGTGTACCGCGAGAACCTGCGCTCGGCCCGCGCCACCGACACGTACGTCTGCAAGGGCAGCGGGCCGGAAACGTGGGAGCCGCACTTCACGTTCCACGGATTCCAATACGTGGAGGTCGAGGGGCTGACGAAGAAGCCCGGCCTGGAGGCGCTGACGGGCGTGGTCGCCGGCTCCGATGCCGCGCTGGCCGGCGAGTTCGAGTCTTCCAGCCCGCTCGTGAACAAGATCTTCAGCAACACGCTCTGGGGCCAGCGGTCGAACTACTTCGACGTGCCCACCGATTGCCCGCAGCGCGACGAACGCCTGGGCTGGACCGGCGACACGCAGGTCTTCGTCGGCACCGGGACGTACAACATGGACGTAGCGGCATTCTTCACCAAGTGGATGACCGATCTCGCCGACGCCCAGACCCCCGACGGCGCCTTCCCGATCATGGCCCCCAGCCACCACCCCGGCTGGAGCCCCGGCTGGGCCGACGCGGGCGTCATCGTCCCGTGGACCCTGTACCACGTTTACGGCGACGCGCGCCTGCTGGCGCGCCACTACGCGGCCATGGCCCGGCACATCGCGTATTACAAGGCGAAATCGCCGGGGCTCATCGGCCCGAAGGAAGGCTTCGGCGACTGGCTGGCGGTAAACTCCGAGACGTCCAAGGACCTCATCGCGACGGCGTACTTCGCCCACAGCGCGCGGCTGATGGCGGAGATGGCCGCGACCCTTGGCAAGAAGGACGATGCCGCCGGTTACCGCAAACTCTTCGAGGACGTCCGCGCGGCCTTCCAGAAGAAGTTCTTTACGCCCGAGGGCCGCATGATCGAGAAGGAATCACAGACGGGGTACCTCTTGGCGCTGCGGTTCGACCTGCTGACGGCCGGCCAGCGCCGCGTTGCCGCCGAGCGCCTCGTGGCCGACATCGACGCGAAGAAGCACCTCGCCACCGGGTTCCTCGGCGTCAACCTGCTGCTGCCGACGCTGACCGACATCGGCCGCACCGACCTGGCGTACGGCCTGCTCCAGAACACGACGTACCCGTCGTGGGGCTACTCCATCGAGCAGGGCGCGACCACGATCTGGGAGCGGTGGAACAGTTATACAAAGGACAAGGGCTTCGGCCCCGTGTCGATGAACTCCTTCAACCACTACGCGTACGGGGCGTGCGTGGAATGGATTTACCGCACCGTGCTGGGCATTGACGCGCTGGAGCCGGGCTACCGGCGGATCCTCATCCGGCCCGCGCCCGGCGGCGGCCTGACCTGGGCCAGGGGCCACTACGACTCGCTGCGCGGCCGCATCGCAACCTCGTGGAAGATCGAGGGCGACACGCTCTCGCTCGACGTCACGCTGCCGGCCAACACGAGCGGCGAGATTCACGTGCCCGCGCCTTCGCGCGAAGCCGTGACCGGGGGCGGCCGGCCGGCGGCCCGGTCGGCGGGGCTGAAGTTCCTCCGCATGGACGGCGGCGCCGCGGTCTTCGATGCCGCCTCGGGCGCCTACCGGTTTGAGGTGAAAGGTTTCGTGCCGGTGAAGGCGGTGCGCTAGAGCATTTCACGCTTACGCGTAAGCGGGTGGCATGGTCACGCTTTTGCGTGACCATGCACATGCCCGCAGTCGAGAACATGGCCACGCAACAGCGTGGCCATGCCACCCGGCGCGGCGGGGCTACGGTCACTCGTGAATTGCGTTAGAAGTCTCGCACCGATCCGTCGATCCCGTTCAAGCGCGGCTGAAGCCCCGGCTTCTTGAAGGGCTTCGACCGGGCAAGTTTCTCGTCGAACGCAACGCCCAGGCCCGGCCCCTCGAGCGGCAGCGCGTAGCCGCCCTCCACCTTCGGATATGGCCCGACGGCGTCGGTCTTCGGGTCGGCGGAGTTCGCCCACGGCGCCTCGATGAGTTCGATGTTGGGAATGGCCAGCGCGGCATGCAGCGTTGCGGCCGTGCCGAGCGGGCCGGCGTTGTTGTGCGGAATCAGGTCCATGTAGAATACCTCGGCCATGGCGGCGATCTTCTTCATTTCCGTCAGGCCGCCGCAGTGGCACACGTCCGGCCGCAGGTAGTTCACGTAGCCGTTGACGATCACCTCGCGGAAGTCCCACTTGCTGTGGAACCGTTCGCCGGTGGCCAGCGCGATGCGCGTGGCCGCACGCACCTGGGCCAGGGCCTGCGGGTTCTCGTGGCGGATCGGGTCCTCGATGATGAACGGATGGTAAGGCTCGGCCCGCCGCGCCAACTCGATGGCCCACACGGGGTCATAGCGGCCGTGGCACTCCAGGATGAGGTCGACCTTGTCGCCCACGGCCTTGCGGATCGCCGCCAGGTACTCGATCTGCTGCTCGATGGCCAGTTTGTGATCGTGCAGGTTCTCGGCGTCGTAACTGTGGAACGCGCGGAAGCGGAGGGCCGTTATGCCGCGCGCCACGCGCTCCTGCGCCTGCCTGGCGGCCTCCTCGGCGGTGTTTCCGCCGACGTGCCCGTACACGCGCACCTTGGTGCGCGCGAGGCCGCCCAGCAACTGGTACACGGGCACGCCATAGGCCTTGCCCTTGATGTCCCACAGGGCCATGTCGATGGCGCTCACCGCCGCCCCGGTGGCCGGGCCGCCGCGATAGAACCGGCGTCGGAAACAGGACTGCCAAAGGTACTCGACCCTCTCGGGGTCCTCGCCGATCAGGTACGGACAGAGGTCCTTCAGCATCCCTTCGGACGCGTAAGGCAGGAAGTGGTTCGTGGCGTCGCCGTAGCCGGTGATGCCGGCGTCGGTCTCGACCTTGATGAAGACGTCGCCGCCGGTCATGATCGTTTCGACATTGGTGATCTTCATGCGCGGGCCTTTCGGCCTCGCGGCGGCGGGCCTCGGCGCCTCTTCGCCGCGGGCCGACAGGCCGACCATGCCCAGCAGGCCTGCCCCTGCGATCTTCAGAACGCGTCGGCGGTTGGTTGCTGCCGTGTGCGTTGTCATGGCTTCTGCCGCTCCTTTGCGAGGCTGCACCACCCCGGACTGCCGTGCTCGCCGCGTCCTATCATTACCCGCCGCAAGCCGCAACGCAACGGAGAATCGCGGCGATGCTTTTCAGCCGGACCCCGGCAAGGCCCTTGCGGGCGCGGAAACAATGCGTAGAATGCCTCAGGCACAAGTCCCGCGGCACACGGACTAAGTACCGCGCCCCAGAAAAGAGGGGTGGAATAGCCGGGTGCCACGGCTGCGCTGTTTGCAGCCGTGCCACCGTCCGAACGACCACGGCTGCAAACGGCGCAGCCGTGGCACCCAGGAGAGGAGATTTCCGTCCCCCACTTCTGGGGCGAGGTACTAAGGAGGCAGTGGCATGTCGGAGTCCCAAGGCGTCACTCGTCGGAATCTCCTGGGCAGTTCGTTGGCTGCGGCCGGAGCGCTCAGCCTTGCGGCCGGCGCGGCGGCGGGCGCCAGGGCGCCGCGCGAGGCTACGGCGCCGGCGGCACCGCCGGCCAACGCCGCCGTCAAGATCCCCTGCGGCATGCTCGGCAAGGCCAAGATCAGCCGCATGATGGTCGGCGGCAACCTCATCTCGGGGTTCACCCACTCGCGGGACCTCCGGTACGTGAATCAACTCTTCAAGGCGTACGTGACCGAGGAGAAGGTCCTGGAGACCCTGAAACTGGCCGAGTCGTTCGGCATCAACACGGTCTTCGAGACGGGCGGCAACTTCGTCGAGCGCTACAACCGCGAGATGCGGGGGCACATGCAGTTCATTCCGCACATCGAGGTCAAGCAGGGCCAGAGCGAGACCGAACTGCTGGCCCACATCCAGAAGCAGGTCGACTCGGGCGCGGTGGCCCTCTACGTCTGGGGCGTGGCGGCCGACACGCTGATGAAGGCCGGCGCCATCGACCTCCTGAAGCGCACGGTGGACCTGGCGAAGGCCCACGACATGCCGGTGGGCGTCGGCAGCCACTCGCTGCTCGTGCCGATGGCCTGCGAGAAGGCCGGCGTGGCCTGCGATTTCTACGTCAAGACGTTCCACCGCGACGACTACCCCTCGGCCACGCCCAAGGAACTGCGCAAGGAGTTCATCTGGCTCGACGGCGGCAAGGGTTGGTATGATAATATGTGGTGTATCAATCCCGAGGAGACGGCGGAGTTCATGAAGACGGTCACGAAGCCGTGGGTCGCCTTCAAAATCCTGGCGGCGGGGGCGATCGCGCCCAGGGCCGGGTTCGCGCACGCCTTCGACAACGGCGCCGACTTCGTCGCCGTGGGGATGTTCGATTTCCAGGTGAAGGAAGATTGCGAGATCTGCCGCGACGCCATCGCCAAGGCCCAAAAGCGGGAGAGGCCGTGGCGGGCGTAAGACGATGCGTTGCGCGTTGTGAAACACCGGGTGGCAATGTAGGCCGGGGCAACGCCCCGGCTTTTCGTCGTCAAGCCGGGGCGTTGCCCCGGCCTACATGCGCCGCACGCACCTGAAGCCGTACGCCTCGTAGCCGAAACACACGTCGGCGAAACCGGGGGCCTCGCCCGCGCGGGCCGCCGCGCGGCAGGCCTCGGCGCCGCTCGACCAACTGCCGCCGCGAAGCACGCGCTCCTTGCCCAACGCCGGGCCGCGCGGGTCCTGGGCATCGCCGGCCGGATAACTCTCGGCGTAGAAATCGTTGCACCACTCCGCCACGTTGCCGTGCATGTCGAACAGGCCCCACGGGTTGGCGGCCTTCCCGCGCACCGGATGCGTGGCCTTATCGGCATTCGACTTCATCCACGCGTACCTGGCGAGTTGGCCCGCATCGTTGCCGAAAGAGTAGCGGGTCGTGGTTCCAGCGCGGCAGGCGTATTCCCACTCGGCCTCAGTGGGCAGACGGTAGCCGTCGGCCGCAAAATCGCACGCGAGCGTCTTGGGATCGTAACACGGCCTGAAACCTTCCTTCGCCGACCGCATGTTGCAGAACTGCACGGCGGCGAGCCAACTGACCCTCTCGACCGGCCGGTCGGGGCCGACGAACTTGGCGGGGTTGCGGCCCATGAGTTCCCCAAAAACCTTCTGCGTGACCTCGCTCCGGTCGATGTAGAACGCACTGACGCGGACCTTGTGTGCGGGCTTCTCGTCGTCCTCGCCGGCGGCATCGCCCATGAGAAACTCGCCCGCGGGCAGGAGCGCCATCTCGATGCCGGCCTTGGTGGTCACGACATCGGGCGCGGCGGACGGTGAAGCCGGCGCGGCCTTCTCGGACTCGTCGGTGCGGGAGCAGCCTACGACAAGCAGAAGCACAAGGGGCAAGGCCAAACTCAGCCATAGCGCGGCGAGGAAAAGGGGGCTGCACCCGTTTCCAGCCGTTCGCAAACGGGGGCTGTCCCCTTTTCCGGCCAGGCAAAGGGGACAGTCCCCTTTTCGCAACGGCGCGAAAAGGGTACAGCCCCCTTTGCCTTGCGCGGCACCAAGACTTTGCGCGGCGGTTCTCCCGACCCGCCGCGCACGGCGAGCGTCCGCGCATGCAGCCGCGTCTCTCGCGCGGCGGGTCAGGAGACCCGCCGCGCGATGGATCATGTTACGCTCTCCAACATGCGGCATCAATGTCTCGCCCCCTCATGCCCCGCGGGGTTGCGCAGCACCGTCTGCGTGCGGCTGCGGATTTCCTTGGCCGCATCGGCACATCGCGGGTCGAGGGCCACCGCCATCGCGGCGCGCTGGCGGATGATCTTGACGGCCATGCGGCACTCGCCGACCAGTTCGTCCTGGTTGCCGCCGATCTCCACCATGTCGCCGGTGAACTTCTTGCACTTCTCGTAGGCGTCGGGGCCCTCGTAATCGAGCATCGTCCGGCGGAACTCATCGGTCATCGCCTGCGAATAGTCCACGGTCTTGATCGCGTCCTTGCGCTTCTCGACGTACCCGTCGATGGCCTTGCAGAGCGGCGTCATTTCGGCCGCAAAGGAAGCGAGTTCCGGCCGCGCCTTCTTCTGCTCCTCCAGGTACACCTGGGTCTTATGGCCGAAATCGACATAGGTCTCGATCCGCCCCCGGATGTGCCGCACGAAGACCATCACCTCGGTCAGGCTCTTTTCGATCTCGGCCCGCTTGGCCTTCTGCTGCTTGGCCTCGTAGATGGGGCGCAGGGCGTCGCGGTTGGCGCACGTGGCCCGGCCCTTGTACTGCGAGCCCTGCCCTTCCACGTCGAGGATGTACTCGCACGGCCCGACGCCCAGCGTGGCCCGCGCGATGTCGGCCACCGTGAACACATCGAGAGGCGTCTTCTTGACGCGGTTCAGGGGGTAAACGAGGGCCGGGCCCTCGAAGCACACGATCTTGCTCTTCAGCGGCTGTATCCATCCCTGCCCGGCCAGGTCGATCCAGCACGGGTACTTAAACTCGCCCAGGACGGTCGTCCATCGCTTGCGGCTGGCGGGGATCGTGCCTTCGTCGCCGAAGACGGCGGGCTTGAGGAAGCCGCCGGCCGGCCTCTCGATGAGCATCTCCCAACTGCCCGTCAGCCGGTCGGCCTGGCGCCAATCCAGCCGCCACTGGGCGGGGTACGGCATCTTCCAGTCGAGGCCGATCGTCTTGTCGGTCTCGGCCTTCGCGACGTCGCGGCGGTGCCAGATGCCGGGGGCTTCGAGCACGGCGACCCAGACCTTGCCGTCTTTGCCGTAAGCGATGTCGGAGGCGGCGAAGGTGCGCTGCGTGCCCTGCCCGGCGAGCGTGACACGCACGTCCTCGTCGCGGCTGCTGGAGACGGTCATCAGCACAGCCTCGCCCGCGCCGACGAGGTGCAGCAGGAAGTTTTCGCTCGGCAACTCGGCGGCGGGCACGGGGATATCGGCGGCATCGGCCACGATGTCGTCGGCGAAGAAGTCGGGCAGCACGATGAAGCGGCACGGGGCCTGGACGCGCAGGGCCTTCGCGCCGTCGCGCGGCTCGGTCTTGACGAAAACCTGGCCCATCGCCAGTTCGTAACGGAGGGCGAGTTTCCGGCCGCCGGCGAGCGCGAAGACGGCATCGACGGCGACGGCCTGCGAAGAGTTTTTGGCAATGGCGACGGACTCCAGTTTCGCGCCGGCCGCGGATGCGCCCTGCGCTGCCGCCGGAGCGAGCACGGCACGCATAGCGGGCGGCTGGGCGCCGATGGAATAAACTTCCGCCCCCGGGCCGCCGCGGCGAAGAACAACCGCCAGGCGGTCATTCCGCAGGACCGCATCGCCCTTGAACACGCGGGCGGACTCGGTCGCAGGCACCTGCGCCCAGCCCGCCGCCTTGGCGACCGCATCAGCCGCAAGCGGCACGGGAGATACCGCGCCCGTGTCGAAAAGATTCACGCCCGCGGAACTCGCCTGCTCGGCCGCAGCCTTCGCGTAAGGCACGTACTCGCCCTCGTACAGGCGGACCATATCCAGCCGGTACTCGCTGCCCGCCTGCGTGCAACTGACGTACGCGAACCAGCCTTCCTTGAAGTCTTTATCGACCTTGAACGTGGTATGCAGTTCCGTCCACTCGCCGGGCTTAAGGGTCACCTCGTCGGTGCGGGCGGCGCGGTCGTAAGGCGCGCCGGACCGCTCGATCTGGAGGCTCACCTTGACGGGCGTTTTCGTGACCTTCGCGAGCGCGGCAAACGTGTAGGTCTTGCCCTTCGTGCCGCCATCGAACGACTGGCCGAACTGCGTGCCCCAGTCATCCACGGCGCCGATGGTTATGAGGGCACTCGACTGGCCGTCTTTCGCATCAGCGGCATCCACGGTGAACTTGGCATCGGTCTTGCCGGCCTTGTCCATCCGCCAGCCCTCGCGGCCCTGCTCGAAACTGGGGTTGAGGAAGAGGTTGGCGGCGGGCTTCTCGGCGGCACAGAGAAAGGCCGGCCAGACGAAGAGCGTTGATAGTACGAGAAGCATCACAGGGGCAGGTTTGCGTTTCACGTGACATCTCCAGTTCACTACCCAACACCAGATTCCCGATTGCGGGTGCCACGGCTTGCTTGTCAAGCCGTGCGCTACGTCGGGCAGCACGGGTTGACAAGCAACCCGTGGCACCCTGCTGGGGCAACGCTAGGCACGTCACCGCGCAGCGTTGCCATGTCACTTGCCCTGCAAGAAAGCCTCCGTGCGTTTCGTGATCTCAGGCGACGGCGCGCGGCAGCCCAGCCACCGGACCGCCATGCGGCTCTTCGCGAGGGCACGGTCCTGGGCGGCGCCGATGGCGCGAAGTTCAGCCGCAGGGGCCGCAAGGTCGGCCGCGGCGGTGTCTTTGCCGATGAGGCCGGCGATGGCGTCCGCCAATTTCGTGACGCGCCCCGGCGGCTGAGTGGCGGCGAGGCCGTCGGCCGCCGCCTTCGCGATGGCGTCGATGGTCGCCTTGATTTCAATCGCGGAGGAATCCGCAGCGAAAGACTGCTTCATCTCCGCCGCAAAGTCAGCGTAGCGTTTGATCCTCGCCTCGGTGCGGCCGGCCAGTTCAACCATCGCCTTCAGCCGCTCGCGGATGTCATCCGCTGCATCCTTGCCGCCCTTTTTCTTCACCTGCTTCTCGGCCCACGTCAAGACGTTGTCGGGCGTCGGGTTGTCGGCCGAGGCGAGACCCTCGGTCTCAAGAATGTACTGGCACGGCCCGACGCCGAGGGTGTTCCGCAGAATGTCAACGGGCGTAAACTCAGTCAGCGGCGTGGCCCGAGTGCGGTCGAGGGGGTAGATGACGTACCGGCCGGGGGCAAGCGCCGGCGGCGACTCAAAGGTCAGCGACTCGGCGAAGCCTTCCTTGTCGATCCGGTCGGCACGCCACTTGGAAGGCTTCGCC